>Ga0272449_1001949_pt1 | contig 19941 bp, 25 predicted proteins | sample YNPCB0241_FD_198679 | JGI IMG/M metagenome (GOLD analysis project Ga0272449, IMG submission 198679) | Hot spring sediment microbial communities from Yellowstone National Park, WY, United States - YNP-CB-024-1 | ecosystem: Environmental > Aquatic > Thermal springs > Hot (42-90C) > Sediment... | reverse complement strand
TGGGCATGTTCGCGCCCCTAACAATGGTGGTGCCATTGCTGTAGTAGAAGGTTACCCTGAAGCGTGTCGACGTGTAGCTGTTCGGGCTGTCCACATAATTGATCGCCGTCAGTGCCTCGTTGTTTACTGCCCGGTAGCAGTCGTATGTGCCCGTGTAGCCTTTTTCTAGCCGAGTATATGCCAAGAGTAACAGCAGTGCGGCAACGACCGCTGTGGCCCCGACCAATGCGGCGTCTATCCTCATCGTGTCACCTGAAGAGCCCTGGGGCTAGCGTAAGTGTTAGGAGATATGAGGCGAAAAGCGAAAAACCGATGAGTGGGAGATACATGGTGAAGAATGTTGGCTTGCCCTCCCTCGCGCTACTCGTGGCTATGCTTAGCGCGAGAGCCGTTAACGCCAGGATGAAGTCCATGTTCTGTTCCAGCTCTAGTATGCCCGCGGTGCTCATTCCAGCCTGCCTGAGCACCTCTCCGCCTTCCGAGAATAATGGCAACATTGCTACTAGGAAGCCGTATATCGCGCTGACAATGACTGTCTCTAGGACAGCGTATAAGAGGAAGACTCTTGTCTTCGACCTCAGCCGGAATATGAAGTCGACTATATTCGAAAAGTAGTCGTTGAGTTTTTCTAGAAACTCGTACCCCCCATGCAAAAGTATTTGGTACAAGCCTAGGCGCGCAGCCGTAGCGATGCTTTCCTCGCGTGACAAGAGGTCTCCTGGCTCCTTGATGAAGCCCTGCCGCACGAGGGCTTGGTAGGGGTTGCCCACGCTACGCGCCGCAACTCTAACCATCTCGCGCGTCATCTTTATTTTCTCAATCTCCCTTTTAGTGTAATAAAGGTGGACTATTGCTGGAAAAATTGATGCAACGGATAGAGACAGTGTGATGGGGAGGGGGAATCTAAAGTATGTAAGGGCAAGATAGACTAGTGGGAATAGCAGGAGCGGTGAGTAGCTTTTCCAAGGAGGCGTCGAGAGACTGAACTCCAGCGGGTATATTGCGGCTCCGGCGAGTGCGCTTAGGAGAGTAGCGACGAGCGCCATGCCGATTGCTACCGTGCTTGCGCCTGTCCCAACAAGCGCCAGCGTTGCAACGATCATGCTTGACATCGTGCTAATAAAGGTTGAGACAAGCGTGTACAGGTTAGAGATATTGAGGTCGCTGAGGTCAAGCGTGGTTCTAAGCTCTGTAATCACATCGCGTATTTTGTCCTCAAGCGCCTCCCTGCTACCACTTCTCTGGACAGCAATAGCGGCCTCCAATACGCGTTTCATTTTTTCCGATAGACCCTCTAGAGCCCTGTCGCCATCCCTAAGCAGGGTCTCGAAATTCGGCAAGTATGTATAGAAGCCCTTCTTCTGGAGCTCTTCTAGTGTTGTCAGAGGTAACTGCGAAGAGGAGAGCATGACGAGAGCAAGTGGAAGAGCATCTACCTCGCTACGAAGCCACTTAAAAAACAAGAAAAACACCCCCGCTTAGGGCTTTACCACGCGGAAGCTGAGTGTTAGGCTGGAAGATGGCGACGAAAGAGTTGCCTGGGCTACACAGAGATCCCCGTCATTGACTGTCCAACTCATAGAAACCTTTATCGACTGGGATGCCCCCTTAGGAATTGATGTAGAAGTAGGGTAGTTACCAGCGCCCCCGCTCTGGCAAGTTACGGAAATCGAACTTATCGTTACGTCTACAGGTCCAATGTTTCTCACAGTAAAGAAGATGCTGTTGGATAAGTAGTATGCATCTGTAACCTCAAGCATAGGCTGGTTTACTGCACTCTTAGTAGTGGAAATCATGAACCAAACTACAAGGCCTGTTGCAACTATGGCAGCCATGATCACTAGGACGACGATTATTGGGGGTAGCGAGCCCCTCCTCTTAGCTGTCCCCAACATACAATAATTAAAAGAAAAAACAATTATTTATTTTTTGCCCTAGCATGTGGTTTAGGGCTTTGCTACGGCGAAGCTAAGCTGATAGCCATCGGTGGTCTGCAACGTGGAGAGTGCTCCGTCCGGTATGTTGCCGAAATTGAAGGAGGTGCCGGCGAAATTGAAAATATAGCTGGCGCTCTGCCCGGGGTTCAGTGTCGCGGGTCCTGAGGAGTAGCTGAAGGGCACAGGATTCTTGTTTATGTCCTGCACGACGATGGTGGCGCCCTGGAGCGTCACGCTGGCTGTCCCGTCGTTCTTAAATGTGACGTAGATCTGGCCGTTAGCGTAGAGCGTGGGCTGGCCAACTACGCTTACTATGGGTGTTCTCACACTTTTTGACGTAGTAGTTGTCATAAACCAGACTACGAGGCCTGTAGCTATGACTGCAGCAATTATAATGAGGACGGTAATGATCGGTGGCAGTGCTCCACGTCTTTTTTGAAAGACCCTTTGTCTCATCATAATAATTATCTTGATAGAGTCTTATTTATTCTTTTTGTTCTAGGATTGCGCTGGCCTCCTCGTATATCCTGGCTATCAGGGGGTTTAGCCTGCGCTCTATCCATGCGAGGAGCCTTTCCAGTTCTTCCCGGTCTCCGCTACGAGCCTTCTCCCTTGCATGCTGGTAGAAGCTGTTGAGCATCTCTAGGATGTCGTCTTGGCTCATCGTGACTGTTTCTTGTCCGCGGGAGATTATACACCTCTTGATGCGGCCGTGGTCTACGTGCTTCACAGCGGTGTAGACGTAGGTGTGCCCCTTGCTTTTCACTGTGTGTCTTACGAGGACACCCTCCTTGCCACATTTCGGACACTTGACTCTCACAGTTACATGCTAGACAAAACCCTGAAATAAATTTTGCTCAGCCAGGACAAAACCGTTCCCACGCTTATGGCCTGCTACTGGACAAAACCGGACAAAACCAGTAGTAGCTAGTCCCGTATTGGACAAAACCTACAGCCACTTCTAGGGCTGAGAAGACAAAACCATGCATGGAAACGCAACGTGGCGCGGGCAAAGCTTGGTGGGTAAAAAATAAATATAGACGACGTGATGTTCAAAACAGGAATAATTATGATTATAAGCACGTTTTCGGGAAGCAAGGGAGGCGTTGGGAAGACTACACTCGCCATAAGCATAGGCATAGTCTCTGCCCTGCAAAGGATACCAACAATTATAGTCGATAGCTCGAGCGAGGGCGGGGCTACTAGCTACCTTCTTGGGGCCAGCGCTGAGCCACCATTTCTAAGCGACCTGGATCCAGGTAGCGACGACATTACGCGGGCGCTGAGGAGGGTGCCCATCCTAGACGAGGACGCTGGAGTAGAGCTAGTAGTGGCTGTAAACAGCTCACGCGGTGTCCGGGGCCTAAGAGACGTAGACAAGCTGGCAGAGAGGATACGCGCGCTGAACTACCCGGTGACGATCATAGATGTTCCAGCGCTTACGGATAGGGACGCTGTGCTCCGCTACTTCCCCCTCTTCGAGATATCCGACACTGTCCTCGTCGTAGCCGAGCCTAGCACTGCTAGCATACGCTCAGCAATGGTGACTTTTTCGGGGAAAAGAGTCGTGGCGGCGCTGAACTGCCCGAGGCCATATACCCAGATGGTGGTCGAGCTCTACAGAAAATACATGGACGTGTTTGCCAGGCGGTATAACATTCCATATGTTGTCGTCCCGTACAGCAGGGCGATAAGCTTGTTGAGCAGTGACAGATTGAACATATTGAGCTACGTTGAGCCGGGCTTTGTCCAGGCCGTTACAGAGCTTGCGAAGCTAGTGCTGAGTAAAAAATAAATAATTCTTTTGAGCCCAAAATAGATGGATGAGATATGCACATTTTTAGGAGAGACAAAAAGGAGGACAAAGACGTAGAGGCAATAGACTTCTTCGAGCAGGTCCAAAAGTGGAAGTCTAGCCAGAGCCAGCCTGCACAGCCCGTGGCAAACCAGCCAGCCCCACTCCAGCCTTTACAGCCCTCTACATCTACGCAACCCTCATCAGCCCAACCGCAAGGAGTTGCACCTTCACAGGGACAGATGCAAACGCCTCAGGTCTCTAGGCCTATCCGTAGCCCCATCGAGGAGCTCTTGGAGCTCGCTAAAACTCTTAACATTGACCTTAAGCCTCTCGAAGAACTGAAAAGATTCGCTCAGAACCTCGACTCTAAGATTGCCGAGCTCGAAAAGGAAGCCGCACAGCTTGAAAAAGAGGCAAAGGAAAAGAGGAGGGCTGTCGAGCTTTTAAGGCGTCTCCGTGAACAACTAGGAACCATGGGTGTATAGAGCGCAATGAGGAAGGGGCTTTTCAGCGCCAAGCTTGACAAAAACCTCGCAAAAGAAGTCTTGGGAGAGGGCGCCGTTAAAGAGAAGCCTGAACAAGTGTTGGAAGACGAGAATAGGCAACATGAAAACAAGTCCAGGCTTAAGCTTCCAAGCCTGAAGCCGGGCAAGCCAAGGGTTCCAAGGCTGGAGGTTAAGCTTCCCAGCTTGAAGTCCATCCCTCGGGTTAAGACTTCTCGTGGAAGCCTAGAAGGGGCTGAGACGCTCGAGATGCCTTCAGGGCTTGGAAACATTGTTAGGACGAGCTCTGGCTCCTTGATGTTCCTCGACGACATCATAGCTGTTTATCCAAGAATCGAGGACGGGGCCTTTGGACCACTCCAGCCATTGACAGAGATCCCTGGCCTCCAGGAAATCTTCATCAGCGAGGCTGGGGACCAGGCTAATATAATCGCAACGGTTGCTAGCAAAAGATACAAAGTAGTCTTGCCGAGAGAGTTGCTTGTTGATCGGCTTGCTGAAAGGATAGCTATCACTAGCGGAATAAACATCAGCGAAAAGAACCCCCAAGCAGCAGGAGAGTACCACGGGTACAGAGTGAACCTGTCGATGCCCCTTTTGAGCGGGGGCTGGCAGATAACGCTGACAAAACTCTCTCCCCCTCAGAACGTAAGCTATGACCCATTGCTGACAGCGAGGCTGCTTACGCTCCTCGCTATACCGTCTAGCTTGCTCATATACGGCCCGCCAGGAAGCGGGAAGACGACACTACTCATACACCTCGTGAATACCCTGGCGAGGCTCTATCCCTCTGCAAATGTGAGCATCATCGAGAAGGATCCGGAGGCAGCCCTGCACATTAAAGCGCCCAACGTGAGGAAGTACTTTAGTTCCAGCGACCGCACCATGACGGACAACATCCGGATCACGCGGCGCTACGACCGACCAGATATCCTCATTGTGGGCGAGTTACAAGGAGAGGAGGTGCTGAGCTGGTTCGAGGCCGCTGGTAGCGGCATACCCGTCCTTACCACTGTGCATGCTAAGACGCTAAGAGACGCTGTTAAGAGACTCGACACGATCATTCAGTCGAGTGGCATCAAAGCGAGCATCATAGATGTTATACCAGTGTACGTCGAGACCAGCAAGGTTCTGACGGATCAGGGCATCGAGAGAAAGGTGGGAGCCGCCTACCTGATCACTGAGGGCGGGCTCCAGCCGGTCTCCAAGGGAGAGATTCACATCCCGGAGGAGGACTTTGTCAAGCTACTGCCGCCAACCCTGCAGTTCAGCCTAGCAAGCGACGCGCGAGAAACGTATGAGATAATAAAGAAGAGGCTAGGCGTTAACATGAGTAACTACTCTTTTGTGAAGCTGGGGAAGGTGAGGCTGGATGAGCTTCCTGAGTAGGCTAGAGCGCGCGCTAGATAGGCTCCTGCAGAGGAAGGAAGACGAGGTCGAGAAAATGCTCAAAGAAATGGAGAGGCTTGCAAAGCAGAGCATTGATGAGCAAGAGAAAATACTCCGGCAAAAAAAGAGAGAACGCACGGACTGGCATATAGAGGAAGAGAGCGTTTTTCCAGACGAGCTTTTTTCTCGTTGAGAACGAGCTAGAACTGAAACCACTCGTGTTTTCCGTGATGACCTGTTTTCTGGTATTAATTTAGCTCTTCTGTTTTTTTCTCAGGTTTTTTAAGGCTTCTTCTAGGAGCTGGTTTACAGCCTCGTCGAAGGTTATTTGCCTCTGTTCGGCGTATTGTTCAACGTCTCTGGCTATGTCCCGCCTCAGCGCTATGACCCTGGAGACAGTGTCCATCTGGACTACTTGCTCTATTACTTCTCTAAGCTTGCTGGTGTCTTTGACAATCTCTGGAAAAGTTTCAATCTTCTTCGCAACTATCTCGAGCTCGCTCGTGCTTAGGGGCTTCGTCTGTGCAACATTCTTCACCACTTCGAGGACGCGCTCCTTCTCCTCGGGTCTTATCTCTCCCCTCTTCTCCTTCTTCTCCAGGACGCTTAGAAGCGAGGCCACGCCGCTCCTACTGATACTCTTCTTGGTGCCGCTCTTCACGGGTGGCCTGCCGGGCCTGCTACTAGCGACGAGGTTTGACATTGCGCTGACGCGCCTGTAGATCGTGAGGGCCCTGCGAACCATAGCTATGTCTAGTAGTAGCCTGGTGCTTATCTCTTCCTCTGTTAGTCCGAACTCTGCAAGCCTCGCTAGGCCCTGGCCTACCTCTTCCGGCGTGAGGGTGTTCTGGCGTAGGTTCTCGCTTAGGCTCAGCTCGAGCGCCTCTAGGTCGTCTAGCTCTTTGACAACGCAGGGGACTCCTTGTGCGAAAAATCTTTCGAAGGCTTCTGTCTTTTCTCTCCTCAAGAGCCTTATAGCTTCTAGGCGCATCCTTCCGCATACCACACCGTACTTGTCTCCTTCTTTTCTAACGATGAGGGGGTTGATGAGGCCCCTAATAGCTATGTCTTCGGCAAGCGCCCGGACTCTTTCTTGATCCACGTGTTGTCTGACGTTTATCCAGCTAGGCACAAGCTCGTCCAGGCTTATAAGTGTGATTTGTTCCATACTTATTCATCTATACCAGAATACCATGGAATAAATAGGGCTTGCTATCCTAAAAATATTCTACAAATATAAACAATATGTTTAACCTGTCGGCGTTAATAGTGTATGTCTAGCGACGAATATATTGAATGCAAAGTGAAGCAGACAGTAGAGGAGCTAATAAACGGCGAAAAGGACGACGAGATCGTTACCCTAATTTTCATGTCGAAGTATGACGCTGTATTATTTTCACAGGTTAGCCTTGCGCTTGGTAGGGGAAAATATTTTGCTTCATCAAAAAAGACTCTAGGAGTTCTAAATGCCTTGCAAGAAAGGGGTCTAGTCAGGAAAATTACGCTTATGTACAGGTCGAAGAGGATCACCGCATACATCTTGACTGAGTGCGGGCTACGCGTTGCAAAGGAGCTTGCAAGGATGTTTGGCGTATAATTTTACTTTCGGTCTTCACCCCTCCCGATACATTATTGTCTTCATTGTTTATAAGAGTAAAGAGAGACGCCTCTACACGTGGCGCTAGAAGAGAAGCGCAAGAAAAAGATAAGGAGATGGGTTAGACGGGCATGGAAAGCAATGGAGGAGATGAGACTCATTGGGCTGTTTCTCGAGACCTATAGGAGGAAAAAGAAGACAAAGAGAAAAGCCGTAGCAGTGGCTTAGAAATGGCGTGGCTGGATCTTAGGTGGCGCCACGTAAGGCTACGAACAAAATGTGTTTGGTTGAAGGTCAAGCATGAAGTGAAGAGTGTCAACGAGCTTGAGCGCTATAGCTACATAAAGGCATATGTCAGCCTTGCAAGGTATGTCTTTCCATGGAGAGTTGGCCCGCTACGCTCGTTGCACCTAGCATACCCGATTGGGACGGATTTCGGCGTAGATATTGACGGCTATATGTCCCGTAAGCCTCTGGTGAGGCGTATATACCGCGGGCTGGAGGGATTATACGAGGATGAAATTGAATATGCTAGGCTCCTGGCGCTAGAGGCGTGGGACGTGCTGAGGCAGAACTACACCAGCATAAAGGCTGTCTTCACGGGTAGAAGGGGCTACCAATTATGGGTTCTTGACTTCGACTGGAGGGACTGGGTAGGCAGAGAGCCGAGAGATCTCAGGGATCTTATCTGGCTTATGGCGCAGGCAAAGACCCGCTACACGAGGTTGTTGGTTTCACAGTTGACGTGGATAGACAGGGCGCACTACAACGTCTTGCGGGACCTTACGAGGGTATTTGCCTTGCCGGGAACAATAAACAGATTCACGGGGCTGGCTGTGGTAGAGGTAGACCTTGACAGGCCCGCTATAAGCCACGTAATGTATTCGGCTAGGCTGGCGGCTCGGGAGTGGGGGCACGTGCGACGACAAGCCCCGCTCTGCGGGGACGTGGGGATGAGCAGATCGCTAAGCCCCCGCCGAGAAGCCGCCTACAAGTAGCCTGCCAGGCACAACAAAGCTACGCGGACATTGCCTCCGGCCCTGTAGCCCTTGTATGCACATGCCTCTACTTGCTCGTCGCTTACCCTTAGACCTAGCTCTACCACCCTCTCTACAAGTATCCTTTCAATTTCTTCTTTCGTGTAGGGAGGCATCTCGATTATCTTCATGCCTCCAAGCTCTTCTCCTGCGAAGCCGGGGTGGACTACAAGTATTTTTCTCGGTAGCCCTGCAACAAAGAAGACGAGTTCTGGTGTCCTGCGGGCTAGGGAGTAGTCGTCTAGGACGTTGAGCACCCTGGGGTCTACCCTTCTCCTTATGCACTGGGACGTCCGGCAATACATGCACTCGATAAAAACGTGTGAAAGCATGGTTCTCGAGAGGGCCATCCTGATGAGCGTAGTTTTTCCTGTGCCAAAAGACCCTCTTACTGCAAAGCTACTTCCCTCTTTTAGAAGCATTAGAACATCTTCTAGCTGTTTCTCCCTAAAGAGTAGGCGCCTGGGCAACGATGTCAGCGCCTGGAGAGTATCTTGAGCCATGGATTGTCCCTCGCGAAAGAGGGTAACTCTTCACTTGTCGGCTGGCTAGCTTCCAGCCTCGGAATGGCGGCGAGGCTGTTTAGGGTCTTTTCTATCCTGTCGAGCCTCTCTTCAAGCATGTCGAGCCTCTTCACTATTTCCTGCAAGGTGTCGAGGACTGGGTCTTGGCTCTTCTCTCGCTCCCTCTTGTGGTACTTCATGTGGCCGCCAAGTTGCTGGGGCGAGAAGAATGTTGCCCCGCATATCGGACAGGGATAGAACTCTGTCCCGCACTGCTCGCACAGGAACCTGTTTTCGCCTATCAGCCTGCCCTGGCCGCCGCATTTTGGACACCTTGCACCGACACTAGCCACGCTATTATGGCGCCTTACAAAATAATAAATTTTTCCCATGCAATTGCTAGCAACTCTTCCCATGCAACTTTTCCCAGCATTTAGCTTCCCCAGTGACTGCTAGCTATTACTAGCAAAAACAAGCAACTACTGGCCAGCAACTGCTAGCTACTGCTAGCAACCACTAGCAACTGTAGATGCGCAGAAATTAGCAATAACTAGAAAAGGGCAAAACAGCGCAAACAAAGCAGGAAAGAACCAACAAATACTAAACCATGTTGTTTTGTAACCATGAACCCTTATAAAGCTCGTCTGCAATTTTTTACTAAGGTGATAAAAAATGAAAGTAATAATTGTAAGCTTTATAGTAATAGCTATTATTGTTTTAAAAGAAACCTTAGCCGAGATAGGTCGTGGAATAGGCAAAGACCTATACAAGATACTGAAGGGGCTAATAAGAGAGATAATCGTGAGGCATAATAGTGTAAAAATAGAGATAGAAGTCCACAGACCCCTAGGTGTAGTAGTCTTCGTCTTCTTCTTCGGCTCTGCACTGGTCTCTGCATGCCTCTAGGTCTGCCCTGCAGTTCTCCCTGCAGTCATCGAAATCTGCTCTGCAGTCTGACCTGCACTCCCTCCTGGAGGCTGGGTCGTCCGCGCTGACCGAGCAACCTTCTAGGCAGTCCCTGAATTGCGCCTTGCAGTCCTCTATGCACTCGCTATAATTAGACCTGCACTCTTCGTAGCAGTCTCCAAGCGCCATCCCTAACCAGAAATATTTTTTATCGTGGCATCCTAATAAAGGTAGCGCGCAAGATGTTGTAGGCTTTTTCGGCTCTGCATAGTTCTTTGCATATGTCTAGGTCTGAATTGCAAGTGGCTTTGCATTTTTCGAGATCTGCGTTGCATTCTTTTATGCATACCGCGAGCGCGCTCCTGGATGATGGGTCATCGGCGCTGGCGAGACAGTCTTCTAGACAGTAGCCGAAACGGGTCCTGCAGTAATCTAGGCATTCGCTATACTCGGAACTGCACGACTCTTCGCATTCTATGTGTGACATAAAATGTCAAGAAATAATTATTTTACTCGACCTTTTAATTGTTTTCTGCCTACGCTCAGGGCTTGGAGCGCAAGGTTTTCCCAGTCTGCCACCTCGACCATGCCCTTGGGGGTCTTGACGCAGACCTTTGGCTTAACGGCGAAGTTCAGCACGATTAATAAGCCGTAGAGGCTTGCCTGTGTAGCCTCATACGTCTTTACGGCGTCGTAGCTTTTGACCTCCACGACTTCTGTGGGGACAGCATTCTTGAATGTGACCAAGTCTGCTACGCCGAGAAGCCACCCGAACCTGAACCTCCACGCAAGGGGAAACGGGAGGCTTACCTCTTCAGTGCTGAGTATAACCTCGGGATCCAGCCCCCATAAGGCTTTGTGGATTTCTCTCCCGATGTCTGCCCCGAAGCCTCTGCCCCTGCTACCCCTGGCCACCTCGGAGACGTAGTACGTTTCCTTGCTCTGCTTGGCGCGCTCGTACCTCACCAAGGCCTGTCTAAGTAGCTTGTACTTGTACAGGCTCATACATCCCAAATGCCGTCGTCCTTGATAGTGAACTCCGCTGTCGCGCCTTTCGCGAGCCTGGGCGAGTCAAGAACCTCCATAAGCCACGTGTCCCCAGCCTTCTTCATGAGGAAGCGGTGCGTCGATGCGTGCGCTATAATGTTCCCGCCTGCTGGTAGCTTGAGGGCTATCCCGCTCGGCAGGGGGTGTGTGAGAACCTGGTTTGTTATGGCTATGACGACGCCGTACAGCCTAGCCCACCTCTTCAGCCAGTCGAGGACATAGTTAATGGCCTGCTGCCTTCGCGCGAGCCACTCGATACCACGGAACTGTGCCCTGTGGAGGACGATGATGCTGTCAACGACAACCAGCCTTGCGCCCTGGTCTAGATACGTGTTTAGAGTGAACTTGACAAAGCGTTCCAGTTCGCCCGTAGTGAGTGGCCTATACACGTAGATCCTCTCTAAGGCCCCCTCAACGTTGAAGCGCTTCGCGATACTTGCTATGCGCTGGGGGCTGAACGTGCCCTCCGCGTCAATGTATACAACGCTGGCGTTTAGTCCGCCTTTTTCTTCTGGAAGCTGGGCCGTGACGGAAAGCTGGTGGCAGATCTGTGTCTTGCCCGTGCCGTATTCGCCAGCGAACTCGTAGATCTCGACGGGGTAGAGGCCTCCGCCTAGGAGTTCGTCTAGGCCCTTAACTCCGGTGGTTAGCTTCGGCTGTTCCTGCTCGATGATCTGGAGCAACTGTCCCGCAGTTAGAACCCTGTCGTCGTATCCTATTATCTTCTTTGCGTTCTCCTGAAGCCTGCTGGCAGTCTCATAGCTACCAAGCGCGAGGAAGTCTACGAGCTCGTCAGGCGTAGATGCGACAATGAAACGTAGCCCCCTCATGCTGAGGAGGCCCTGGGCCTTCAGCTTCTGAATCACTGTGTGCCCTAAGCCGCTTTCCCGGAGTTTTTGCTCAAGTTCTTTTTCCTCCTCTTTACCCATTTAAATCAATAATAATTTCCAAGGGCAAATATATATTTGTTTAGGAGAACGGGGATGTCGACCAGAAAGACCCAGAAAAGGATTACACAAAAATAATGCTACAAGTTTATGCGCGCTATTGCTGTACGGGTATTTGGTCTCCTACCTTGTATGCTGGGTCGTGTGTTGCTACGACTATGCACTTTGAAAGCCTTGGCTCGAACACTGCAACTGCCTTTGTGTAATGATACATGTGAATCAGGGAGCCGTAGAGCCATACGGGCCCCCTACCGCTAATACAGACCAAGCAAGTGCCCTCGACCTGCGGCGCGCGCTGAACGGCCTCGGCGAGCTTTGCAGGGTCGAGGACTCCGCCCTCAATGACGAACTCGACGAGAGCCATGTTGCCCAGCTTTTTGACTGTATATGTTATCATGGTGGTCAGTAAAATTTTGCTAGAACACATTAATAATTTTTACTCGACATGCTTCTTAGCTCATTCCAATATGACACGCTTAGATGTTTCTTGAACGCCGCGCGCTATATGTTGCAGGATTATGTTAATAATTTTGTGAAACGAATCCTTAAAAACTGTTTTTCTCCCTTGCAAGTCGAGAAAATGATGCCCTCGAACCCTAAGTTCAAGAAAAAAGTAAGAGGTGGCAAGACCCATAACAGAATAGTAAAGCGACTAGTAATCGAGCTAAAAGCACTTAAAAATATCCTTAAAGCACCCAGGCAACTACGCAAGTATGCCCCTGAAGTTGATAACCCCGAAGTAGCAGAGGTTCTGAATAACCTAAAGGCAGATGTGGAGAATGCAATAGAGAACATTGGAATTAGATACATCACTTCTTCGGAAGAGATTAAGAATAGAGAACAAAAGATTAGAGAAAAAGTTTCTCGAGAAGGTCTCGAAGGCCTAGCAGAGCTTGTGGAAAATGTAGCAAAATTACTTAGAAAGATAAAGCAGACAGATCTTGCAAACATTTTCGAGTATCGTGCATCACAATTAAGACAGAGTATAGGCGTGGGCGCGACCAAAGTTTATGTGGAGTCAAGAGCTGTGGACACAAAAAAGAAAAATAAAAGCATAAAAACTACTACAGAAGAAGGTCCGCTTAAAAACCAAACTCCAGTTAAAACATTGGAAGAAGAAGGACGGAAAGATGCATCGACGCCACAGGAGTCTCAGGCTGGGGAGAAGAGTTCTTCAGAGGACTTAAAACAGATTACAGGGTCTGGCGCCGGAGGTCAGCGTAAATGTAAGCTTACTGTAAAGGTAGTTAGGGTTAGCGATAAGGGTGAGGAAGTGGTTCAAGGTGTAGTTATAGAGATTAATGGAGAGGCTTTGGAGACAGACCAGCAAGGGAAGATCGAGAAAATGATGGAATGCGGTAGCCAAGTTACAGTGGAAGTAGAGGATACAAAAGTGGGGAACAAAGTTTACGTTTTCAATCACTGGGGAGACCAGCACAATGAGAAAAGACTCGTTCTAACAGTCAAGCGCGACGTCGAGCTAAAGGCATATGTAAGCGCAGTCGATACGACAGATTAGCGTTGCTCTGTTTTTGCTATTTCTTCTGGCTCGACCTCGAGAAGTATGTTCCACGGCTCGAAGCCGCGGCGCAGTATTGCCCTGCCTCTTACGCCCCTACGGAACCACGTGACCTCCGCGGGGAGCATTGAGAAGTAGTGTTCTGCGTCGTTGACGTACCGGGGGTCGGAGTGTGACATCGCTATGCGCCAGCCAGCGTGCCTGAGGAACGTGTCGTCTATGTCCTTGAAGTCGTGGGCTACGAGGACTATGGCGAGACCGAATTTCCTTAACATTCGTGCCATCGTGGTGAGCTCTGTTTCGCGCTCGAGGCGCGGAGGTTTCGCGAAGAGGTGTGCCTCGTCCACGATGAGGAGGAACTTCGGTTCGCTGAGGCCACGGTTAAGGACATAGTCCTTCATTTGAACAAGGAGGACGCTTAGCGTGAAGCGCATGACGTCGATGGGGACAGGGGTGTATTTTCCTTCTTTTGTGCTCCCGAGGCACAAGATGAATGGTTTTTCGGCGTCGAGTAGCTCCTCAACGGTTATTGATGGCTTGCTGAAATAGTCCTTTATGTACTCGAGCTTTGCCATGCGCGCTGTAAAAATGTCTCCAGCTTCAAGGGCACGCTTAAGCTCAAAGTACTCGGCGTCTGACAGGGGTGAAATGTAGTCGAAGGCATTGGCTAGGTCGCTAACTCGCATGTGCGATATGTCGAGCTGTGTGTCCCACAGGTCGATGACCTCCCAGCCGACCAGCTCAGCGAACCTGCGGTCCTCCCCGCCCGGATCCACCCTGATTGGGATTATGCCTTTCTCGAGCGCCCTTAGAGCGAGTGTCCTGGCCGTCGTTGACTTGCCAGAGCCGTAGGGGCCGACGATGTAGCCGTGGACGTTCTCCATGCGATCAAGCTCAAGCCAAACCTCCTCGTCCCTCCTAAGGCCATGCCCCAGGTAGATGCTCTTCGGCGTCCTGCGGGTCCTCGGCCTAATGTAGACCTGCGGTGCCATGAATGTCAGCTGGTGTGAGACGTAGAGGCTCCTCGCCGCGTCAAGAGGAACGAGACCGAGCGAGCAAAGGGTGTTCAGCCTCGATGCAAAGCCTATCGCCAGCCCCGAGGTCTGCAGTGCGCTGGCTATTTCAGGCGTTGCCGAGGAGCTTGCCAGGTACGGCGCGGCCCCGCTTTGCAACGCGCGCCACATAGATATTGTGCGCATGGCGTCGAACTCATGCATGACCTTTGAGACGCCTCCCCGCGCGCTCTCTATCACCTCCATGGCGTGTTTTGCTCGTGCCTCGAGGAGCGCGGTGTCAACCGGCTTCAGCGAGGCGATAATGTAGCCGCTCTGGGCTGTGAGCGCCATCGTCCTGGCGCTTGAGGCCATTGTCTCTGCTTGTGCTTCGCTGGCGGCTATGTTGCTCTTAAGCGAGAGCGTCGGCTCGACCCTGAACTCGGTGTTACCCTTGAGCAGTTTGGCCTCGTGGAATGCCAAAGTGAAGAGGGGTAGGGCTAGTATTGCGGGTATGGGCGTACTGAGGGGCACGGAAGCGGCAAAGAGGACGATGGTTGCAGTTGCAAATATTGGAATCGTGGGCTTGAACTCTTTTCCAGGCTTCAGTATGGTCGAGATGACATCTTGGGGGTCGGCAGCCTCAACGTAGACCCCGTGGGCTAGGAGCTGTCTGCGGATGTCCGCTAGCGCAGCCTTAAGGATCCTCCTATCCCGAGCGCGCGCGTACACGTAGTAGTCGTAGCCCCCCTCCCTAAAGACGCTGACGACGCCCGTGTCAACGGCTTGGTGGTACAGCGATGCCAGCGCGCGCTCGGCGGCTTTGCCCAGGCTCGGGCTGGGCGGGTCGGTGTCCCTGACGCGGATGAAAGCGATGTAGTAGGTCCGCCCCTTGGCGCTAACTTTTAAGTGATCCCCCCTGCCCTCGTGCGTCTTCACCTCGATGCTTAGGGGGAAGAGGAGGAGTATCCTGTCCTTGTAGACTAGCTCAAGTATGAGGAGCCTATTTGTATAGGTGTAGTATGTTGCTAGGACTGCTAGTGCTAGTAGTGGGGCGAGGGGGGACTGTGTGACTAGGGCTATAATTGCTAGTAGGACTGCCAGGAAGAACAGGACTATTTCCTTTATGCCGGGGATGTACATGTGTATGTATATGCGTAAAGGATAAATAATTATTTCGCTCTGATTACATGTATGAATAAGCTGGACGACTTTCTCAGGGAGCTCTTGTCCAGTGTGAAAAGCAACAGCTACAGCTTCGACATAGCGAAGATTGCCAGGCTTATGCGGATACATGGCTACAGTATTAGTAGCCACGCGAGGCTAAGCAGGGAGCTCAGAGAGCTCATAGGCAAGGGCCTAACGATAATTGACGACTGGAAACGGGTGTGGCTTGTCAAGATGAATGCCAAGGGCTCTGGTAAGGAGAGGAGAAAGTTCTACGCCGTGGTGGTTGGAAGTGCGGATATGCTTCAACAAGCCAGAGGACAAGAAGGACTACGTGTTGACGTATAGGTGCGGCGGCAAGCTGTACATCGACCACAGCCTATGCCACGAGCTCTCGCTACTTGTCCAGCCGTACGACGCAGACGTAAGAATGTCAGAGCTGGAGTTCGGGTCCTGCAGGCTCGAGGAGCTGGCAGTTGTTTCCCTTGAGAGGTACCTTTACTGGTGGAGCCTAGCTAGACACGTGACCTACGATAGGCCTCCGGAACGATCAGTCATGCGCTACCCAAACGTCCCGCTTGGTGTCCTAGGGGCCCTGAGCCTCGTGAAGGGCGCAATGGAAAACCGGGAAAAGCCAAGCGTCCTTTTGGAGTTGCCTTTCTTGAGCGACGAGGTGGCATCCATGCTGGCAGGGCTAGAAGTGGACGTGGTTGTGGCCGGAGCGCCGAGCATCTTTTTTGACGAGGCTGTGCCGGCAAAGAGGCCAAGCTACATAAGGAGCATGATGCTCCTTGGGCTCGGGGGGAGCTATGCCTCGAAGACGGGCCTGCCAGATGTGAGCGACACAATACGGTTTGAGGAGTATGTTTCGCCTTGCCGCGACATGGGAGACATTAAACACGAGCCGAGGAGGCTTGTAAGCCCGCTAGAGGTCCTCTTCCGGGGCGAAGAGCTGGAACATGCAAAGGGGATACTGAGCGACGTGTTCAGCAGTGGGGCTGTGCCTTTCAAGAGCTTTAGCCTCGGAGGCAGGGAGCTGGCGCGCGTTTTCCAGAAGCTCCTGCTCTACGGGTTCCTGGAGGGCAGGGAGACAGTGAGCCTCACGAGGAAGGGTGTTTGGGCGCTTCTGAATGGGTAGGGTCTACCTAGACGAGAGGGCTGTAAAGTTTGCACTAAAGAAGGCGAGGGAAAAGGTAAGGAGGTGTGTAAGGGGCCTTGACAGGGACAGCGTATGCGAAATCGTGAACGAGCTTACAGCCAGCTTCGCGGGCAGACCGCAGTGGGTCGCCAGGGGCCTAGCGCGCTATATGCTCCAAACAGTGAAGCCCCTAAACCTGAGGGTCAAAGCATGGCTGGTCGAAGGCGTCCCCACGCTAGGGGACAGGCACGCGTCTTACCTGGTCTGGCTCGACGGCGACAAGTACAGGTGCACGTGCTTCACACATGCCTACGGATACGTAAGGCAGGCAAGGATATGCACACACATAGCAGCAGTCATGTTCTACCGCAGGCAACGGCGCTTAGGGGAGGAGGAGTAGCATAGCATGTATGCAAAAGATTTACTCGCGCGCTTTTCTGTTGATTCTCGTATCTTTTAACACTGTTATCTACGCAGAGATATTTCTTCCAAGAACAAATGGGCAGACACCTGTCTATTCAAGCCAGATTTATAGCGCGCGCTGTACACAAAAAGTATCTAAGAACATGCTAATCAGCAGTATTAGAGAGCATGAACTCTTTGAGGCACGCGCTAATGTTCTCAAAAGTCCTGAAAAATAGGCAAAGAAATCCTAATGCTTAACGACGTGCACTACAATTGCGCGCGTTATTCCAGGTCAAAAAGGATAAAACCTACAATAGCATATTTTCATTATATTTAAACGGTGACGATATGACGCTCGAAGAATATGAGATAAATTTCATGGATAAGCTTTGGGCGCGCGCTAAGGCTTAACGCGTGGCAGAGGTTTTACATACGTAAAATAGAAAATTATTTTAGGATGTCATGTAATAATTATTGTTGGCTGGCCGTGTCGAGCCCCACAAGTGTGGGGCGAGGAAGACACGCGTCTAGGGGGCTACGCTACAAAGAAAACAATGTTGCGTAGCCCCCTAGATGGATGAACTCCGCGGGGAAGAGCCTGCACTGGCCCCGCAAGTGGCCCCGCGGAGGGATACGGGGCACCAGTGAAACAGCGATGCATCGATGCTAAAACGTTAGGTGACGCGCGCTAACAGCGACAGTGGGGCGAAAGTATCGCCGGGCCTCTATCCCTAACCATTTTCAACATTGATCGATGTTAGAAATCAAGTAAAATACATTACTACACAGCAACCTATAATAATCTTTGACCCACCCACCCGTCTAAAATTATCTTTTTTTCTTTTCCCGCTCATCCCCAAATCCATCCCCACCCTAGCAGGGTGGCGCCCCCACGTGAGGGGGTGGAGCGAGGCCCCGCGGGCACGGCTGTGCCTTGCCTGCGCCGCGTGTAGGGGCTGTGCCCCGAAGCCGGGTTGGGCCGATGAGGGTCACGGATCCACTGAGAAGCATGAACGGTGGATCCGCGGCTAGGGGGGCGGGAAAAGCGGGTGGGTGGTCTTGCCTGCCTTGCTCGACACAGTCTCCTAGACACATGTATGCCTAGACTGCAAAGCTTAGGGGTGGGGCCGGGCGGTGCCGCTGGGGTACCCGTCCCCGGCGCGGGTACGCGGTGAGCCGTGGCAAAAAGCCACGGGGAGCCGGCCTAAGGGTGGACAAACCCGAGGAGGGTAGGATGAAGCCGACGGGATGAGCCCCGCATGGGGTGACGGTCGCCCCTATCGCTACAGAACCCGGGAGCCGGGTCCGGGGGTACCGAGCCGCGGGGTGCTCCCGCCCCGTGGCTAGGGGATGTGGTCGTTAAGGCCGAACAGCTAATGGGAGGCGCGCCACCTTGTTGCCCCGCCTTAACACAGACCTCCCCCTAGGGGTGCCCGGCTTTCGCCCCTTCATTGGGGCCCGGGCCAACACTGCTGAGGCCCGGCTCTCTGGGTCGGGCGCCCCGAAAGGGGAGGGTGAGAACGTGACAAAGGAGCCTAACCGTACCAACAACGACCCCGAGGCCCTGGGTGGGGGCCCGGGGTTAAAGCGCACAGAGAAAGAGGAAACAGAAAACGAAGTGATTCCATTAAATGCATGGGCATTAGAACCGGGAGCAAAAGAAACAAGAGTGATAAGAACAGACATTGTTCGAATATCTACGACACAAGACAAGGAATCAAAGCTTTTCGATCTTGCTAAAGTGACAAGGGAGCTCATAGTCAAGGAATTTCATAGAAGAACAGAATTCTATGAAAAAACTGGAAAAGTTGACACTAGTATAATGCCATCATACATAAATCCAGAATACGCCTCTTATAAACAAATCCTGGGCGCAATGAATTTTGATGAGGTATTACGTTTCATATCAGAGCAATATAGAAGCTTTAAGGAGCTAAAGAAGCGCGCGCGCGAGTGGCCAGTATGGATGAAACCGAATCCTCCAAAGAATTTCAAACCACTGATCATTATAATACGCTACGATAATTATAAGATTGATAGCGAGCAAAGAACAATAAAGCTAGGATACTATGGAATAACTCTAAGCTACAAGGGAAATTTGCGTTGGTGGCAACAACGTGAAAAACAAGGAAGGTTAATGCTTATATTCAACGAAGCAAAGAAGAGATGGTATGCCTATATTAGCTGTTATGTAGTGTTGAAGCGAGAAAAAATGGATGGTCATAAATGCGGCATCGACCTGGGACAAAAATACCTTGTTACCACAGTTACCACAATAAAGAACAGCGATGTCTTGATGTATAAGGGTTCAAAGCTTATCTGGGACTACCTATACTTCAAGGAAAGAATAAGCCGAAATGATAAGCTCTTTGATTTAGGTGAGATAGACCGCGACTACTGGTTGGAGAAAAGAAAGAAATACTATTACAAGAGAAGGAAACATGTTGACGAAGCTTTCAAGAACCTTGCTAGACATTTAATTAGAACATTGAAACAGCTTGGAATAGTGGAGATCTATGTTGGGTACCCACATAATATTGTCAAGGATAAACCCACCGAAAGCAATGTGAGCTTCTGGTCTTACTGGAAACTCATGGAGAGAATAGCAATAACAGCCGAAAATTACGGAATAGCAGTCTATGCACTTGATGAAAGCGGCACGTCGAAATACTGTGCTTACCATGGTTCAGAAGTAAAAAGGAATCCAAGGGGCTTAGTATGGTGTCCGCACGACCATGTACTTCATTCAGACATCAACGCCGCGCTCAACATTCTACGTCTAGGAGGTGGACAAATACCCACATCATTCAATACGAAAACATACATAGTGACGCCAAGAGGGATCAGACCCGTCAAAGCGGAAGAGGGGGCCGGCGGCTACTGACCCCGCGCAAAAAGGCGGGGCGACGGCGTGGCGCGGCGCGCGCGCTAGCGACAAGTGGGGGGCAGAGATACTGATACCCGGTGGTGGGTAAATGGAAATTTCAGAGGCACTATTCAGCATTCTTCTAATTGCAACCGCATTGATTGTTTTTTCCTTCTGGGTCTCGTATGTA
>Ga0272449_1001948_pt1 | contig 19960 bp, 17 predicted proteins | sample YNPCB0241_FD_198679 | JGI IMG/M metagenome (GOLD analysis project Ga0272449, IMG submission 198679) | Hot spring sediment microbial communities from Yellowstone National Park, WY, United States - YNP-CB-024-1 | ecosystem: Environmental > Aquatic > Thermal springs > Hot (42-90C) > Sediment... | reverse complement strand
ATAGGCAAGCCGAGTTCGAGTAGCTCAATTGTTAGCTCCAAACTTTTTGTAACAAGGGTTGAGTCGATTACGTTAACAATTAAATCAACAGGGTTTTCGAGTAGGTATGTGGTTGTAACGAATTCAGCAGGTTCAAGTGGGTTCAATGAATAAATTCCGGGCAAATCTATTAGATGAATAGGCTCCCCAAAAACTTCAATGTTAGTTTCTTTGTATTCGACAGTGGTACCGGCAAAGTTTGCTGTAGATACTTTTACATCGGATAAGGCATTGAATAGTGTACTTTTTCCGCTGTTGGGCTGACCAACTAAAACTATTGTCTTAGTTGATGTATTCAACTTTAATTTTTTGGGCAATACCACGCCCGATAGCGATTCTTGCATCGTTCTTGGAAATATTTTTTATCAATATTGGACCGAACCCGGGGTTAGAAATAATTTGGATAAGGTCGTTTGGATGCAAGCCAAGAGCAATAAGTCTTTGCTTGGCTCCTCTGCCAGCATCTATTGAAACAATCTTAACAACTTTTTCGTTGTTTGCTTCGGTTAAAAACATAACCACCATTACATACTCGAAATTTTAGAAAAAACTAAATTCAAAAATAAATAAAACTAACTAATTCAGAATAGTAATATACGAAATTGTATATAATATGTTGTTAAAATTGGATTCCTTTGTTATATAAGTCGATTTCCTTTTGGGCTTCGGAAAGAGCTTCGTAAACTCCTTTTTTCTGGTAAAGCACTTCGACCAGAGATTTTTCGATTATCGATTCAATTTCTATCCATCGAGGATGGACAGGTGTCATCTTGGAATATTTCAACTGCTCTGCGAAAACTCTTTTGTGCGAATTCAGGTCATTGAAGCTTTTATACAAAAGAATAGTGTCTGCCGGAAATCCAGCCTCGGGTATTTGTGTTACCAATTTTTTTAAAGATTGTTCGGAAAGTAAGAACTGAATAAGTTTTTTTGCCAAATCTTTGTTTTTGCTTTCCTTGTTAATGGCAAGGTATTCTCCGCCAGCAAAAGATATGCCCGGGGAATTGCCACTTCCCGGCATTAAGTTTGCAGAGAAGTTAAACTTTTGTGGTGACTTTTGGATTAGTTCCAACAACCATTCTCCCGAAAAGCAAAAACCAATTTTCCCCTGTACGAACAGCAAGTCTATTTGCTTTTGTGTTTCGATGATACCTAATCTTGACAATTCGAAATAGGTTTGAAATGCTCGAACCACCTGTGGAGAGTTGATTTCTATATTCCCGTTCGAATCTTGAATTTCTCCGCCGCAGGTCCAAATCAATGGTAGAATTTTTTTGTATAATCTGTGGGGGTCTGAACCATTGCAACCAAATCCATAGCCTAAGCCACTTTCGTTGATTGCACGGGAAAATTGAATTAGCTCATCTATTGTTTTTGGTGGGTTTTCGATCCCGCATTTTTGCATCAAATCGCGATTACAGAATAAAACCCTTGTGCCAATAATCCAAGGAAGTGCATAAAGTTTTCCTTTTGTTTTTGCTGGTTGCAATGTGTATTCGAAAAAGTTTCTGTGAGAGAAAAAGTTGGTATCGACGGGTTCCAAAACTTCCGCCGATGAGAACTGTGCAATCCAATCCGAACCAAGCTCCAAAACATCGGGTGCTGTTCGGGAATTAAATGCGATGATGAGCTTCGTTTTACCGTCGTTCCAACTCAGTTCCGAAACATCGACACGGCATTTGTTTTGCCTTTCAAATTCGTTGATTATTTGGCGAACGACTTTAGCTTGGGAGGGTTCGCTCCAAAAATGCCAAAATTTGATTTTCTCTTCTTTTTTCCCACATCCAGAAAAAAGAAGAGCAAAAAACAAAAGTACTAAATATTTTTTCATTCTTTCGAATTAATTAAATTGCAAACTTAAAATATTTCGAGTTGTTTATGAAAAAGTTTGTTTCATTGCTGGCAGTTTTATTCCTCATTTCGGCAAGTAATTTATACCCAAAAGGATTTTTCTATGAGATTGTGGGGAAAAATTCAAAAGTTTATCTGTTGGGTTCAATTCATCTGGCGAAACAAGATGCTTTCCCATTAGATTCGGTTATTGAAAATGCTTTTGCTTCCTGCGGGAATTTAGTTCTCGAAGTCAATTTGAATAACATTAACCCGATGGAAATTTTCCAATATGGGGTTTTTCAAGATACCACGAAGTTGGAAGATGTAGTGCCACCGAAATATTTTAAGATTATGGATAGTTTGTTTACACTTTACGCTTTTCCAAAAATGATGTACAACAAATTCAAGCCTTGGGTTGCTGTTTTGATTTTGCAAAGTTTGGAGATGACCAAAGCATCGGAAGATTTTATTTCAGGGGTTGAAACATATTTTATAAATAAATTAGATAGTTCACAAAAAGTTTTAGAATTGGAATCGTTCAAAGAACAGTTGGATATTTTCCAAAGTCTGTATAATCTCGACTCCGAACGTTTTTTTGAATATTTCCTGACCAATAAAAACAATGATAAAACCCAATTTGATAAATTATATGAGGCTTGGTTAAAGGGTGATGAAAAATCAGAAACAGAGTTAATAGAGAAAGAATTAGAAGGATTTGAACTTGCGAAACAGTATAGAGAAATACTTTTAGAAAGTCGAAATCGGAGAATGGCAAACATTGTCGAGAATTTTCTTATGCAAGAAGGATGCTATTTTGTCGTTGTTGGCGCCGGCCATTTAGTTGGAAGCAATGGCATTGTCAATCTTCTCCGCCAAAAAGGATATGAAGCCAAAAGGGTGAAGTAGGAAATTTTTAAGGAGAAAAATTTTTTAAAAATTATTTGCTTAATTTATTTTTTAATTTTATTTTAGTAATGAATTCAATTTGAAAAAATCAGATTGGAGGAAAATGTGTATTCTCTCAACCTTAACCTGCAAGTCATAACACCTTTATTTATGTACGGTGCTGATGGTAGAAAACCTGAATTGCGTTCTTCCGAAGTTAAAGGTATGATGCGTTTCTGGTGGAGGGCAATAAGGGCAGATGATAATATTGAAGAATTGAGGGAAGAAGAAGCAAAAATTTTTGGTGGTACAGGAGAAAAAGAAGGAAAAAGTAAGGTGATGATAATGGTTTTTCCACAACAAATAAGTTTGTCTTCCTATAGACCTTTACCTCATTCTCAAACAAAAACATTTACATTTTCATGCATTTGCGTAAATTCTACATTTGAGATATTTCTGAGAGGGGAGGAAGAGTTTATAAATATCTTTAAAAATGTTCTTTTTCTGTCCACAATTTTAGGAGGTTTTGGGAAAAGATCACGAAGAGGGTTTGGAAGTGTTGCAATAATTGAACCAGAAGAATTAAATTTTGAAAATCTTCAAAAAGAAGAACTTTTAAGCAAAATTTTGGACACTTTGAATCAAATAGATAATCACTATGAAATTAGAAATGAAATTAGAAGCTCAAAAATAGTTAATAGAAAATCAGGTGGAAATTATCCTTGGATAAAAGAAATTGAAATAGGTAATAAACATGATGATTGGGAAACACTATTGAAAAAAATAGGAAACGCCACTCATAATCATAAAAATCCATCTTTAGGCAACTCATCTCCAAGAATGGCATCCCCAATTTATGTTTCTGTAGTAAAATTAAAAGATGGTTTTTATCCCATCGTTACTACATTAAAAAGTTATTTTCCTCAAAATTATTCTCGTTATGACTTTAGGAAACAAAATGATTTTAAAAGAGAGGTATTATCATGAATTGGTATGAAGATTTTCTTAAAAAATTTTTCCATGATCCATTTGATAAACCTTTTAATATTCCAGAGCATGAAAAAAGAGCAAAAGTTTATGCTGAGTTTTTTGGTGTTTCGGGGATTAACGAAGGTAAATATTCTGACCAAATTGCCTCTTGCATGGAAAGAAGTTTATTGCCCAGAGATGTCAAGCAGGAGTTGAGTGAAATACGGCATCCATTGACTGAAGAAAAAATAGATATTACCTTAGATACTCAAAAATCTATTGAAGAAATTTCATCATTATTAAAAGAAATTTCCAATTCTTATATAAATCTATCTGATGAAGAAAAAGCAGTTTTAATCTGGAGAAATCTACATGAAGAAATTTTAGAAGGAATTCAGGACGAAGAACTAAAGAAATATATTCCTATCATTCCGGCAGATACAAGGGTTCCTGACCATTCAATCTGGGAGCATTTAAAAGTCGCAACAGCGGTGAATGCTTTTGAGGGATATCAAAACAATTCACTATTTTTATTCACAATTGGTCCCGTTCAATCTTTTATTTCTCAGGCAAGAAAGGCGCAAGATTTCTATATGGGAAGTTTTATGCTTTCATATTTCACTTTCATTGCAATGGAAGAGGTAATTGAAAAATATGGTCCCTCTTCAATAATTTATCCAGACCTTTATAAACAGCCATTGATGGATTGGTATCTAAAAAATAAAGGAATAGAGCCTAAAAACTTTAATCCAGACCACATTATTCTTCCAACTATCCCTAATAGATTTGTAGCAATTATTGGAACTACAGATAAAAATAAAATTGAAGAACTTTCAAAAAATATGATTGTAAAAATTAAAGATGAAATCAAAAGTGCAAAAGAAAAGATCTTAGAAGAATTAAAAGTTGATAAAAAATTGTCCGATACTCAGAAGAAAATTTTACAAAATCAACTTTCGGATTTTCCACAAATATATTGGGTTGCAATTCCTTGGAGGAGGGGAGAGAACGACTTACAGATAGATGATCTGAAAGACTTTTTCACAGATGACAAAATAAGAAAATGGAAAGAACTATATAAATTTGCAAACGAAAAAGGAGAGTATCTTCCCAACATCGGTTTTCTCTATGAGTTTCTCTATACAGCCCTTGAAAAATCAATGGGTGCAAGGAAAAATTTAAGGGAATTCGAACAGAAACAAGAAGAAGGAAGAAAATGCTCATTATGTGGAGAAAGAAATGTTTTGTTTTTTAGAGAGAGAAAAAATGAAAATAAATTTAAACGCTATAATCGAGATGCTATAAACTTGATAAACAAAATAAACCCAAAATATTTAGATGATGGAGATGGGCTTTGTGCCCTCTGTTTCCTAAAAAGAACATTTGAAATATATTTAAAAGAAAACATCGGATCTATATTTGAAGATTTTTCCTTCACATCTGTGGCTGAGATTGCTTGTGCTGATTTTAAGAAAAAAGCAATTGAGAAAGCAAAGGAGGATTTTGATAAATATGAAAAAGAATTTTTTAAAATTCTGGGGGATGATAAAAAATTTAATTATTTAAAAATAAAATCTTTACCCAAATTAGGATTAGAAAAAACACTTGAAGGGTCTTGGTTTTATGAAGAAAATCTCTCTGTAAAAAAGTTCAACGATGAACTTGGAGTCTCGGTTAACTCCTCGCAAATAGAAAACCTAAAAGACTGTTTAAGGAATCTTTACGCTAAAGCAGGCAAACCAAAAAAATATTATGCAGTTCTTTACCTTGATGGAGATAACTTGGGAAAATGGCTCTCTGGAGAGCTTTTGCCAGAAATTCAATACGCATATAATTCAGAGACGTGGGGAAAATTGCCAGAAGAATTTATAAAGGACTTACAAAGATACACTCCTAATAAAATCTTAACCCCAGCCGTCCACTCTGCAATATCAACAGCCTTAAGAAATTATACAATTGAGTTTGTCAGAAAAATTGTCGAAGAAGAACATCTTGGAAAACTCATTTATGCTGGTGGTGATGATGTTCTTGCATTTGTAAATCTAAAAGACCTCTTTGATGTTATGGAAAAATTGAGATGGGCTTTTTCCGGACAAATAAAAATCGAAAATGGGATAATTAATGTTAATATTAATAATGATTCTGGCTTTGTTTTAAAAGATGGAGTATACTATCTTACAATGGGTAAAAATGCTTCCTGTTCAATGGGAGTTGTTATTGCACATTATAAAGAGCCACTGAAAATTGTAATCGATAAAGTTTTTGAAATGAAAAAAATGGCTAAAAATTCTGGAAAAGATAGATTTGCCATTTGCCTTTTAAAGAAATCTGGTGATGAAAGAGTGAGCGTTTCAGAATGGAAATATAAAGATAAGCTTACAATAGCGGTATTGAAAGAAATAAAAGAGCAAATGGATAAAGATAAACATATTTCTGACGGTTTTATCCAGAAATTCAGGAGCGAATTTTTAAATTTAGTTGATGTTCCTGAAAATATAGTTGAGGTAGAATTAAAGAGGCTAATAGCAAGGGCTTATAATGGAAAAAGTGGAGAATCGAAAGAGAAAAATAAGGAATTTATTGATAATTTTACAATTAATGTTTTGAATATTTTGTTAGTAGATAATTTATCAAACTTTACAAATCTTCTTGAAATTGCAAGTTTTATGAATAGGGGGGAATAAAATGTGGTATAAAATTAAGGCTTTAGATACATTATTTTTCAGGGATGGTAGACCTTTTACGATGGGTTCTGAATCTTGGGCGAATCCAGTTTTTCCACCCTATCCTTCCACTGTTTATGGAGCAATAAGGACATGGTTGATTTTCGAAAAAGGAAATTTAAAAGAATTTAGAGAAGGAAAATATAAAGAAGAACTTGGAACTCCTTTTGAAAAAGGAAATTTAAAAATAAAAGGACCTTTTATCTGTTTGGACAACAATATATATTTCCCTGTGCCTTTTGATTCCCTTAAAAAGAAAGGTGCAACGCAAAGTGAGAAAAATAATCTTTTTTATATCGCTTGCATAAACAAACCTGAAATCTTTATATCAGATTATCATTTAGAAAGTATTCTAATCAACAGGAATGATTTTGAGCTTGAAGAATGTGATGGGTTCATAAATATAGATTCTTTAAAAAATTATTTAATACAAAGCAACGAAGTTTTACAATTTACCGAAAAAAAAGAAATCTTTTTGAAAGAGAGAAAAACTGGTATTAAAAAAAGTAGAAAAACTTTATCTTCTGAAGAAGGTTATTTATACAGAATTCCTATGGTAAAACTTAAAAAAGAGGCAAGTTTGTTGATAGAAATAGATGGAATAAGTAATTGTCCAGGTAGTGGGTTGCTTCAAATTGGTGGTGAAGGCAAAATTGTAAAAATTGAGAAGAAAGAAAGTGATAATCAATTAATGACTTTAATGGATATTAATTTTAAATTTGAAAATAAAATTTTCAAACTTTACTTTGCAACTTCTGCAATTTTTGAAAATGGTTGGCTTCCAAGGTGGGTTAATAAGTCAACTTTTGAAGGGGAATATAAAGGAATAAAAGTGAAGCTTGTTTCTTGTGCTATTGGGAAATTCAATCTAATAGGTGGATGGGATTTAGCAAATAACAGACCAAAGCCAATGTATAAGGCAGTTCCTGCTGGCAGTGTTTTTTATTTCAAAATTTTAGATGATACACCTGTAAAAATAATCAAAGAGAACTTTCATCTTAAAAATATCTCTGATATCAATCCTGAAGAAGGATTTGGATTAACTTTATTGGGAGAAGTATAAATATGAAAAAGATAATTACAACTGTAGGTACTTCAATTTTTGAGAATTATTTAAATAATATTGACAATCAAAATTTTATTTGTGCTTATAATTTTTTTAAAATCAATAAAGTTGAAGCAAAAAAGCTAGATGTTGAACAAAATAGAAAAAATATTATCGAAAATTGTTTTACAGAAAATTATTTTAAAGGGAATACCGATGCCTCTGCTGAAATAAAAAGCTTGATAAAACTCAAACAGGAATTAAGAGATGAGTTTAGTATCTATTTTTTGCATTCTGATACAGCTTTAAGTCGACTTGCTGCGGGAATATTATATAAAGTATTGTGCGAGTATAAACCCTATGACGAACTAAAAGATTGTGAAGTAGAAAAACCAGTGATAATTAAAGGACTTCAGGTTTGGGATAGGCGTGAGTTTAACAAAGGATTAGAGAATTTAATCAACGAGATTGATAAAATCTCTAATGGATACTACGAGAACATCGTTATCAATATAACAGGTGGGTATAAGGTAACTATCCCATATCTTACTATTCTGGCTCAGGTGAAAAAATGTCCGATATACTATATTTTTGAAGATACTGAAGAATTAATAGTGATAGCTCCAACTCCAATAGATATTAACTGGGGTTTGTTCGAAAAATATTCCCATCTGTTGAAGAAATTTAGCGAAGGTGTCTATGATATAGAAAATTTAAGAAAGGAGTATTCTGAATATGATAGTTTTAACAATGAGTTTAAAAGTTTACTATGGATTGATAATGATTTGGGTGAGTTGAATCCATTAGGAAACATCTTTTGGAGTAAGTATAAAGACATCATTTTGGTATATATTGCTAAGACATCAGAGTATTTTGAAAAGTTAACGGATAAAGACAAGAAAAAAATTGAAAATTCAATTAGAGAGTTATACTTACGATTGACAAATTATATTGGAAAGGTTAACTCAAAAAAAGAAGCGATAGATAAGATTATTAGCCTTAATGAAAATGATTTAAGACACGCTAAAGTTATAGACCGTGATAATGGTGTTTTTATTTTTAAATCCACTAATGAAGAGCATATAAGATTGCTTTACTCGTTTGAGGTTGACAAAGATGGGGATATTTCATCAATTAGAATATATGATTTCGTTTATCAGAATTTTGAACATGACAAATATGTAGAGGAATTTCAAAAAAATTACCCAGCACTAAAAGATAAAGAAACAAAAATTATTCCTTTAAATAAAAATTAAGGAGGATTTATATGTTTAAAAAATCAAATCTGTTTTTTTTAATTGCAGAAACACCACTTCATCCTGGAAGTGGCGGAGATAGTACTGGAATTGTTGATTTACCAATTCAGAGGGAAAGATATACAAACTTTCCCAAAATTGAAGCGTCGGGGTTGAAAGGATGTATAAGGGAGGCATTTAGGAATTCAAACAAGCAGATTTCATTAAATTCCCACCAAATTAATGTCAATGATACAAAAATTATTTCGCTTGTTTTTGGCCCAGAAGATGCAGAAGAAGCCTTTGCTAGTGCTATTTCATTTACTGATGCAAGAATTCTTTTATTTCCTGTTAAATCATTGAAGGGTGTTTTTGCTTGGATTACTTGTCCGATGGTTCTCGAAAGATTCAAGGAAGAAATGAGGTTAACAGGTCAAAATATCTTGGATGAGAATGTTAATATCTTAGGACTTACAAATACTGTAACCAATGTATCAACCCTTTGTATAGACTCTAAAATTGTTCTTGAAGAATATACTTTTGCTGTTTCTATAAAAGAAGAAACAAAAAAAATAGCTCAAAATTTAGCCTCAAAGATTTTTCCAACCCGAGGTGGTAATGACATTTACAAATTCTGGCGAGAAAAACTCGAGAAAGATTTAGTTATTCTTTCTGACGATGATTTTGAGCAGTTTGTTACAAGTTCAACAGAAGTTATTACAAGAACAAGAATTGATGATGTAACTGGCACTGTAAAGAGCGGCGCTCTTTGGACCGAGGAGTATCTCCCACCAGATACAATCCTTTATTCAATTGCGATGGTTTCGCCACTAAGGGTTGAAAGAGATGAAGCAAAAGCAGTTTTTAAATCAGATAACGCTGAAAAAGAGGCAGAAAAAGTTCTTCAGTTTTTTGAATTGGGTATTCCAGAAGTGATTCAAATTGGTGGAAATCAGACGATTGGAAAGGGTTTCGTAAAAATTCAAATTTTAAGATAGGAGGGTAAAAAATGGAAAAGGAAACAATAATTAGCAAACTTGAAAAAGGTAGGGCGGAGTTTGCGTATAAATGTGTGGAAAAGGCAATAGAAATTTTTAAGGATAACTCTAAAAAACAGAAAGAATATAAATCATACACACGAAAAATTCCAACAATGATTCTTTCAAATGGTCTCGGACAAACGCTTGCTTTTGTTAAAGCAAAATCTGAAAAAGGGAATGCTTATGACTTAATTTATAGTCAACTCACAGAATATATGAAAAGCGTCCACACTGTAAGAATTCAGATGCCTAAAGAGAAAAATGACTTTGTAGAATGGGTTATATCCTGTGATTCCTCAAAATATAGATACATAACTCGAGAAATCCTCGCATTCTTGAACTGGCTTAGAAGATTTGCCGAAGGATTAATTGAGGGAGTAGAAGAATGAACGAGAAAATAAGAGTTCCTGAAAACAAATATTTTAATAAGAGTTTCAAAGATTTACTTTATAAATTTTTTGGCTCTCAAATTAATTCTCAAAAATTTAAAGAAATCAATTTTGCATATCTTTTTAATTTACCGTCAATTACTAATGAAAGGAAAATCAGAATAAACCAAGATATTGAGAATTTTAAGTGGGACAGGGATTTAATAAACAACATTGAAATCAGAAAAAAACAAATATTCCTGCAACTTCAAAAAGAAGGATACAATTTAGAAAACTTTTCGTTGTCTCTTTCCTGGCGCCTCATAGTTGGTCTTGGTGCATCTCATCCGCAAGAAACATCTATGACCCTTCATCACATTTATGGAATTCCTTATATTCCTGGAAGTGCTATAAAAGGTGTTACTAGACACTGGGCGGTTCTGAAATTTGCAGATAATAATAAAAAAGATAATGAAAAGTTTGAAGACGCTATGAAAAGAATTGCTGAAGCATTAGAAAATGGTAATAATTTAGGTATTAAAGTAGATGAGATAATTTTTAAAGATTTAATTGAAATTTTGGGGACACAAGAAAAACAAGGAAAAGTAATATTTTTTGATGCATATCCTGTTGGAGAGATAAAATTAAAAATTGACATAATGAATCCCCATTATCCTGAGTATTCTGCTGGGAAAGAGCCACCTGCTGACTGGCACAGCCCTATGCCTATAAAATTCCTTTCATTAGAAAATACAACATTTCGATTTTATCTTGCGTCCAAAGTTAGAGATGATTTTGAGAAAAATTTGCTAAACAAAGCTAGGGAATTGTTATTTGAAGCTCTCTCTAATTTTGGTATAGGTGCCAAAACTTCTTTGGGATATGGACTTTTTAAGAATAATTTGTGAACAAAGATAGTTTCTAAGCTGATAACATTGAAAATTTTTTTAAAAAATTTTACCAAATGTCATATTTTGTCGCTAAATGGTTTTGTTTTTTTGATTTTTTATTATATTAGTATTTTAAAAAACTAAATTTTTCAAAATGGATTGGAAAAACTTAAGAATAAAATTCCAAAAATCTTATTTCAACAAGTATTTTGGGGGGTTTTATGCTATCTGCAATCAAACGAATAGGAGAGTTTGTCGCCGAAAATCAGGGCGAAATCCGTCTTGTTTCGACCAAGCCCAAGAAAGGCGACGAATATGCCATATTAATTCATTTAAACAAAAACGAGCCGTCGGGATTCAAGGTTGAGATTGAGGATTTTAATATTGATAAGTCCCAAAAATATCTTTGGGATGAAGATGCCAAAAAAGGCAATAATCCTTTACCATTTTGCAAAATAACTGAACCGGCAAAGACCTTTGAAAAGAAAATTCTTATTTGGTACAGAGAATTCCTAAAAAGTTCTGATGACGAGGAAACAAAAGTATTAAAAACTCTTTCGGAAAAAAAGGCTGAGATAATTGAAAGTATCGAACAGACATATAAATGGGCATATAAAGAAAGCAAATCGAAGGTTAAGATTTTCTATTTGGGTGTGAAAATCGAGGGAAAATACCCGGGGGAATTCGAGAGTATTCGAGAATATTGGCAAGAAAGTAGGGAAGTGAAAGACTGGACCCTTGGGAAATGTTCCGTTTGTGGGGAAAGTAAGGATGTTACAGCACGAACTGGAGTTTTCCAATTCGATACCGATGACAAGCCCGGATTTATCGTTGGGGGCTTCAATAAAAAATACTCTTGGAGGAATATACCAGTTTGTGGCGATTGTAGAGAGAATCTTTTGCGTGGGCGGAAATTCATCGAAAACAACCTTTCGTATAAATTTTATGGACTTTCATATTGGCTGGTTCCGAAGTTTTTCATTGGCCACAAGAACCTTGTTAATGAAGTTTTAACTACGCTTTCCGACAGGAGTGTTGTGAAGAAAATTTCCTTTAATAATTTGAAAGATGCATTATTGGTTGAAGAGGAAATTTCAAAATTGGTTGAGGCTAAAAGGAGCTTATTTGACAATGAATCTTCTGCAAATGATTTGATAGAATCGTTATTCAAAGAAACCTTGCTTACAAATGATGAAAATGAATCTTTTGGATATCTAAAAGAGATGCAGGATAGTCTTGGGCTCAATCTTTTATTTTTACGTAAAGACCAATCTGCAGAAAGAATACTTTTGCTAATCGAAGATGTTTTACCCTCGCGGTTGAATTTAATTTATAATGCCAAGTTGAAGGTCGAAAAAAATTTCAAAGATTATCTGTTTGCTACCTCTTCCGAAAGTGAGAAAAAGGAAGAGAAAAAGAACATTTGGGAAAAGTATCCCAAAAGTTTTAATTTTGGTAAAATTAGAACATTTTTTAGCAAGAGCAACGAGGATAAAAGGGATACAGACCTTGATAAGTATTTCCTCGAAGTGACCGAGGCTGTGTTTAAAGGGAAAACAATTGACTGGAATTTTCTTACAAGATTTTTTATGAATTCCATTTCGAGTGCATTTGTAAAGGAAGAATATTTTCGGTTCCGTGTAACCGATGCAATGATGGTAAACAACTTTTTAGAAGAATTGGGTTTAATAAATTATTCAAAGGAGGAACAAATGGAAGCATCAACTTTCGAAGAAATTTTCGAAAGGTATGGCAAATCGCTGAACACACCTTCGAAGCGTGGAATTTTTCTTTTGGGTGCCTTAACCCAGATGCTTTTGAATTTGCAGTATCATCTTCGTAGCAGTGCACCTTTTATGAAAAAACTTAAAAGCTTAAAGATGAATGAGCAAGATATTCGGGGGCTTCTTGCCGAAGTGCAAAACAAATTTATTGAATACGACCGCTATGATGTTGGCAAAAGGGAGCTTGCTAAGGAAATTTCTGATTTATTCTTGCAATCGGGTGAAGATTGGAAATTGAGCATCGACGAAATGAACTACTATTTCGCTTGCGGAATGAACCTTTATGAAAAAATTTCTGAAATAATTTATTCAAATCTAAAACAAAAGGAGGAGTAACAAATGGAAACAATTCGTAATCGTTCTGAAATTCTTTTCCTTTACGATGTGAAAGATGCAAATCCAAATGGCGACCCTGTTGACGAAAACAAACCTCGAATCGACGAAGAAACTGGAATTAACATCGTTACAGATGTACGACTGAAAAGAACCATTCGAGATTATCTTTATGAATTCAAAGGGCAGGAAGTTTTTGTGCGTCAAACTTACACCAATGAAACCGATTCCACTGATGAAAAGAAGCGAAGAACTCTTAGAACCAAAGAAGACAGGGTAAAAGATTTTGGCCAAGACGAAAAGAACATCATCCAAAGTTGCATTGATATTCGACTTTTCGGCGCTACGACTGCAGTCAAGGATCAAACTATGACTTTAACGGGTCCAGTGCAATTTAAGTATGGTAGGTCTTTGCATAAAGTGGATTTGAAATATTTCAAAGGCACCACTGTGATGCCATCGAGAGAGGGAACTGAGCAAGGCACTTTCTGGGAGCGGTACATCCTTCCATACTCGCTAATCGTATTTTATGGTGTTGTTAATGAAAATGCGGCTCGACAACAGAAAATTCCTTTGACAGAATCGGATTTGGACTTAATGTTCGAAGCAATGTGGAATGGAACAAAAAATTTGATTTCGGGTTCAAAGTTCGGTCAAATGCCACGTCTACTTTTGCAAATTAAGTATAAAGAAAACGAGAATTTCCACATTGGCGAGCTGGATAAACTTGTTTCATTAACAACAAATCTAGGTGAAGAATCAATTCGCGATGTTGTTGATTTTAAAATTGAAATCTCGCCCCTCGTCAATGAATTGAAGAAGTATCAAGACCGAATTGAGATGATTCGTTATAAAGTTGACGAAAGATTGAATCTCACGATTGATGGCTATGCAACAGATGTTAACACTGCGTTCAATTTCGCTAAAATTGAAACATTCAAATTTTAGGTTTAAAAATGAAAGTTTTAGTTTTTGATGTGTGGGGAGATTTAGCCCACTTCAAAAAATTTTATACCACATCATCTCCACTTTCGCTGTCGTTTCCATCGCCGCCAACAATTGCGGGAATGCTCGGGGCTTTGGTAGGTGCCGAAAAGTCTTCGAATGACTATCTGCGAAAGTTTATGAACGATTTTTGTCGTCTTTCCATTCAAATTATGACCCCAATTCAAAAGATTCGTTTTGGTATTAATCTTTTGGAAACTAAGGGTACAAATATGAAAAGACCAATGAGCGACCGAAACCTTGCCCCGAGAACTTTGATTCGCACCGAGTTTGTTCGGTTCCCAAGATACCGTATCTATTTCTTTCACAAAGATGAAAGACTTTATTTTCAGGTTAAAGAGAAGTTGATTGAACATCGGACTTTTTTCACTCTTTCGCTTGGATTGAGTGAGTTAATTGCTAACTTTAAATTTGTTGGTGAATTCGATTTCGAAGACCGAACATTCAGCGACGATGCTGTCGAAATTTCCTCACCAATTTTGGTGAGTAATCTTATTGAAGCCCAAGATAGTGTAATTATTGAGCAGGGGAAAAAATATTTGAAAGAGAAAATCCCTGTTTTGATGAATCCTCAGCGCATTGTAACTCGTTATGAGGATGTGATTTTTGAGCCTGAAGGTAAAACGATTAAAGCCAAAGTTAAGAATTATCAGAGATTGGAAGATGGAACAGCAATTTGTTTCTTCTGAATTGTATTCACACGAAGGGAAACTCCTTGAAGTTCATCTGTTGGAAGTCGCCAAGCTAGCAAACCATTTGATTTCGGATAAGCCCGTTGATTTACAACAAAAAATCAAGGAGATTTCCCTTCTTTCTGCTTTATTTCACGATGTTGGAAAGGCAACCAGTTTTTTTCAAGAATATCTGCTTTTGAAAAAGAACGTAGACCCCGAGAAAAAGCAACATAGTTTACTTTCTGCTCTTTTTGGGTTTTTTATAGCTTTACAGTATTTCAATAAGGGTAATTTGTTTGATTCATTCCTTGTATTCTTAATTATATCAAAGCATCACGGAGACTTAATTGACCCAAAACTCGCTTTAAACCTCGAAAATGAAGACTACGCACTGCTTTATGAGCAGATTGACTCTATCGACTCAAACAGGTTTTGGGTTTTGCTGAATAATCTTGCCAATGAGTTTCCAGATTTTTTCCCTTCTATTGAATTTTCAAGCATTTTAAGTGAATTTAAAAAGTTCGTTGAGCGATTCGAGAAGAATGCTTTGGGCATCAGGAAGCAAATTAGGGACCAAATTGAAAAGATACATTCTTTGGAAAAATACTTGATTGTTAATACTATCTTCTCTATTCTACTGGACGCCGATAAATCTGATGTTGTATTGGATGATAAAACAATTTTGCAATCCCGAATTCAAATTCCTGACTTTTTGGTTGATAACTTCATTTGTTCAGAAACATTTAATAGAAAATCTATTGATTCCCCACTTAACGGGCTTCGCCAAACAGCATACGAAGAGGTGTTAAATCGTGAAATTAATTTAAATCAAAGAATCTTCACCTTGACACTTCCGACTGGTTTGGGTAAGACTTTTATTTCCCTATCTTTTGCTTTGAAGTTAAGAAAATTACTCGGGGGGAAGCATAGAATTATCTATTCTTTGCCTTTTTTGAGCATAATTGACCAGAATTATGAGGTTTTTAAAGAGGTACTACAATACAATGGGATTTCTACTACATCGGATATACTTTTAAAGCATCATCATTTGAGCGAGTTGATATACTCCAAAAGTTCAAATGGGGAGGATTTCGATTGGGAAGCCTCTAAAATTTTAGTCGAAGGTTGGAACTCCGAAATAATTGTTACTACTTTTGTTCAATTTTTCCATACTCTTGTGTCGAACAGGAATAAGAGCATCCGAAAATTCCACCGCCTTGCTAATTCAATAATTATTCTCGACGAAGTTCAAAGTATTCCGATAAAGTACTGGCAATTGATTAGAAAATTAATGATTGAACTTGTTAATAAGTTTAATTCCTATTTGATTTTTGTTACTGCTACCCAGCCTATGATATTTGAGCAAGAGGAATTTTACGAGCTTTCGGAGCCAGAAAAGTATCATTCGCAATTGAACAGAGTTGAAATTATTCCCGATGTTCGTGTTCCGATAACAATTGAAGAAATGGTCGAAAAATTCGAGTTTGGAAAGAATTCTATTCTTTTTGTTTTGAATACCATTGGTTGTGCCGAAGATACTTTTAACTTGATACGGCAGAGATGGGAAAATTCAACATTTCTTTCCACTCATATTGTTCCATTCGAAAGAGCCCGAAGAATAGACGAAATCAAGGAAAAACTAAAAGCAAAAGAGCCTCTTGTGGTTGTTTCGACACAACTTGTAGAGGCTGGGGTAGATATAGATTTTGACATAGTTGTTCGGGATTTAGCCCCGTTCGATTCAATTGTGCAATCGGCTGGGCGGTGCAATAGAAATGGGTTATCAAAAGGAAAAGTGTTCGTTTTTCACTTGAAGAAAGACATAGAGGATAAACAAAGTTTTTACTCTTCGAAGATTTACGATGCTGTATTGCTCGACATAACGCGTTCGATTCTGTTGAACCGAGAGATAATAACAGAACCCGAAATTCATCAACTCTCTCAACTTTATTTTCAAGAGACAGTGAAACGAAAGAATCAGCACGAATCGAAATTAATTATCGATTGCATTGAATTTCTGCAATATTCATCGACCGATGAGGAAGCATTTACACTGGAAAAATTTAAACTTCTCGATGATAAATATTTCGAGATGGATGTCTTTATTGAAGTTGATGAAACAGCCCAGAATCTATGGAAAAGATTTACCGAACTTTATCGAGACGATACTATCGACCGATTTGAACGGAAGAAAAAATTTGCGGAATTCAAAACGGATTTTTATAATTATGTGATTTCGATTCCCAAAAACGCAAGCAATCGCCCCGTGGATTTCTTTGGCGAACTCGCGCACGTTTCGTTGGATGAACTTGATTATTACTATGATCTACTAACTGGTTTTAAACTCAAACCTGATATACATACTGTGAGTATTTAAATGATTATTAATTCATTCAGGGTTTTTCTTGCAATCGATGGAGTGCTCGAAAAGCGGGATGCACAAAAAGTTCGTGGGTTTTTAGGAAATATTTTCTGGGAAAATCCATATACCCATCATCACAACCCCGATGGCTCTTTGATTTATGAATATCCTCGAATTCAGTATAAAGTTATTAATGGTAATTGTTTAATCCTTGCATTTGACGAAGGGGTTGAGATTGTTAAAAAGATTTTTGATGATTTGGAAAGCATCCTGTTGGATGAAAATTGGAAAAATATTCATTCTAAAGCACTTGAGATGGTCGAAGAGCAGTTCGATGCAACAGATGAACCAATTGAGTATCAATTTCTAACGCCTTGGTTGGCTTTAAACGAGGAGAATTATCGAATTTACAAGTCTAAACGAACATTTCGTGAGCGTAAGTGGTTGTTGGAAAATATTTTGACAGCCAATATTATTTCTGTGGCAAAATCTTTGGGCTTTACCATCGAAAAGCAAATTCATACATCATTTGTAGAAGTGAAACCAATATCGGTAAATGTTAAAAATGTGAAGATGGCTGGGTTTTACGGAACTTTTATTACCAACTTTAGGTTTCCGTCGTTTTGGGGTCTTGGGAAATCTGTGGCTCGAGGATTTGGAACTGTTATTCAAACTTCGGAGTTGAAGAAATTTAAAAAGGGTTTGATGCAATTACTTCCCGAACCAAATACAAATAGGCACCAGAAAAGATTCAAAAGAAAAAGAAGAATATGAGTAGGGGATTATTGGAAAAAAGAATTCGAGTTCTTAATTTTGCCTTTTTTCAAAGGCTAATGGAACTGGTTATCAATTCTCGGGGGGCTTATCTTCAAAAAAGTGGTGAATGCTTCAAAATCAAAACCGAAGAGCGAAGTGTTGAAATTTCTTGTCAAAAGGTTTCTTCTATTTTAATCTCAACTTCGGCTTTAATTACTACCGATGCAATCAAACTTGCAATAGATAACAACATCGACATTGTTTTTCTCGATGAGTATGGTAATCCTTTTGCCCGAGTTTGGATGCCCAAATTGGGAAGCACAACTCTTATCCGTCGTCGTCAATTAGAAATTTCTGAATCGCCCGATGGTTTGAAATTTGCTTTGGAATGGGTTAAGAATAAATTCGACAATCAAATTAATCTGCTTTTGCGATTGAGGCAAACAAGACCACATCGCTCCGCCGAAATAACTTCTGCTATTAACGATCTGAAGACCACGGCTTCCCGCTTGGATACAATTCTTGAAGAGTATAGTTCTTTATCCGAAGCAAGGTTCGAGATTTTAGGAATCGAAGGCACTGGAGCTAGGATTTATTTCGACATTATTTCTGCCTTGCTTCCCGAAAGATTTCAATTTCAAGGTCGTAGCCGTAATCCCGCCAAAGACGAATTTAATGCTCTTTTGAATTATGCCTATGGTATTCTTTACTCACGTGTCGAAAAGGCTTGTATTATTGCCGGGTTAGACCCTTATCTTGGATTTTTGCACTCCGATAATTATAACAAAAAGTCTCTTGTATTCGATTTGATCGAAAACTATCGAGTTTGGGCAGACGAAGTGGTTATCGCTCTTTTTGCAGGGCGAAAAGTTAAAGTCGAGATGTTCGATAAAATCCCCGATGGATTGACTTTGAACAAAGATGGAAAAGCTTTGCTTGTTACTGAATTCAACAATTTTCTTGAGGAAACAATTCGTTATCGAGGTAGAAATGTACAAAGAAAAAATATCATTCAATTCGATTGCCATCGATTTGCTAATCAATTAATAGGAAAGGATAATGAAGCAAAATGAAACACTTGTTTGGGTGATTTACGATATTACCGAAGACAAAATTCGGAACCGAGTTGCTAAGGTCTGCAAAGATAAAGGGCTTTATCGTGTGCAGAAATCGGCTTTCCTTGGCACTATTAACCGAAACCAACTTGATGAACTTTCTATGTTCTGCGACGAAATAATTGACCAAGATACCGATTCGGTCTATATTTTCCCAATGTGCAAGGATGACTTTCGAAGGGTTATCCTTCTTGGTCAAGCTTTCGACAAGAAACTTGTTACCGATGAAGTTAAGGCTTTATTTATTTAAACAATGATGGAAACTAACAAAGAACTACAAGAGTATATCGACATTAAAGCCGAAAACAGAAAATTGTTTTCGCCTTTTCCCGAATTTGATACCGAAGTTACTCCTATGGTAACTCCTAGCGAAATAATTGAATACACTTATTGTCCACGATTCTTATATTATATGAATACCCTTGGCATTCCGCAACACGAAGAACTTCGGCTAAAAGTTTTAAAGGGGCGGCAAATACATCGTCAACGCGAAAAAAACAATCCAAATTACTTAAGAAAAAATCCCGAATGTGTTAAAAAAGATGTTTCGGTTTATTTAGCTTCCACTAAAATTGGTGTTCGTGGCATTGTCGACGAAGTTCTTTATCTTGCCGATGGGACTCTTGCGCCATTAGATTATAAGTATACTTTTTATACTGAATTTATTTTTAAAACCCATAGAATTCAGTCAACTCTTTATGCTCTTCTTATTCAGGAAAAATACAACAAGCCAGTTCAAAAGGGATACATCTGTTATGTTCGTAGCGGCAATTCTTTGAAAGAATTGGTCTATACAACCGAAGATTTTAAAAAAGCTATCAATGTTGTCGAAGAAATTTTCCAAATTATTCAAAATGGATATTATCCAAGACGGACAAGGTATACAAACCGTTGCATTGATTGT
>Ga0272449_1001947_pt1 | contig 19963 bp, 23 predicted proteins | sample YNPCB0241_FD_198679 | JGI IMG/M metagenome (GOLD analysis project Ga0272449, IMG submission 198679) | Hot spring sediment microbial communities from Yellowstone National Park, WY, United States - YNP-CB-024-1 | ecosystem: Environmental > Aquatic > Thermal springs > Hot (42-90C) > Sediment... | reverse complement strand
GCACGAGCCGTACCTCAGGGAGCTTTTGGCCCTGGTGAGGGACCGGGTCTGCTTCACGGATCGGTACGAGGAGGGCCTCCGCGGCGCCCGGGTGGCCTTCCTCTGCGTAGGGACCCCTCCGGGAGCCGACGGGAGTCCGGACCTCTCGCAGGTCCGGGCTGCGGCTAGGTCCCTGGGCGAAGCTCTGGGCTCCGAGCCCCTGGTGGTGGCCACGAAGTCCACGGCACCCGTGGGCAACGGGAACTGGGTAGCTAGCCTGGTCCGGGAGGCTTACCGGCGCCGCAACGGCGGGGGCAACCGGTGCTCCTTCGCGGTGGCCAGCACCCCGGAGTTCCTTCGGGAAGGTAGAGCTCTGCAAGACGCCCTGTACCCGGACCGGGTGGTGGTGGGGGCCGACGAGCCCTGGGCGGCGGAGGTCCTGCAGGAGGTACTCCGGCCCGTGCTGGCGCAGGACTTCCCGGCGCCTCCCTTCCTGCCGAGACCCGAGTCCCGGGGCCCCGTCCCCCTGGTGGTGACCGACCTGGTCTCCGCAGAGCTCGTGAAGTACGCGGCCAACGCGTTCCTGGCGGTGCGGGTGAGCTTCGCCAACGAGGTGGCGGAGCTGGCGGAACGGGTAGGGGCGGACGTCCGGGCGGTCTTGAAAGGGATCGGCCTGGACCACCGGGTGGGCCCGCACTACCTGGAGCCCGGGGTCGGCTGGGGTGGGTCGTGCCTGGGCAAGGACACCGCGGCCCTGCTGAGCACCGCGCGGGAGTACGGCCTGGACTTACCCCTGGTGGCGGCCGCCCGTTCGGTGAACGACCGGCAGCGGGAGCGGGTGGTGCGCAAGCTGCAGGACGAGCTGCGGGTGCTCAAAGGACGCGTGGTGGGGCTACTGGGCCTCGCCTTCAAGCCCGACACGGACGACCTGCGGGACTCGCCGGCCCTGGACGTGGCGCGGAGGCTCGCTGCCCGGGGTGCCCTGGTACGGGCCCACGACCCCGTGGCCCTGCCGCGCGCAAGGGCGGAGTACCCGGACCTCGCGGAGTACTGCGACACGGTGCAGGAACTGGCCGAGGAGGCGGACACCCTGGTGCTGCTCACCGCCTGGCCTGAGTACCTGAGGCTCCCATGGGCGGAGCTGGCGGCCCGCATGCGCACGCGGCTCGTGCTGGACGGCCGCAACGTCCTGGACCGCGAAGCCCTCGCCCGGGAGGGACTGCGGTGCGTGTGGCTGCACGGGTAGGGGTAACTGCTGACGACGCGACGCCCAGCCCTCACGGGTGGACCGCTCACCACTCACGGGGACGGTACGCAGAGCCGGAGGCTGTGGTGCATCGAGGGACTGATCGAGGCGTTGTGGCGCCTGGTCAGTACGGGCTTCAGGAGTCGGTTGCTATGGCGGGCGAGCCGTTAGAGCTCATGTGATGAGCGTGGTCGATGCTTTAATGTCCGTTTCTCGTCCCGTGTTGCCTTGGCTGCGGCGGGGGTTCTGGGCTGTGGCAGACCAAGGCCTCTTCGGGGGCGGCAACTTCCTGATCAGCGTTTTGCTGGCCCGTTGGCTGGAGCCTGCCGCCTACGGTGCCTTCGCCGTGGCCTACTCGATCTTCCTCTTCCTGGCCAGCCTGTGTTCTGCGCTGCTCACAGAGCCGATGATGGCCTTCGGGCCAGGGAAGTACGCACCGTCTTTCCCCGAATACTTCCGGGTCTTGGTATACGCTGTGGTCGTGATCGTCTTCAGGCGACCCCTTGTGGCCCTCCTTCTAGGGAGAGGCTATCTGGCCCATGCAGACCTGCTTTTGATCTGGCTCCTGGGGCCGCTAATATTGGCTTTGGGGCGGGGGGGCGATGATTGCGGCGGGGGTTCGGCCACTATGGTGGGTAGGGAGAAGGGTGAAGCGATGGTTTCTCTTAACCGGAAGTTCTGTCAAGAATTGGGCAGGCCGGATGAACCCGGGTTGGTTCGCCGTGCTTCCTGAAGAATTGCTGTCTCGTCAGCAGCTGGCAGAGAAGACCCGCGTCGCCGTGGCTGCTATGCTCACGAACGAAGGAAACGAGTGGACGATTACTGAAGTTTCGCAGGAAGAAGTTGTTCGCTTCCTGCTTCCTGTGCTGGAGTCATTTCTTTGGCAGAGCACTTTAAGAAGGCTGGGGAAGTAATGGTAAACTTTGCAAGCATGGTTAAGCATTTTCGCATTCGTATCCCGAAAGAGTGTTCTGTTACGGAGTTGCAAGAAAGGATGCTCGTAATGATGGATGACCTGGGATGATTCAGCGCTTACTTTACGCGCTTGATCAGCCTGATTTCCGTGCTCATCCCATTCGATGGCTCTGGCGGCGGGTGCTGTGGCGGCTACATCATGCCCTAAATCCTGGGAAACCTTTGGTTATGGGAGACTGGTATCGAGGGATGCGAATTGCCTTGCCCCGGAGTGGTTCGGCAGCCCAGGTCTTCTACCGACGCCACTCGAATGCGGAAATCGTCCAGGTGATGGAACAAAGGCTCAGGCTGGGCGACGTCGTGCTCGACGTGGGAGCCCATATCGGGGAGTACACGCTTGTCGCCGCCTCCCTGGTGGGGGCCGAGGGAAGGGTGTACGCCATCGAGCCACAGCCCGAGGCGGCAGAGGCGATCGCGCTGAACGCTGCCCTAAATGGTTTCCGAAACATACACGTTCGCGAAGTGGCGTTGGCCGATAGGGCAGGCACAATGCTCTTCCGTTGGGACGCGCACACTTGGGGAGGGTTTCTCACTAACGACGGCACCGTTGCGTGCCTTAGGGTGCGTTGCACAACTCTGGACACTTTCGTAGAGGGCGAGGGTATTGCCCGCATCCGTTTGATCAAACTCGACAGCGCAGGTAACGAAAAGGCGGTGCTGCTGGGAGGACAGAAATTGCTGACCTCGCAGCAATCGCCGGTACTCGTTTGCAAGCTGTACCACCCTCAGGTGGTGCGGGAGCGCTTCGGATATGAGGCTAGGGAAGTGCTGGAGCTGCTGGACTCGTGGGGCTACGAGTTAAGGGCGTTGACGGTGGAAGGTCAGAAGCTGATTTCACCCCGGAACTGCGATGGGTTTTTCTCCAGGAAGACTTACGGGCTAGCGGTGTTGGCCTGGAGGCAGGATCGTGGTTAGGCTTCTCGGCCTACTCGGAAAGGCAGATTTCCGCCGGCATCCGGTCCGCGCGGTGTATCGTCGTCTGTATTGGCGATGGCATTGGAAGGTTCGGGCAGCGGACCCCTTCGTGGTGCCTTTCTCGGGCGGGTTAACACTGCGCCTAGCTCGCTCCAGCGCCTCGCTGGGGATCTATCTGAACGATGGGTTTTCCGATGAAGGAACGGCCCGGCTTTTCCTCGATTACCTCCGCCCGGGGATGGTTGCACTGGACTGCGGTGCCCACATCGGGGAGTATACTGTCCTGTTTGCTAGCCTGGTCGGCCCCGGTGGGAGAGGTGCATGCTTTCGAACCGGATCCACGGGTGTTCCCGGTTCTTGTGGAGAACGTCCAGAAGAATGGCTTAAAGAATGTTCGCGCTTGGCAGATGGCGCTGGGAGAGATGGAGGGTGTTGCCGATTTCCGGCTGGCGATAGATTCGACAGGCTCCGCCTTGGCACGCCTGTCTTCCGATGCAGGCGGGGAAACAGTAAGAGTCGCCGTAACCACCCTGGATGGCTACATCGAGAGGTTTGGGCTGAAACGGGTGGATGCTCTAAAAGTGGATGTGGAGGGAGCTGAGGGATTGCTTCTCGCGGGCGCGGATCGGCTTCTGTCCGAGGTTTGCCCTGGTCTCATTGTCATCGAGTGTCATGAGGAGGACCCTGAGTCCATTGTGCATCGGTTGGAGAATTGCGGGTACCGAGCGTCAGTCTGGCGGGACAGCCTGCATCTCTTTCCACACGTCGTCGCACGGAGGGAGAAGATGGCATGAGGGTGAAGGGATGGATGAAGGCAATGCTGTGTCGATTGGTGGCAAGGGTCTGCCGGCCCAGCGAAAGGCGGGTTGTGGTTCTCTGCTACCACTCCATCCACCCGCAAAAAGCCTTTAGCTCTGCCACTCCGGAACTTCTTGCACAGCACTTGGTGTGGCTGAAGACCCATTGCCGCCTTATCCCTTTCTCCCAGGCGCTGCAAGCGGCCCAAAAGGAGCGCGGAGACAGGCCATTCGTGGCGGTAACGTTCGACGATGGCTATGCAGACAACTATGAATATGCCTTTCCTCTGCTTCGGCAGTATGGTGTTCCCGCCACCTTTTTCGTGACCGTTGGGATGGTGGAGCGAGACCCGGGGGTGTTAGAGCGTGTTCAGGCACTGCGAGGTGCCTCGCTGAAGGACATCCGCCCCCTTACATGGCAGCAAGTTAGGGAGTTGTGCGATGCGGGGATGACCATTGGCTCGCACACCTGGAGCCACGCGAACCTTGCGCGTTTGGCCCCTGAGGAGAGCCGAGAAGAATTGCGCCGTAGCAGGGAGGTTCTGGAAGATCGCTTGGGTAAGGCCGTCAGGGTTCTCGCTTATCCCTTTGGGAAACCGCGTAGGCATTTCACGTCGAGGACGCTGGAACTGGCGGCGGAAGTGGGCTATCAGATGGCGGCGGCGGTGGTCTTTCGAGGGGTCAACGCCGTTGATCCTGCACTTTCCATACCCAGGTTCTTCGTCACCCGGGACAGTATGGAAACGCTGGCGGGTAAAGTCATAGGTGCCTGGGACTGGCTGGGCTGGTGGCAGGAGCGGGGACCGTTGTGGCTAGCGCGGTTGGTATCGCCGGAGGATTTCAAGGTATGAAGGTCCTCCACTGGTATCCCAACTTCCTGAGCGGCGGCGGGGTGGCTAACGCGGTATTGGGCCTAGCGGAAGCTCAGGCCGGGTTGGGTGCCGGGGTGGCGATTGCCGCGGCGAAGCCGGAGGGTATCGCCCTTTACCAGCCCATGGAGCCTTCGGAGAAGGTGCGCCTAATCTGCTGGCGGCCACAGTGGGTGCTCTCATTGGGCGGCTTCCGTCTCCGCGGCCTTTCGGGCGGCGCGTTAAGGGAACTTCGCTCTTTCGGTGCGGACGTGGTGCATGTGCACGGGGAGTTCAATGCCGACAACCTCTGGGCTCCGCGAGTATTTGACGTGCCTCTCGTGCTTAGTCCGCATGGGGCATTTCATCCGGTGGTATTAGCTACGCGCCGGTGGCTGAAGGCGTCCTACATTGCCCTGGCGCGGCGGCGCCTGTATTCCCATTTGACAGCCATTCACGCGCTTTCTCCTGCAGAGGCACGGCATGTGAAGTCCTTGCTGGGCAACCGAGTAGCCATCTATTGCGCTCCCCAGGGACCCAACGTGAACGTGCTTCCCGCCGTGGGTGCCGTTTCAGACAAGAGTGGCGGGGACGGGGTCTTTCGATTCGTGTTTGTGGGTGGCCTCGATGTGCACACGAAGGGCCTGGATATCCTCCTGACTGCCTTTACAAGGGCCGCCGACGCAGGGCTTGATGCGGAGATGGAGCTCCTTCTGGTGGGCCCGGACTGGAAGGGCGGTGTGGAGTGGCTCCGCCGGCGGGCCGCTGAGCTATGCTGCAAGCAGCACGTGCGCTTCACCGGTGCGCTTCCAGGCGCCAAGGTGCGGGAAGCGCTTTTGACTGCCGACGCGTATGTGCACCTCTCGCGCCATGAGGGTTTCCCGTTGAGTGTCGTAGAAGCCCTCCTGCTGGGCAAGCCCGCGGTGCTCAGTAGCGAGATCGGCACGGTGAGTTACCCCGAAGTGGCCTCCTTAGCCCACGTGAGGGTCGTCCCGCCCAGGCCTGAGGAGGCGGCTACCGCAATGCTAGAGCTGGTCCGCAACCGCGTTGCCCTAAGAGAGCGCGCAAGGGAATACCTTCCCTTGCTTCGCTGCTTCTTCAGCTGGGAGCGGGTGGCGCAGGTGCACCTAGAGCGATATGAAGAGGTGGTTCGTACGAAGGGTCGTTATTCCGCACGGGAGCAGGAACGTGGTAGGTGATGGGTAGGGTAGCGATGGAGGTGGGGTTGCCGCTCCCGATAAGAGGAGCCATCGTCCTTCATATGCCCGGGCTCAGCGGCGGAGGCGATATCGATGTGGTGCTTGAGGAACTCGACCCGTGGTGGCCATTGAGGCTGACGGACGCCCGGCTTTGTCAGTGTCTCTGGTACGACGTCACCGGTTGGTACTGGGTGGTGGACCGGGGAGGAGGTACGGTGGCCCTCGACACCCTCGTTGATCCCCAAGGGACGGGCAAGTACGCATTTGTTCCGCCGGGGTCGAGCGAAAAGAACGGCCCCGCGCCTCCGGCGGTCCGCGCGGCGTACCTGGCTCTCAAACGCCTCAGGAAGGGCGACCGGGACGCAGCGACGTGGGCTTCGATTGGCAAGCTCGCGGCGTCCGACCCGGACACGGTCCACAGAGTCCTCACGTCTTCGCTCGGGGCCTCGGGAACCCGCCTCGCCGCCGCGGCGCTCGCCGGATCGCCGCCGAACCCGCGGGAGTGGGCAAGGCTACGTCGGCTCCAGCAGCTCCGCCGCTGGCGTGGTACAGCGGCACCAGGTCTAGCGGCTGCGATGGCTGCGCGCTGGGTCGAGCGGATGGCACATCCTACCGGCCTCTTTGTCGTCCTGACAGGCCCGGACGGTTGCGGCAAGTCCAGCGTCGCGGATCGGCTCTCCGACGCCTGCAGGGGCCTTTTCCGGCGGCAGCTGCGCTTCCACTGGCGACCCGGACTGCTCCCGGCACCGGCGGCTTTCATGGGACGAGGCCTGCGCGATCCCGAGCAACCGCACGCTGCTGACCCCCATGGTCGCCTCCTGTCCTGCTTACGCCTCTGCTACTTCTGGGCCGATTTTCTTCTCGGGGGTCTCTTCCGGGTCCTTCCCACCAAAATCAGGACGGGTCTGGTGCTCACGGAGCGGGGCTGGTGGGACATGGTCGTCGACCCCCGCCGCTACCGGCTAAGCATCCCACCCCGTCTGATCTCTGCACTAGGGTGTCTCGTCCCGAAGCCGGACTTAGTGCTTGTCCTCGACGCGCCCGGCGAGGTGTTGGCTTCCCGCAAGCAGGAGCTTCCGGCCCACGAGCTTGAACGCCAGCGGCGAGCCTGGCTCGATCTGACAATCCCTGGAGCGGAGAAGGTCATTCTGGATGCCACGAAGCCCCTGGAGCAGGTAGTCGCGGACGCACGGGAGGCGATCGTCGCCCAACTCGAGCGCCGTGCCGTGGCCCGGCTGGGCGCGGGGTGGGCCAACCTCCCCGGCCGCGGCGCACCTCGCTGGTGGCTCCCTCGGGGCCCACGTGCCACCGCCTTCACTGGCATCAGCGTCTACCAGCCCGTGACCATGCGGGGCGGGCTCGGATGGGAAGCCGCTCGCGCCCTGGCGCGGGTCGGAGGGTTCCGGCTTCTCCGGCGCGGGGAAGCCCCGCCGCGCGAGGTCCGCGTCCGCCTCGCCCCGCACCTTCCGCCGCGGACGACCTACGCGGTGATGCGTGCGAACCACGCCGGCCGGTACGTGGCCCTTCTCGTGGACGAAGACGGGCGGGCGCGGGCGGTGGCGAAGGTGGCCACCACGCCGGAGGGGGAGGAGGCGCTCCGCCGGGAGGCGCGCGCCATCGCAGCCTGGGGCGGGCTGCTCCGCCCGCCACTTCGGGCTCCGAGGGTCCTCGCCGAAGGGGACGGCGTGCTCCTGCTGGAGGTGGTGGCGTTCAGGCCACGACCCAGGCCCTGGCTTCTTCCCGCCGCCGCGGCCCGAGCGGTGGGAGCGCTGGAGCGGGAGGGCGTTTCCCACGGCGACCTCGCGCCCTGGAACCTCCTGGAAGAAGACGGCGGCTTCGTCCTCGTGGACTGGGAGTCCGCCGGCCCTGTGCCCGCACCGGCCTGGGACCTATGGCACTGGGTCATGCAGGCCCATAGCCTTCTCGGGCGTCCGTCTAGCGGCGCCGTCCTCGCCGCGCTGCGTGGCAAGGGGCCGCTCGCGCCCGCGGTGGCAGCGTACGCGGAGGCGGCGCAGCTTGAACCCGATGGCCTCCGTGCCTCACTGGCCACCTACCTGAGGGAAAGCCTCGCCGCCCTACCCGCGGCGACGGCCGACGGCCGCCGGGCACGGGCGGCGCGTCTTCACCTGCTGGCGCAGCTTGGAGCGTAGGACGTGGAGCGAGTGCGCTGGCTGGCCCGAGTTGCTCGACTGGTGGTAACGCACCCTGTCGAGGCGATTGATCGTGCCCTCGGCCACTTTGAGCGGCTGCTGGATCGATGGGGAACTTGGCAAGTGACTCCAGGAGCGCTGGATGCAGGCTCTGCGGCGCAGGCCATCCACTCGCTGCTTGGAGCAGACTGGCCGTGTGCGTGCGTTCGCGGATTTGATACGGAGTGGGATCGCTTGGTGGCAGGTTCTGGTGGGTCGTCCAAGCACGACGCAGACCCTGTTCTCGCCGGGCTTGCGTGGGCTGCGGCTTGGCACCTGCGGGCTCGGACGATGGTAGAGACGGGCGTCGCGCGGGGCGTGACGAGCAGGTTCCTCCTTCTCGCCACCAGAGAGTGGGATGGCCACCTGTGGAGCGTGGACCTCCCTCCCGTGTACGCCGGCTGGCGCGGCGAGTGGGGCGAAGCCGTCGAGGACGCGCTCCGCGACCGTTGGCACCTGGTCAGAGGGTCGAGCCGCCGCCTGCTCAAAGCTGTGCTCCGCTCGGCAGGGGCGGTGGACGTCGCCGTTCTCGATAGCGATCACAGTACCCGGACGGTTCAGTTCGAGTGCTTGGCGGTCTGGCCAGCCCTCAGGGCGGGGAGCATCCTCCTCGTGGACGACGTGGATCGGAACCGCGGGTTCGTGCAGTTCGTGGCGGCGTCGGGATGCCGGTCCTGGCTCGTGGTTCACCACGCCCTCAAGGGGGGACTCGTCGGAGTGGCTCGGAAGGGGGGCCAGTGAAGGTCTTGGCCTTCGCCTATGCCTGCGAGCCGGGGAAAGGATCGGAGCCCGGTGCTGGCTGGGGGCTCGCCCGCATGATCGCCCGGGAGCTCGGGGAGTGCTGGGTCATCACCCGGGCCAACAACCGGCAGGCGATCGAGGAGGCTCTCCCACACATCCCCGAGGCTGGCCGCCTCCGGTTCGTCTACGTAGATCTGCCACCGTGGGCGCGCTGGTGGAAGCGGGGACAGCGGGGGATCTACCTCTACTACCTTCTCTGGCAGGTCGCCGCGGTCCTTCGCGCCCGCCAGCTCGTAAGAGAAGAACGCTTCGACCTCGTCTGGCACCTCACCCTGGCCAACGCGTGGCTCGGTTCGCTTGCGCCGCTCGTCGGAGGCCGCTTCGTGTACGGGCCCGTCGGCGGCGGGGTTGGGGTCCCCTGGAGGCTCGCCCGCTACCTCGGGGTGCAGGGCGTCCTCTATGAGCTCGCACGGGACCTCGCCCGCTTGACCGGCCGCTACCTGAACCCCTTCGCCCGACTGGCGTGGGAGCGGGCCGAAGTGATCCTCGCCCAGAACCCGGAGACCGTGAACTGGCTCCCGCGCCCACACCGGAGCAAGGCCAGCGTGTTCCCTAACGCGCTTGTCGCCGCCGATGGACTGCCGGCCGCTCCCGCCACGCGGCCGCCGGGAGGCCGGACGGCGCTCTTCGTCGGCCGCCTGATCCCGTGGAAAGGCGGCGCGATCGCCATCGAAGCCATCGCGCGGGCGCCGGACTGGAGGCTGGTCGTCCTCGGCGACGGACCGGACCGCCGACGCCTGGAGCGGCTGGCCCACCGGCTCGGTGTCGCGGAGCGCGTCGAGTTCCGCGGCTGGCAGCCGAGGGAGGAGGTCTGGCGGGTGATGCGGGAGGAGGCAGACGTGCTCCTCTTCCCGAGCCTCCATGAAGATGCCGGCTGGGTCGTGCTAGAGGCACTCTCGCAGGGCCTGGCGGTCCTCTGCCTCGACCACGGTGGCCCGCCGGTGGTGGCCCGGGCCATGGGCAGCCATGTGAAAGCCGTCCCGCTGCGGGAGAGGGACATCCCGAAGGCCCTGGCGCGGGCGCTGGAGCTCGCGACCCGGGAGCCCCGCCCGCCTTTGGAGCCCCCAGTCGAGGCCTCGTTGGTCGCAGCCCTCGTCGCGACGGCAGTACACGCGACGGCCGTAAAGGGGAGCGCCTCGTGAGCGGTGAGCTGGCGACCCGCCGCGGCTTGATGGTAGCAACTCTTGGGATCGCCCCAATCGCGGCGACAGTCGGTCTTGCCTTGGGAACGGGGGCCCTCATTGCCCTCGGCCAGCTAGCGTCGCTGGTTGTTGCGGGGACTGCGGGAGCCATAGCGGCCCTGGCGGGTGCACCGCTGCTTGGCCGCGCGAGTGCCGTCCTCGCGCTCACCGGTAACTTGGTGCTGCTATACGGCTTCGCCAATGTTGGTATCCGAGCGGGTGACGTCGCAATCCCACTGACGGACGTCCTGCTCGTAGCGGCTCTCCCGTGGGCGTTGCGCGGACTTCGCGGTCCTGCAGGGCGGCGCGCAGTGGGCTGGTGGGCGGCTTTCCTCGGACTTGGTCTGGCACACCTCGCCCTCGCGTTTCCCACTTACGGCGTGCTAGCTGTCCGGGACTTTCTCATCGTCCTTGAAGCTTCGTTCCTGATCGTCGGGTACCGCCTCGGTGGGGAGGGCTGGCCGTCGGTTGTCCGCTGGCTCCGGTGGGCGTACCTCGCCTGTGCGCTGTACTTCGCTGCCTTTCCGCTGCGAGAGTGGCTGACCACCGTGAGCCCGGTCGTGGGGGTCCAGCGGGACGTCCCCCTCCTTGGCCAGTACGCGGGCGCGGGCGCCGCAGCGATCGCGGGCTTTTTCTTCATGGCGTTGCTGCGCCCGTTCGGCCGGTGGTCACTCGCAATAGCAGGTCTGTTCCTGGCGGAGCTCGCCATGTTCCAGAGTCGCGGCGACTACCTGGCGTTCCTGACCGCAGCCGGCTTGGTGCTTTCCGTGGCTGGGCGAGGCGGCCGGAGGGGGCGAGTGCGACTCGCGCTCGCTGGGGCGCTTTTCGCCGCGTCGTTCGTCGCTGCGCTCGTCCTGCCTCTGGCCCCCGCCGGTCGCCTCGGACCGATTTTGCCCGAATTCTATGCGGAACACGTGGCGACCTTGCTGGGGCGGGAGGGTCCTGGCGCGGGGACCATACGCGACCGTCTCGAGTGGGCCCGTTACACAGTCGGCTTGGTCATTGATGACCCGTACCATCTCCTCACCGGCGTAGGTTACGGACCGAGTCTCACCGGGGGATTCCAGGTAACGGGCGGGGTCCCCGTGCGGCAACCGCACAACGACTACCTCGAGACCTTCGCACGGACGGGGATCCCGGGGTTGGCTTGCTTCGTGGGCCTGCTCGCCGAGGTTTTCCTCCCGGTCCTGCGTGCAGCGCGACATGCTTCCGGGGAGGACGCACGGTTCTTGTGGTGGGTCGTCACGGCTATAGTCCCTTACCTCGTCATCGCTGCGGCCCAACCGCTCCTTGCCTTCCCCTATGGGACGGTCCCGCTATTCACCATCGCAGGGGTCGGCCTAGCGACAGTGGATCGCGTCTGGGTCGGGCGAACGGCAAGGGGGTGAGCGCGGCAGTGCGCGCTGCTGATCTTCCTCGCCGATGCTTGTACGGCCGCTGGCGCCGGACTGGTGGCGTTGGCGGTAGTCGTGGTGCTTCGTATGGCCCGTGGAACGAGTCGTAAAGCTGGTTTCCCCGCACCCTCCGGACCGGCTCCGTGGCGCCCCTACTCGCCGCTGGCGCTTTCGCCCTGGCGTCAAGTTTCTTCCTCCGTGAGCGGGCCGCAGGGGTAGGCGTTCTGAGCGGTCGAGACGTGATATGGGGCGTCGCCCTCGCGGACTACCAGGCGGCGCCAGCCCTCGAGAAACTGTTGGGCACGAGCGAGGGGGGCATCGGCGCCGGTGTCGAGCGTCCGAGGCAGTGGACGCCCACGGGGTCAGCGCTGACCACCGACAACTTCTTTGCCGCCTTGCTTCGCCGCTCGGGCGCAGCGGGTCTCGCGATCGGCTCGGTTGGCCTCCTCCTCGCGGCGGGGGGTGTCGTGCGGGGCTTGCGGAGCGGGCAACCAGCCACGGCGCTTTTGGTGGCGGCGCTCGCGACGATCCCTGTGGCGGACTGGCTTTTCGGCGGCTCCCTGTTTATGTGGGTCGCCCTCGCCGGCGCGCTCCTCACGGGCTCGGGTGACCGCGAGCGTCGGCGCCCAGAGTGAAGGACCCCACGCGTCTACGGCCGCACGCTGCGCGGCTCAGGCTATGGGTGACACGGGGTGGGCTGGTCTTCGCGGACCAAGCCGTCTCTTCCCTGACCAACGGGCTCGTAGGGATCGTCGCCGCGCGGGTCTCCGGCCCGGAAGGGCTCGGCAGCGTCGCCCGCGCCCTGGCCGTCGCCTATCTCGCCATAGCACTGCACCGGGCGATGAGCGGGGAACCGATGCTCGTGTTCGGCACCAGTAACGCTTCAGGGTCGCTGGCGGCGACCCTAGCGGTCGGAGCCTTTGCGGCCGTGGTCACGGGCGCGGCCGCGATATCGCTGGGGGACGGAGCGCTCGCAGCCCTGGCCCTCGGCCTGGTCGCTGTGCTCGTGCAGGACTGGGGCCGGTACGCCTTCTTCGCGAGCGGGAGGCCGGGGTACGCGCTCCTTTCGGACCTCCTGTGGATGACCGTGCAGAGCATCGCCCTGGCCGCAGCGGCATCTATGGGGCTGCTCCATACCTGGGGGATTCTTGCGGCCTGGGGAGCAGGGGGCCTCGCCGGTGCAATACCGGGGCTTGCTCTGTTGAGACCTCGCCCGCGGCCCGTCGGCCTGCTCCGTTGGCTGCGCCACACCAAACGGCTGAGCGCGGGAGCCACGGCGCAGGTCCTCCTTTCCGAGGGGGCCGGGCAGGTGGGCATCCTCGCCATCAGCGCCGTGGCGGGGCTCGGGGCGCTGGGCGGTTTGCGCGCGGCCCAGCTGTTGCTCTCCCCGGCGAGCCTCGCCTTGACAGCTCTTACCCCCCTTCTGCTCCCGGATCTCAGCGGCAACGTCGGTCCGGATCTCAGGCGCATACGGGGCGGCGCAGGACTCGCTTCGACGCTCGGGGCATCCATCGTCCTGGGCTACTTCGGTGTCGTCCTCCTTTGGCCCCAGGCGTTCACGCTCATCTTCGGGGAGCCCTTCGGCGTCTACGGCGCGCTCGTCCCCTTCGCAGGTCTAGCGGCGCTGGCGCAGGGCGTGGCGGTTGGACCCGGTCTCGGCGTGAGGGCCTTGGGGGAAGGCAAGGCGGTCTTCCTGACCCAGGCGGCCGCCGTGGCGGTGGGCATGCCGGTCACTATCGTCGCGGCCGCACGGTGGGGAGCGGCAGGAGCCGCGGCCGGGCTCGCGGCTCAGTCGGCGGTCTTGTGCCTCGCCTCCTGGCTGACCTACCTAGGGGCCCTCCGCGGATTGGAGAGAGCATGCTGAGCGTTCTCACGCCTTCCTTCCAGTACGGCCGGTTCCTCGGAGACGCGCTCGCAAGCGTCCTCGAGCAAAACGGGCTGGAGGTCGAGCACATCGTCCAGGACGGGGGATCCACGGACGGTACCGTGGAGCTGCTGAGGGCCGCGCCACCGGGTGTCCGGTGGGTCAGCGAGCCTGACGGCGGCCAGTCGGACGCTCTCAACCGGGCTTTGGCCCGGGCGCGTGGTGAGTGGGTGGCCTGGCTCAACGCCGACGAGTTCTACCTCCCCGGGGGCCTGGCTCGGCTCCTCGATGCCGCGAAAGAGACGGGCGCGGATGTGGTCTACGGCGACTGCGTGTTCGTGGACGAGCAGGGGCGCGTGCTAAGGCTCGTCCCGCAACACCGGTTCTACCGCAGAATCCTGGAACAATTCGGTCCCTTCATCGCCTCGTGCGCGACGATCTTCCGGCGGGAGGCCCTGGGGGAAGCACCCTGGGATCCGGCGGTCGAACGGATCATGGACTGGGATCTATACTTGCGGCTTACAGCGGCGGGCGCGCGGTTCCACTGGGTCCCCTACCCGGTGGGAGCTTTCAGGGTTCACGCCTCCCAAATAACCGCGCGGCCCGCCGACCAGTTTGAGGACTCCTACCGCAGGGTTGCCGCCCGCTGGCACCTGGGCAGGACGAGGGCCTCCGTCGAGGCTGGCCGCGCACTGCACGGCCTCGCGAAGCTTGCGGCCGGGTCGTATGCTCGGCAGTTCCGGGCCCGGCGCCTTCGGGGGAGGGATCTCCGGTGGTTCCGGAGTGCTGAAGGTTGGCGCACGGCTGTGGCGCTCCTGCGTGAGGTCTACCGTCTACCGCCGCCCTCGCGCTTGGGGGAGAGGAGCAACGCCTCGTGAAGATCCTTGTTGTGCACTCGCGCTACCGCTCGGGGCCCGTCTCGGGAGAGAACGCCGTCGTCGCCGACGAGGCGCAGCTGCTGCGGGAGGCGGGTCACGAGGTGCATGTGTTTGAGGCCTCGGTGTCCGGGAGCTTCGATGCCCTGCGCGCTGGCCCGGGGATCATCTGGGATCCCGGGCGCGCCACGGCCGTCCGGGGGCTCATCCGCCGATATCGTCCCGATGTTGTCCACGTCCACAACCTCTTCCCCGCGCTGTCCCCCGCAGTGATCAGGGCCGCGGCGGCGGAGGGTGTGCCCGTGGTCATGACCCTGCACAACTTCCGACTGATGTGCCTGCCGGCCACCTTCCTGCGGGACGGCCGGATCTGCGAGGACTGCATCGGGCGGCTTCCCTGGCCCGGCGTGGTGCACGGCTGCTACCGGGGATCCCGGGTGCAGAGCGCGGTACTCGCCACCTCGCTTGTCCTCCACCGCTGGCTCGGGACCTTCGAGCGCGTCCGGAGGTTCATCGCTGTTTCCGGCTTCGTCCGCGACAAGTACGTGGCGGCCGGGTTCGACCCGTCGCGGATCGTGGTGAAGCCGAACTTCGCCCGGCCGGGCCCGAGGCGCGAGGGTCCAGGCCGCTACTTCCTCTTCCTCGGCCGTCTCTCACCCGAGAAAGGTGTCGCCACGCTGCTGCGCGCGTGGCGGAGGGACCTCGGGCGGCTACTGGTCGTGGGGGACGGGCCGGAAGCGCCCCGCCTCCGCCGCCTCGCCTCCGGCGGGGTGGAGTTCCGGGGCCCGGTGCCGCCGGAGGAGGCGAGGCGTCTCGTGGCGCAGGCTCGGGCGGTCCTCGTCCCCTCGGTCTGTTACGAGGCGTTTCCGCGGGTCGTCGTCGAGGCCTACGCGGCCGGGGTCCCCGTAGTGGCGAGCCGGATCGGCGCTCTCCCAGAGGTCGTCGAAGAGGGCGTGACGGGTCTCCTGGCCGAGCCAGGAGACCCAAGTTCCTGGGCTGCGGCCGCGGAGCGGCTCTGTGACGACGGGCTCTCCGAGCGTCTGGGCGAGGGGGCATACCGGGCCTGGGCGACCCGCTACACTCCAGAGGCAAACCTCGGGCGGCTTGAGGAGATCTACGCCGCGACTTGCACAGGGAGCGAGACACCGAGCCGAAGGGAGGGGAGTCGGACTTGAAGACGCGTGTGCTGGTCACCGGCGCCGGTGGGTTCATCGGCCACCACCTGGTCCGCTACCTGGTAGAACGCGGCTATTGGGTGCGCGGGGTGGATATCAAGGAGCCGGAGTTCGAGCCCACGGCGGCCCACGAGTTTCTCCGGTTGGACCTGCGAGAGTCTGCCAACTGCGCGGCCGCCGTGGAGGGGGTGGAAGAAGTCTACCACCTGGCCGCCGACATGGGTGGCATCGGCTACATCACCGCCTACCACGCCGACATCGCCCGCAACTCGGCGCTGATCAACCCCCACATGCTCGAGGCCGCCCGGGAGGCAATGGCGGCACCTGGCATCTTGGAACGGAGGCGTTAACCTTGCTTCGTCGGGCGCTGATCACGGGCATCACAGGGCAAGACGGCTCGTATTTGGCGGAGTTTCTGCTGGCCAGAGGCTACGAGGTCCATGGAGTGATCCGCCGGTCGTCAACGTTCAACACCGATCGCATCGAGCACATCTACGTGGACCCGCACGAACCATCGGCGCGCCTATACCTCCACTACGGGGACATGACGGACGGTACCGGGCTGCGGAGAATACTGGAGAAGGTCCGCCCGGACGAGGTCTACCACCTCGCCGCGCAGTCGCACGTGAAAGTCTCCTTCGAGCAACCGGAGTACACAAGCGATGTGGTAGCCACAGGGACGCTTCGCTTGCTCGAGGCCCTGCGGGATTTCATCGGCTCATCCGGCAAGGGGGTGCGGATCTACCAAGCCGGATCCTCAGAGATGTTTGGCTCCTCGCCTCCACCCCAGAACGAGGACACGCCTTTCCGGCCTCGGAGCCCGTACGCGGTGGCGAAGGTGGCGGCCTACTGGTACGCTGTAAGCTACCGCGAAGCCTACGGCATGTTCATCTGCAACGGCATTCTGTTCAACCACGAAAGCCCCCGGCGGGGAGAGACCTTCGTCACCCGGAAAATCACGCGGGCAGCAGCCCGGATCAAACTGGGCCTGCAGGACCGGCTGTACCTAGGCAATTTGCACGCGCGGCGGGACTGGGGGTACGCGGGAGACTACGTGGAAGCCATGTGGCTCATGCTCCAACAGCCGGAGCCTGACGACTACGTCATCGCGACCGGCGAGTCGCACTCGGTGCGAGAGTTCCTCGACGAGGCGTTCGGGCTGCTTGACTTGGACTGGCGGCAGTACATTGTAGTGGACCCCCGGTACTTCCGCCCGACGGAGGTTGACTGCCTGCAGGGGGATCCGAAGAAGGCCGAGGAGCGGCTTGGCTGGCGGCCTAAGGTGGGCTTCAAGGAGCTGGTGCGGATAATGGTGGAGCATGACCTAGAGCTGGCGCGCCAAGAAAAGGCGCTGGCGGAGGCGGGTTTCAGGGCGGGGGCGCGGGGAAGGGGACATCATGGATAGAGGGAGCCGCATCTACGTGGCGGGGCACCGGGGCCTTGTGGGGTCCGCGATTGTACGGCGGCTGCGGGCGGAAGGATTCGCCGAGGTTATCACGCAGGGTCGCGAGGAGCTAGACCTGACTGACCAGAGGGCGGTAGAGGATTTCTTCGCGCGAGAGCGGCCGGAGTACGTGTTTTTGGCTGCGGCGCGGGTCGGGGGCATCCTGGCGAACAGCACCTACCCGGCGGACTTCATTCGCGAGAACCTTCTCATCCAAACCCACGTCATCGACGCGGCCTACCGCTACGGGGTTAAGAAGCTGCTCTTCCTGGGTTCGTCGTGCATTTATCCAAAATATGCACCGCAGCCGATGAAAGAGGAGTACCTCCTTGCCGGGGCGCTGGAGCCTACGAACGAAGCGTACGCCGTGGCGAAGATCGCAGGCCTGAAGATGGTCCAGTACTATAGGCGACAGTACGGGTTCAACGGAATCTCGCTAATGCCTGCTAACCTCTACGGGCCGGGGGACAGATTTGACCCAGAGCAGTCGCACGTGATCCCCGCATTGCTGCGCCGGTTCCATGAGGCGAAGGAGAGAGGAGACGGTGAAGTGGTGGTGTGGGGAACGGGCACGCCGCGGCGGGAGTTCCTTTACGTGGACGACCTAGCGGATGCAGGAGTCTTCTTGATGAAGTGCTACGACGAGGAGATGTGGATAAATGTCGGCGTGGGCGAGGACATCACGATCCAGGAACTTGCTGAGATGGTCAAGGAGATCGTAGGGTTTCGAGGCCGCATCGTGTACGATCCGTCCAAGCCAGATGGCACGCCGCGGAAACTGCTCGATGTTTCGCGGCTTTTTGCCCTTGGCTGGAGGCCGCGTGTGTCGCTGCGAGAGGGATTGGAGCGGACCTACCGGTGGTATTTGGAGCAAGGGAGAAGAATGGTCTGAGGCAGAAGGCTGGGGACGGGGCGGGGCGGGGCGCGAAGCGGAAGGTTATGGCGCTTCGGGCGGATAGGCCTGGAGGGGTGGGAGGAGTGGCGGTGGGCTGGCTCGGCGTGGCTCGGTGAGGCCGGGGCTGGGGCAGTTGATGGGAGGCGAGGTGCAGAGGGTGCCGCTGGTGGTGGGGGCGCGGGTGGACCCCACCAGCTACGGGGCCGCCACCCGGCAGGTGCTGGAGTGGGCGCTGCGAGGCGAGTCCCGCTACGTGTGCGTCGCCACCGTGCACTCGGTCATGGAGGTGGGAGAGAGACGGATAGAGGGGTTACCAGATACAATGCACAAGTGGGGAGGTGCGCGCGCATGGAAGCGACTCTGGACGAGGCCTTGCGGGAGGCGCTGGTGGCCGCACGGATGACTCAGGATGAGTTGCGGTTGGAGCTCGCCGTGGTGCTGTATCACCGGGGGAAGCTCTCCTTTGGCAAGGCGCGGGAGCTGGCCGGGGTCTCGGCGTGGACTTTCCAGGAGATCCTGGGGCTGCGGGGTATTCCGGTGCACTACGACCTCCCGGAGTATGAGGCGGACGTGGCCACGCTGCGCGAGCGCGGGCGGCTGTGAGCGTAGTGAGCGACGCCTCCCCGCTCGTCAGTCTCGCGCGTCTCGGACACTTGGAGTTGCTCCACGCGCTGTACGGCGATGTGCTGGTGCCGGAGGCCGTGTGGTAAGAGTTGGTCGTCCAGGGAGCGGGACAGCCTGGCGCGGCGGAGCTGGGACGTGCTCCCTGGATTCGGCGCTGCACGGTGGGCAATCGGCCGCTGGTGGAAGCCCTCCGGCAGCACCTCGGTGCCGGAGAGGCCGAGGCCATTGCTTTGGCTCTGGAAGCAGGGGCGGAGTTGCTCCTGATGGACGAGCGACTCGGTCGGGAGGCTGCCCGTCGCGTCGGTGTGCGCGTATGCACAGATCCTCCGAGACGCAGGGGAAGGATAGCTGCCGGATCGCCGGGAAGCGGCTGCGCAAGCGCTACGACCCAAGCAAGCCGCAGGGCGTGCGGGGCCGCAACAGCGACAACACCCGGCTGCGCGAGGTGTTGGGCTGGGAGCCGCAGGTGCCGCTGGAGGTGGGGCTGGAGCGCACGTACCGGTGGATCGAGGAGGAGCTGCGGCGGGCGGGCCGGCTTCCCGTGGCAGACCGAGTGGCTCGGTGAGGCCGGAGCTGGGGCAGTTGATGGGAGGCGAGGTGCAGAGGGTGCCGCTGGTGCTGGGGGCGCGGGTGGACCCCACCAGCTACGGGGCCGCCACCCGGCAGGTGCTGGAGTGGGCGCGGCGAGCAGTCCCGCTACGTGTGCGTGGCCACCGTGCACTCGGTCATGGAGGTAGGAGAGAGACGGATAGAGGGGTTACCAGATACAATGCAACAAGTAGGGAGGTGCGCGCGCATGGAAGCCACTCTGGACGAGGCCCTGCGGGAGGCGCTGGTGGCCGCACGGATGACTCAGGATGAGTTGCGGTTAGAGCTCGCCGTGGCGCTGTATCACCGGGGGAAGCTCTCCTTTGGCAAGGCGCGGGAGCTGGCCGGGGTCTCGGCGTGGACTTTTCAGGAGATCCTGGGGCTGCGGGGTATTCCGGTGCACTACGACCTCCGGGAGTATGAGGCGGACGTGGCCACGCTGCGCGAGCGCGGGCGGCTGTGAGCGTAGTGAGCGACGCCTCCCCGCTCGTCAGCCTCGCGCGTCTCGGACACTTGGAGTTGCTCCACGCGCTCTACGGCGTGCTGGTCCGGAGGCTGTGTGGTGAGCAATCGGCAGCCGGGACTTAGGCGAAGGATAGCCGTACCCTCTAGGGGGTTGGGCGTGGTAAGCTGTAGTTCGCTAGGGATGTTCCATGAAGTGGCTTGACCGGATTACGGTGGGTCCGAAGGTGTGCCTGGGGCAGCCGACGATTCGAGGCATGCGGATCACCGTCAGCGTCATCCTGAAGATGCTGGCGGCGGGCAAGTCCGTTAAGGATGTCCTGGAGGCCTACCCCGAGCTGGAGGAAGAGGACGTGCGGCAGGCCCTCCGGTACGCCGCCTGGGTGGCCTCCGAGCAAGTTCGCCTGGTCCCGGCAGGAGCTGGACGTGAGGCAGGCTCCGGATGAGCGGGCGGGAGCTCTGCGCCTGCTGGCTGACATGAACGCAGGATCTGGACTTCTCAGCGCTTCTGG
>Ga0272449_1001942_pt1 | contig 19986 bp, 20 predicted proteins | sample YNPCB0241_FD_198679 | JGI IMG/M metagenome (GOLD analysis project Ga0272449, IMG submission 198679) | Hot spring sediment microbial communities from Yellowstone National Park, WY, United States - YNP-CB-024-1 | ecosystem: Environmental > Aquatic > Thermal springs > Hot (42-90C) > Sediment... | reverse complement strand
GAATTTCGCGCACCCGGGCGATGAGGTACGGTTCGGTGGCGATGAATTCTTCTATCCGGATGCGGCGGAGCCCCTGCATGATGAGGGTGATGGTCTCATCGGGGGCCTTGAAGAGGCGATGGACAATAGCAATCGTGCCGACCCGGTAGACGTCGTCGGGGCCGGGTTCGGGAATTTCAGGGTCTTTGGCGGCGACCAGACCGATGACCCGCTTGCCAACCACCGCGTCATCCACCAGCCGGATGGAGCGGGGCTGGCCCACGCGGATGGGGACGGCCGTCATGGGATACACGACCAGGCCGCGCAGAGGGAGAATGGCAATCTCCTCCGGAATACGGGGGTCATCCGGCTTGCCGAAGCCCCCCGATTCCTCCCGGCCCGGCCGGGGAATGGCAGGGATGTTGAACGAACGAAAGATGTCTTCCAGAGGTCCCATTGTTATCCTGACTCCTCACCGTTTCCCGATATCATCAAGTTCCACCAGGAATACGAATATTTGTGGCACGGACCCGACAGGCAGGGGGCCGGGGGAGGAACACCCGAAGAAAGCCGTTCTCGTAGATGGCCTCCACGCAGTCGGGGTCCACGATCCAGGGTAGATATACCTCCACATGGAATTCGCCGTAGCCAATTTCCATCTGATAGTATGTTTGTTTGGGCTCCGGGTCCTGGCGGATGCCCTCAATGACCAGGAGGCGCTCGTCTAAGGTGATGGAGAAGTCCTCCGCGTTCATCCCGGCGATTTCCAGCCGCACCACAACGCCTTCTTCGTTTTCGTAGACATCGGTGGGGGGTTGCCAGGGCCGCGCCGGGCGCGGAGCCGCCCATCCCACGGCTCGCCAGACCTCTGTTCGGGTTTGCAGCCAGTCCGGAGCGACAGTTCTGTGCTTCACGACCATCTCAACCACTCCGGGAGGGCGATCAGCAGATTGCAATGTGGTTATAATACTCCGTTTGTGTTGGATTTGCGAAAGAAAAGCGTTAGATTTGCGATAGAAACTTTGTGTTGGCGGGAATTATTTTACCACAAGGGGGAGAATTTTCAAAATGCACGGGTTACTGCTGCCATAACGTCGCGCCGAACTTGCCAGATTGGGAGAATGTGGTACAATAATCCTGCTCTGGGGGCTCGTCTAAGGGTAGGACAGCAGACTCTGGATCTGCGTGTGGGGGTTCGAATCCTCCGCCCCCAGCCTGATCGCATATTACAATCCAGGCCTTCCCAGGGGAGTCCGGGCGAGCCGGGCTGAGAGGGCGTCCATTGGCCTGATGCCACCGACGCCGACCCTTTGAACCTGATCTGGGTCATGCCAGCGGAGGGAGGGAGCCATCCGTTCCCGGGCATGTTGGGAGCCAAAGGTTCGCGTCTCTGCCTGGGAGATGTCCAACCGCCCCACGCTGGTGGGGCGGTTTTTTTATCCCCTACGCCGCCCCCCTCTGCCCTGCCGTCTTGCCACGCCCCAGGGAGGTCTTCTAAATCTGCGGAGGTGAGCGATGAAGATTCAGGCACCCCCCGAATGGGGCATAGAGCCGGTTCCCCAAGACCATCGTATTCTCGGCCTGCTGGATTATCTTGCCCTCTGGTCCAGCCTGGGCGTGGGGCTGCTGGTGCTGCTGGCCGGCACCCTGGTGGTCCCCGGCCTGGGATTGGGCCAGGCCCTGCTGGCCATCCTCATCGGCAGCATTATCGGCAGTCTGCTGCTGGCCGTCGCTGGCGTGGTCGGCAGCGATCAGGCCATCCCCACAATGGTGATGCTTCGCCCCGTCCTGGGCATCCGCGGCTCCTACATCCCCTCCGTCCTCAACATCATCCAACTGATCGGCTGGGGGGCCTTTGAGGTCATTATCATGGCCGAGGCCGCCAACGGCATCAGCCGCACGCTCGGATTCTCGGCCTACCCCCTCTGGGCCTTCTTCTTCGCCCTCTGGTGCACGCTCCTGGCCCTGGGCGGGCCGCTGGCCGTCGTCCGCCAGTGGATAGAGAAGTTCGCCATCTGGCTCGTCTACGGCATCACCATCTACCTCACCGTCTACCTCTTCACCCACCACGACATCGGCGCGCTGCTACGGGCCCCCGGCAGCGGGGAGATGCCCTTCTGGCTGGCGGTGGACCTGGTGGTGGCGATGCCCATCTCCTGGATGCCCCTGGTGGCCGACTACAACCGCTTTGCACGCCGCAGCGGCCCGGCTTTCTGGGGCACCTTCCTGGGCTACACCGTCGCCAACACCTGGTTCTACGCCCTGGGCGCGCTCTTCGTCCTGGCCCTGCAGACCGCCGACCTGATCCCGGCCATCCTGAGCGTCGCCGGTGGCTGGCTGGCCCTTCTGATCATTCTGGTGGACGAGACCGACAACGGCTTCGCCGACATCTACTCCGCCGCCGTCTCCGGGCAGAACCTGGTCCCGCGCGCCCGCCAGTGGTGGCTGACGGTCGCCGTCGGCGCCATCTGCTTCCTCCTGGCCGTGACGGTGCCCATCGCCCGGTACGAGCACTTCCTGCTCCTCATCGGCTCCGTCTTCGTGCCCCTCTTCGGCGTCCTGGCGGCGGATTACTTCCTGCTGCGGCGGCGTCGCTATGAGACCGCGGAACTCTACCGCCCGGCGGGCCGCTATTGGTACCTGGGCGGCTTCAACCCCTGGGCCGTCCTGGCCTGGGCCGTGGGCGTAGCGGCGTATCACCTCATCGCCAGCCGACTCCCCTGGCTGGGCGCCTCGGTCCCGTCCTTCCTGATCTCGCTGGTCCTCTACGGGATTCTCGGCGCCCTCACAAATAAAACGTGAAAAGTGAAAAGTGAAGGAGGTCCGGATGTTTTCTCTGAACGAACTCATCGCCGAACTGCGGGAGCGGGTGCGCCAGCAGCGCCCGCTGATCCACCACATCACCAACTTCGTCGTGATGAACGACACGGCCAACGTCACCCTGCACATCGGCGGCCTGCCGGTGATGGCCCACGCGCGGGATGAGGTGGCGGAGATGGTCGCGGCGGCTGGCGCGCTGGTGCTGAACCCCGGCACGCTGACCCCCGAATGGGTGGAGTCCATGCGGGTCGCCGGGAAGCGGGCCAATGAACTGGGCATCCCCGTCGTCCTGGACCCCGTCGGCGCGGGGGCGACGACGCTGCGGACGGAGAGCAACCGTCGCCTGTTAGAGGAACTGAAGATCGCCGTCGTCCGGGGCAACTCCGGCGAAATCGGCGCGCTCACCGGCATGGGCGGCGTGGTCAAGGGCGTGGAGGCGGTGGTGGAGGTGGACGACCCGGTGGCGGTGGCGAAGGCGCTGGCCCGCCGCTACGGAACGACCGTCGCCATCACCGGCCCGCGCGACGTCGTCACCGACGGGACGCGCGTCTTCGGGGTGGATAACGGCCATCCAATGCTGAAGACCATCACCGGCACCGGCTGTACGGCGACGACGATGATCGCTGCCTTTGCCGCAGTGGAGCGGGACTACGCGCTGGCCGCGGTAGCGGGGCTGGCCTGCTTCGGGCTGGCTGCCGAACAGGCCGCGGCGGTCGCCCACGGCCCCGGCAGTTTCAAGGTGGCCCTCTACGACGCCATCTACAACCTCTCCGCCGACCAGATTCGGGCCGGGGCAAAGGTGGTGGAGTTGTGAGGAGGGAACGATGGTCAACTGGAGCCTGTATGTCATCACGGATGCCCGGCTCTCCCGCGGGCGCTCCCACCTGGAGGTCATCCGCGCCGCCATCGCCGGGGGCGCCACCGTCGTCCAGTACCGGGAGAAGGAGGGGACGACCCGCCAGATGATAGAGGAGGCCCGCGCGCTGCGGGAACTGGCCCGCCAGGCCGGTGTCCCCTTCATCGTCAACGACCGGGTGGACATCGCGCTGGCGGTGGACGCCGACGGGGTCCACGTGGGCCAGGACGACATGCCTGCCCCTCTGGCCCGGAAACTGATGGGGCCGGGGAAGATCATCGGCGTGTCGGTAGACAACGTGGAGCAGGCCCTCCAGGCGGAGCGGGACGGCGCCGACTATCTCGGCGCAGGGCCCGTCTTCGCCACCCCCACCAAGCCCGACGCCGCGCCGCCCATCGGCCTGGACGGCCTGGCGGAAATCTGCCGGAGGGTCTCCATCCCGGTGGTGGCCATCGGCGGGATCACCGCGGAGAACGCCGGGGCAGTCATCGCGGCCGGCGCGGACGGCGTGGCCGTCGTCTCGGCGGTCGTCGCCGCGGAGGACGTGGAGGAGGCCGCCCGCCGCCTGCGGCAGGCCGTGGAGAAGGCCCACCCGCGGCCAGAACGGCCATCGTAGGGGCAACCCTTGCGGTTGCCCAGGGCAGGGGCAAGCCCTGCCCCTACCGGAGGTATGCCTATGCGCGTGCGCGACATCGGAGAATTTGGCCTCATTGACCGCATCGCCCGGTTGCTCCCGCCGCCGGGGGCCGGCGTCATCGTCGGCATCGGCGACGATGTGGCCGTCCTGCAAACCAGTAACCGGTACCTCCTGGCCACCTGCGACATCCAGGTGGAAGGGGTCCACTTCCTGAAGGAGAAGATCACCCCCTACCAGTTGGGCCGGAAGGTGGTGGCGATCAACGTCAGCGACATCGCCGCGATGGGCGGACAGCCCCGCCACCTGCTGGTCTCGCTGGTGCTCCCCAAAGAGACGGAGGTGGAGTGGGTGGACGGCCTCTACGAGGGGATGCAGGAGGAGTGTGCCCGGTGGGGGGCCGGGATTGTCGGTGGGAACATGGCCCACTCGCCGGACGGCATTATCGTGGACCTCTTTCTGCTGGGGGAGGTGGAGCCGGAGCACCTGCTGCGGCGCTCCGGCGCGCGGGCTGGCGACCAGGTGCTGGTGACAGGCACGCTGGGGGACTCGGCTGCCGGGCTGGCGCTCCTGCTCCATCCGGAGGCCATCTGTCCCGACGTCCACCGGGAGTTTGTCCTCCGCCGCCACCTGACGCCGACACCGCGCCTGGCGGAGGGGCGGTCCATCGGCCGCTCCGGCCTGGCGACGGCCGCCATAGACGTCAGCGACGGGCTGGCCAGCGACATCGGCCACATCTGCGAGATGAGCCATGTCGGGGTCCGCCTCTGGGCGGACGCGCTCCCCATCTCTGACGCCGCGCGGGCCGTTGCAGAGGCCGTCGGGGCCAGCGCGCTGGAGTGGGCCCTCTTCGGCGGAGAGGACTACGAGTTGCTCTTCACCGCCCCGGCTGACCAGGCAGAGGAACTGGCCCGTCGGGTGGAGGAGGAGACCGGCACCCCGGTCTCCATCATCGGCGAGGTGGTTCTGCCGGAGGAGGGAATGACCCTCCGGCGGGCCGACGGGACTACTATTCCCCTTGAGAAAGGCGGGTGGGACCACTTTCGGAAATAACCCAGAAGGAAACCATGCCCATAGACGACATCCAGATCACCGAGCACATTTTCCGCGTCTATTTTGACGACCTGCTGGCGGCCATCCGCTCCGATGTCCTTATCGTCGGGGCGGGCCCGGCGGGGCTGACGGCCGCCTGGCATCTGGCCCAGGATGGGTATCGGGTCGTGGTTCTGGAAAGAAGCCTGGCCGTTGGCGGAGGGATGTGGGGCGGCGGCACGATGTTCAGCCGCATCGTCGTCCACGGCGACGCCGCGCGGGACATCCTGGTAGAGGCTGGGGTTCGGGTGACCCCGCAAGGAGACGGATACTACGTGGCCGACGCGGTGGAGAGCGTGGCGGCGCTGACCCTGAAAGCCCTCCGGGCCGGAGCGAAAATCTTCAACTGCATCGCTGTGGAAGACCTCCTGGTCCGAAACGGACGGGTGGAAGGCGTCGTGATCCAGTGGATGCCGGTTCTGAGGACAGGCCTCCACGTGGACCCGGTCACCTTCCAGGCGCGGGCAGTCGTGGACGCCACCGGCCACGGCGCCGAACTGGTCCGACTGCTGGCAAAGCGGAAAATTCCGCTGCCCACACCGGGAGGTGAGCCGCAGGTAGAGGGGCCGATGTGGGCCGAAGAAGGGGAAAAGAAGGTGGTAGAACTGACCGGAGAGGTCTTTCCGGGGCTGTTTGTCGCCGGAATGGCCGCCGCGGCCATCTTCGGAGCCCCCCGGATGGGTCCCATCTTCGGAGGCATGCTCCTCTCCGGCAAGAAAGTCGCCGAACAGATTCGGGAGGGAATGGTGAAATGAAAATGCCGCGCTGTCTGACCATCGCGGGCTCGGATTCGGGTGGCGGGGCCGGCATCCAGGCCGACCTGAAGACCTTCGCTGCACTGGGCGTTTACGGGATGAGCGCGCTGACGGCTATCACGGCCCAGAACACCCTGGGCGTCCAGGGCGTCTACGAACTCCCGGCGGACTTCGTGGGCTTGCAGATAGACTCCGTGGTCACCGACATTGGCGTGGACGCGGTCAAGACGGGGATGCTTTCCAACGCCGAGATTATCGCGGTGGTGGCGGCCAAAGTACGGGAGCACGCCCTCCCCAGCCTGGTCGTGGACCCGGTGATGGTCGCCAAGAGCGGCGACCCGCTTCTGCGGCCCGAGGCGCGGGAGGCGCTGATCCGCCTGCTGCTGCCCCTGGCGGTCGTCGTGACCCCCAACCTGCACGAAGCGCGCGTGCTGACCGGAATGGACATCCAGACGGTGGCGGACATGGAGCGCGCGGCGGTCGCCATCCACCAGATGGGGGCTCGTCACGTGGTGGTCAAGGGGGGACACCTGAGCGGGGACAGCGTGGACGTCCTGTACGACGGGGAGCGCTTCGTCCATTTTCCGTCCCCGCGCGTGGAAACGAAGAACACCCACGGGACGGGCTGCACCTTCGCTTCGGCCATCGCGGCGGGGCTGGCGAAGGGGCTGGATGTGGTGGAAGCCGTCCGGCAGGCCAAGGAGTACATCACCCTGGCGCTGCGCCACTCCCTGGACCTGGGCCACGGCCACGGCCCTACCCACCACTTCGCCGCGCTGTACGCGAAGGCGGGATGGGGGTAATTCACAGATTTTCGCCCCCCGTCCACGCCAGCGGAATATCTCCACCTCTCGCTGGAGACCCCGGGGCGGCATCCCGATTTCCTCAAGTCTGGCTTTTTCGCCCGCGAAGATAAATGAAATATATTTTTCATTGTGGCGGCTTCGCCGCCACAATGAAAAATATATACTTATACTTTTTATTCCCGTTGGCTCGCCAGCGGGCTGAATGGGACGCCCCCGACAAAACTGGGACACACCCCTTCCAGCACTCATAGCCTGCCCACTCCAGGGCAATTTCGCCTCAGCTGGAAGCGTCTGCCTGCTCTCACCGGGAGAGTCAGCCCGATGGCCAACTGTCAGGCTGATTCAGCAAAGCCATGCGGGCTGTTTCCCTGTTTCCGAGCCCCGAAGAGGCTCTGCAGGAACGCGCGAATTGCGGCCATTTCGGGACACACCTCTCAACAGGCGACAACTGGCGAGAATCCCGATTTGTGGCATAATATTCGTTTGGTGTCCCTCACCCGCGCATTCTTCACACAGGAGGAACGATGAGCAAAGAAATGATAGAAATCCGCTGGCACGGCCGGGGAGGGCAGGGCGTGGTCACCGCCGGTAAACTTCTGGCCGAAACGGCCATGGGGGCCGGTCACTACTTCCAGGCCTTCCCCGACTTCGGACCGGAGCGGATGGGTGCTCCGATCCGCTCCTTCACCCGATTGAGTTCAAAGCCCATCACCATCCACTCCCAGATTGAGAACCCCGACGTCGTCCTGGTCCTGGACCCCACTCTTCTGGGCACCGTCCCGGTGACGGAGGGGCTGAAGGAAGATGGTATCCTCATCGTCAACACCCCGCTGAGCCCCGAGGAGGTCCGCCGGATCACCGGCTTTCGCACCGGCAAAGTCTTCACCGTGGACGCCAGCCACATCGCCATTGAGGAGATGGGACGGGAGATCACCAATACGCCGATGCTGGGGGCGTTTGCCCGCGCGACTGGTCTCTTTGACCTGGACGCGCTGGAGCATCAGGTCCGGGAGTGGTTCGGCGAGAAGGTCTCCCCCTCGGTGGTGGAGGCCAACGTCCGCGTCCTGCGCCGCGCGGCTCAGGAACTGCGGGAGGGATGAACGGATTACGTTTCACGTTTTACGTTTCACGTTTTACGTTTCACGTTTCACGGATAACGTGATGAGTGAAACGTGATGTGAGAAACGTGGCAAGGAGACCTGACATGGCACAGTTGAAAGGATGGCGTGAGATTCCCATTGGCGGCCTGATTCTGGAGGCCGGGAACGCGGTGGAGTACAAGACCGGCGGCTGGCGGGCCTTCCGGCCCGTCTTCGGCCAGGCCCAGTGCATCCACTGCTTCCAGTGCTGGCTCTTCTGCCCCGACTCCAGCATCATGGTGGACGCCGAGAACGAGAAAATGGTCGGCTTTGACCTGGAGCACTGCAAGGGCTGCGGCATCTGCGCCTCGGTCTGCCCGGTCAACGCCAAAGTGATCCGCCAGGCGGGCGAGGCCCTGAAGCGGGACGACCCCCGCCTGTGCATCCGAATGATAGAAGAAGGCAAGGCGGAGTAGCGCAGGATTTATCCGGCCAGTAGCGCAGGATTCATCCTGCAGGAGGAGAACGATGAGCAAATACGAAGCGCTTACCGGAGACCAGGCGGTCGCTACGGCGATGCGCCAGATTAACCCCGACGTGGTCGCCGCCTACCCCATTACCCCTCAGACGGAGACGGTGGAGTTCTTCGCCGAGTACGTGGCGAACGGGGAGGTGACGACCGATTTCATCTGCGTGGAGAGCGAGCATTCGGCGATGAGCGCCTGCGTCGGCGCGTCGGCGGCAGGGGCGCGGGTGATGACCGCGACCAGCGCCAACGGCCTGGCGCTGATGTGGGAGGTCGTCTACATCGCCGCCTCTCTCCGTTGCCCCATCGTGATGAGCCTGGTGAACCGTGCCCTCTCCGGCCCCATCAACATCCACTGCGACCACTCCGACGTGATGGGGATGCGGGATAGCGGCTGGATCATCCTGTTCTCTGAGAACGGTCAGGAGGCCTACGACAACATCATCCAGGCCGTCCGCATCGCCGAACACCCCGATGTCCTGCTCCCCGTCGCGGTCTGCCAGGACGGCTTCATCACCAGCCACGCGATGGAGCGGGTGGAGGTCTACGACGACGCCGACGTCCGGGCCTTCGTCGGCACCTACCGACCGAAGTGGTCTATCCTGGATGTGGACAACCCCAAGACCTACGGGCCGCTGGACTTCTACGACTACTACTACGAGCACAAGCGGCAGCAGGTGGAGGCGATGGAGCACGCCCAGCGGGTCATCCTGGAGGTAGCCGACGAGTTCAACCGCAAGTTCGGCCGCAACTACGGTCTCTTTGAGACCTACCGCCTGGAGGACGCCGATGTCGCGGTGGTCGTCACCAACTCCACCGCCGGGACGGCCAAAGTGGTGGTGGACAGTCTGCGCGCCCAGGGCCTGAAGGTGGGCCTGCTGAAGCCGCGCGTCTTCCGGCCCTTCCCGGCGAAGGAACTGACCGACGCGCTGCGCCACCTGAAGGCCGTGGCCGTGATGGACCGGTCCATCGCCTTCGGCTCTATGAACAATGCCGGCCCGCTCTTCCTGGAACTGACGGCCGCGCTGGCCATCCACGGCGTCCACATCCCCATCGCCGACTACGTCTTCGGCCTGGGCGGTCGGGACATCAAGCCGTCGGAGATAGAGTCCGTCTACCGGGACATGCTCCGCGTCGCCGAGACGGGCCGGGTGGAGCGACTGGTGACCTATCTGAGCGTGCGGGAGTAAGGCCCGTTTGCAGCGAGCCACGGAGCACAGTGGAGTGGCGTCCTTATCAGATACCCCACCCGAGGTTGCCAGGGTCCAGATAGAGATGTTGCGGCGGGCATGTCCTGCTCAGCATTTCCGCCTGACCCGCTCGCTGAGCCGGACTTCCATGTGGCTGGCCCGGCGTGCTCTCCGGCGGGCCATGCCCGCAGCCAGTGAGAAGGAAGTCCTGCTGGCCTTCATCGCCCACTGGTACGGGCAGGGCCTGGCGGAGGGGGTTCGCCGGTATCTGGACCGGCGGGAGGCGGGATGTCGGACCTCCGAACCCGTCGGGACACACTGGCGGAAGAATCGGGGCGGGAGTTCTGTTTGAGTTCCCCTGAAGACGTCATCTTGAACAAACTGGCCTGGTTCCGGATGGGTGGCGAGGTTTCCGAGCGTCAGTGGAACGACGTGATCGGCGTTTTGCGAGTCCAGGCAAATGCTCTGGATGTCCCCTACCTGACACACTGGGCTGCTGTCCTCGGACTCGCTGACCTGCTGGAGCGGGCCTTCCGAGAGGCTCAAATCTGACTGAGGAGAGACGGTATGGCTACAAAACTCATCCCCAAAGAACTGGCAAAGAAACCGGACCGGCTCTCGCCGGGGCATCGGCTGTGCGCCGGTTGTGCGGCCCCCATCATCGTCCGGCAGATTCTGGCGGCGATTGACGACCCGGTCGTGGTGGCCAACGCCACGGGCTGTCTGGAAGTCGCCACCACCATCTACCCCTACACTGCCTGGCGGGTGCCGTGGATTCACAATGCCTTTGAGAACGTCGCCGCGACCATCGCGGGCGTGGAGACGGCCTACCGCAGCCTGGTGCGGCAGGGGAAAATCCCCGAGCGCAACATCAAATTCATCGCCTTCGGCGGCGACGGCGGCACCTACGACATCGGCCTGCAGGCCCTATCCGGCGCGCTGGAGCGGGGGCATCAGTTCCTCTACGTCTGCTATAACAACGAGGCCTACATGAACACCGGCATCCAGCGCTCCGGCGCCACTCCGCTGGGGGCGCACACCACCACCTCCCCGGCGGGGAGCGTCATTCCGGGCAAGATGCAGAAGCGCAAGGACCTGACGGCCATCGTCGCGGCCCACGACATCCCCTACGTGGCCCAGGCGGCCCCCAGCCAGTGGAAGGACCTGATGGAGAAGACCCGCAAGGCGGTCAACTGCGGCGGGCCGGCTTTCCTGAACGTCCTCTCTTCCTGCAACCGGGGCTGGCGGCATGAGACCTACGAGACGCTGGAAATCACCCAACTGGCGGTGGACACCTGCTACTGGCCCCTCTACGAGGTGGAAAACGGCGTCTGGCGGCTGACCTACAAGCCGAAGGAGAAACTGCCGGTGGAGGAGTGGCTCAAGCGGCAGGGCCGCTTCCGCCACCTCTTCCGCCCGGAGAACCGCCACCTGATAGACGAACTCCAGGCCGAGGTGGACCGCCGCTGGGAGCGGCTGCTGTTCCTCTGCGGGGAGACATCGTAGGGGCGACCGCAAGGGTCGCCCCTACATTGGCCATTGCAGGGGCAGGGCCTGCCCCTACCCCTGCATCCTGCCCATGACCAGCGGTTTTTATGGCGGCGGCGAAGGCCGCCGCCATAAAAACAATATTCTTCATAACCACAGCCGGTCTATGTCGGGGGCGAGATGGAGACTTCGCATCGTCTGGCCCTGGCGCTGATTCTCCTGGCCTGTGCCGTCATCGGCACGCTCTACGCGGCCTGTACCCCTCCCTGGCAGGCCCCCGACGAACCGGCCCACTACAACTATATCCGAGCACTGGCCGAAGAGTGGACCCTGCCGGTCATAGAAGAGGGGGATTACGACCAGGAGTACCTCAGTCGCCTGACCTCCCAGAAGTTCCCTCCCGAACTCTCTATCGCCCCCCTGCGGTATGAGGACCATCAGCCTCCCCTCTACTACCTCCTGGCCGTGCCCGTCTATCTTCTCTTTGACGGCGCGTTGTTCCCCCTGCGTCTCCTCTCGGTCGTTCTGGGGCTGTTCCTGTTGACGGTGGTCCATCGGCTGGTGCGTGACCTCTTCCCCGACCACCCCTTTCTGGCGCTGGCGGCGGTCGTCCTGATCGCGTTCCTGCCCCAGCATGTGGCGATGACCGCCGCCGTCAACAACGACACGCTGGCAGAACTGCTCCTGGCGACGGCGCTCTGGCTATCTATCCGCCCGCATCCGCGCCCCTGGGTGCTGGGGGCTGTCCTGGGGCTGGCCCTGCTGACCAAGACGACCGCCTACGTCGCGCTGCCCGTGGCCCTGCTGGCCCTCTGCTGGACGGGCAAGAACAGGGAGCAGGCCCGCGCGGATGTTCGCGCCCTGCGCGTCTTTCGCGCTCTTTTCGCCGCGTTTCTGCTGGCGGGGCCCTGGCTGCTTCGCAACGTGACGGTCTACGGCTGGACCGACCCGCTGGGGCTGGCCCGGCACAATGCCGTTGTCCAGGGACAACCCCGCACCGCTGAGTGGCTGGCCCGATACGGCTCCGTCGGCCTGGCCCTGCAGTTTCTCCGCACCACCTTCCAGAGTTTCTGGGGCCAGTTTGGCTGGATGGGCGTCCCGATGCACCCGCCGGTCTACCTGGCCCTGGCCGTGCTCTCTCTGCTGCTGGGGGTGGGTTTCCTGGCCTGGTTGCTGGACCGCCACCGTCCCCGCCTGACACCCCTGCAGCGACGGGGAGTTGTCCTTCTTGCCCTCTCCGCTTCTCTGACCGTTATTTCCTACCTCTGGTACAACCTGACCTTTGTCCAGCATCAGGGGCGCTACCTCTTCCCGGCGCTGGTCCCGCTGGCGCTGGCGGGCGCGCTGGGGCTGGAGTGGTGGGCGGACCGGAGGGCAGGGGGCCTGATGGTGGGGCTGGGATTAACGGGGATTCCGCTGGTCATCGCGTGGGTGCTGCGGCGGGCGGCCCTGCCGCTCTGGGGAGCAATGGGGATTCTTCTCCCGGCGCTCTGGCTGCCGGCCCTGTTTTCTGCCCGTTTCCGCCGCCCTCTGACGCTGGCGGCCTGGGCCCTGGGGATGGCAGGCCTGAACCTGTACGCCCTGTTCTGGGCGATTGTCCCTGCCCTGGTCAGATCACGCTAAGGTTGCCAGTGAAACGCATAAGCGCCTGCGAGTAACCCCCGCACATCCCACAGTGCCGACCCGTCAGTCCGGCCGAGCAGCAGAGGGGAGTAAGAGTCAGCCAGGTACAGGTAGGCGGAGCCATCCGGCGCCCACAACACCATCCCCCAGGGAACACTGTTATATCCCCACGGGTCACTGCAAGCCAATGCTGGCAGCGGGGAGACCCATTCCAGTCCCGTCCCGTCTTTGTTCATCGTGTAAATCCCCGGTCTCTTGCCCGTACCGTCTACACAGCGGTGATTGGCGAAACCAATGCGCTCCGGGGGAACCTCATGGACATCGGTGGCCCACACTTCGGCAGGCCAGTCTGCCGAGAGCAGAACGGTTTCCTGCAGGGGATCCGTGACGGAAACCAGGCTCAAGATATTCCGGGACGTGGAGACGTAGTTCACCAGCAACCCGCTACTGTCGTGAAGCCAGGTCACACTACCTGCCTCAGGGTAGAAGAAGGTGTTCGGCACATCCTGCACCACTCCGGTGTCCACGTTCAGCACAGCGTAGTAACCCCCCTCGTAGCATCTTCTGAGCAACAGAACGTATTTCCCATCCGGTGACCACTCCTGCACATCCCAGGCGGCGCAGAAACTGTCGCAGGGGTGATTCTCCAGAATCAGTCGGGGGGCTCCCTGAGGAACGCTGGACAGCCAGAGTCCTCTCCCGTCAGCAAAAGCGATGTTTTTGCCATCTGTAGAAAGCGCAAACCCCATGCAATATAACTCAGCACCACATTCTGACCGCGCCGCGCAATAGCCCAGTTCAAACTGATGGTTGGGATTCCGTACTTCCACCGCGAAGATAGTGCCTTCTCTGGGTCCACCCGGATGAGGGGAAAGGGAGACGCGGCTCCAGCCCGGGGGCTTTGAACCCGCCGTCGGTCGGACATCCCAGGCCAGGTAAACCAGGTAGCGTCCGTCGGGGGAAATGGATAAGGGGTAAGGGCCTTGACCCCATAGGGGAATCCGGAAAAACTCCCCGGTGGAACGGTCCAGCACGCGTGCTTCTACAGCACCGGCATTGGAGAAAACACAGGCCACGTAGCGTCCATCGCGGCTCAGAGTATAACTGATGATGCCTTCCGGGGGCGGTCCAATGACTTCCCGGGCCAGTTTCCCGGAAGACACGCCACCCTGAGCAGAAGCCGCAACCACCTGTTCCAGGCCTCCCTCTCTGGCCCAGCGCCAGAGGCTACCGTCCCGAATAAAGTACAGGTCCACAGGAATCGGCGGCCAGTCCTGAAGAAAAACCGCTTCCGGTGGAAAAACCGGGGTCGGTGGGGAAGTGGGCGTTGGGGCTGGAGTCCAGGTTGGAGCAGGGAACAGGGTAGGGATGGAGGTCGGCGAAGAAGGGAGAACGGTGGGGGAAGGAGTGACAACCGGGGATGTATCCACGGGGAGAGGTGAAAGCGGCGATAATGGAGACAGGCCGAATGGGAGACGCCCGCAGGCCGAACTACAAAGGAGAGTCAGCGCCAGCAGTACCAGCCGTGACAGGACCGGTCCCCGCCTCATTTTGGCTCCTGTTCGGTCAAGGGAAGTGACGGGATCACGCACCCCATTCGTTCAGCGTGCGGCCTCCCGGCCCAGACGGAACGCGGTCCGGTTGGCCTCAGCGTAACGCGGGGGAACGCGCCGGACAACGGCCTCCTCCCAGACTTCCGGCGGGGTCTCCAGCAGGGCCGAAAGGGCCCCCAGGATGACGCTGTTGACGGCGCGGGTCGTCCCGGCCCGCTCGGCCAGACCCAGCCCGTCCACCACGACCACCCGCGCGGCCCGGCGGCGCAGCGCCTCCAGAAGGGATTCCTCGTCCGGATAGACCGCGTTCCCCACGGTCACCGACATCGGGGCCATCTTCTGGCGGTTGACGACGACGCTCCCGCCCGGCCGCAGCCACTCTATCCAGCGGGCGGCCTCCAGGAGTTCAAAGGCCACCAGGACGTCCACCGTGCCCTGCTCGGCGATGGGGGCCCCCACGCGCTCCCCCCAGCGGACGTGGCTTTCCACCACCCCACCCCGCTGGGCGAACCCGTGCACCTCGGACTTTTTGGCCTCCAGGCCCAGGTCCAGCCCGACCTGCGCGGCGATGTCCGAAGCGGTCAACACCCCCTGACCGCCGACACCGACAAAGAGCAAATTCAGCGATTTCGCGGGCATGCGAACCTCCGGAGATGCAGGATAAATCCTGCGCTACGTCCTCCCTGGGCACTTCGTGCCAGTTGTCGGCCTCCACCGACAACACCTGGGAAACCTGGTCGGCGAAGGCCGACCACCGGCCGCAGGCCCAGGTAAGGGTGACTTCATCAGCGCAGTTACCGCTACCGATAATGAGTCGCCAGGTACTCCAACAAAACGGTTTTCTCTTCCGCCGTCAGTTGGGCCCCGCGCCCAATCATCCGGGAGACGGTCTGCTCCCATTCTTCTGCGGACTTGTGGGCGCTTTCCACGCGCTCCAGAGTATGGCAGACCGTGCACCGTTCCCGGAGCAAAGTCGCCCCATCAGCCGCTGGGGCCTGGGTGGGAGACGGCGTCTCCGTCCGGCCACCGTCACACGCGGCCAGCACTCCCGCCATCACTACCACCAACACAACAACCCACAGGGAAAACCTGCCCTTCATCACTCCCCCTTTCACGTTTCACGTTTCACGTTTCACGTTTTACGTTTCACGTTTCACGTTTCACGTTTCACGTTTCACGTTAATAGTACCTTCTCGCCATCGCCGTCGGCACATCGGTCAGGACGGCGCCGACGACCCGCACGTGGGCCCGTTCCAGAAGTTCCCGGGCCTGGCGGGCGTGCTCGCGGCGGGTGCGCCCGGCGGCGACCACCAGGAGCACCCCGTCCACCTTCATCCCCAGCACTGCCGCGTCGGTGACCGCAATGACCGGTGGGGCGTCAAAGAGAAGAATGTCGGCCTGGGAGCGCAGGACGGCGATGATCTCCTCCATCCGGCGGGAGCCCAGCAGGTCGGCCGGGTTGGGGGGAAGAGGGCCGCTGGGGAGCAGCCAGAGGTTCTCCACGCCGACCTCCACCAGCGGGGGGTTGGCCCGCGCCTGGGGGTCCACGAACATCGTCGTCAGCCCCCGCTCGTTGGAGACGCCGAAAATCTCGTGCAGGACGGGCCGCCGCAGGTCCGCGTCCACCAGAATCGTCCGGTGTTCCCCCTGGGCCATCGTCACGGCCAGGTTCGCCGCCGCGACCGACTTCCCCTCCCCGGGGGCCGGCGAAGTGACCACCAGCGTCTCAATCGGGTGGTCCAGACCGGCAAAAGTCAGGTTGGTCCGCAGAGTCCGGTAGGCCTCCGCGGCCGGTGAACGGGGGTCGGTGAGAGTGATCAGTTGCAGTTTGCTCATCGCTCGTCTCCCATCGGTTAATCGGTCGGAGGGACGGTCCCCAGAACGGTCAGGCCCAGCCACTGCTCCACGTCGTCGGGGGTGCGGATCACGCCCGACTCGGCCCATTCCAGGAAGAAGACAATGACGAAGGCGATGATCAGGCCGAGAATGGCCCCGGCGGCGGCCATAATGGGCAGGCGCGGAGGCCAGGTCTGGGAGTAGATGGGATCATCCCGCAGTTCGGCGAAGACCCGGTCCTCCTTGCGCTGCTTCTGGTTCTCCCGGTCGCGCCACTCCACCAGCAGTTGGGCCCAGGTCTTGGCGATGCGGTTGGCCTCCTCGCCGTCGGTGTCCTCAATCTCAATCCGGATAATCATCCGGTCGTCCTCGGCAGCGAAACGGGCGTTGGCCCGCAACTCCTCGGGCCTCATATCCAGTTGCAGGCGGGTGAGCACTTCATGGGCCCACTTGTTGGAGTCGGCGACGCTCATGTAGGACCGCAGCAGCGTCTTGGCGGACTGGGTGAGGCCGAAATCGGGGCGGGCTGGCTGGATAATGACCTCAGCAGTGGACTGATAGACAGGGGTCTGGAGACGGCTGAAGGCAACAGCGCTGACCGCCGTCACCAGCACCGCCGCCACGATAATCCACCATCGCTTGCGCAGGATGCGGAGATACTGCGAAAGTTCCATCGGGCTCACCTCCTTCAGATGGGCTTTATTTTACCACGAGGTACCCATTCCGCCAACCTCTGCACCACGCTGTCCATCGTCTGTGGTCTGTCGTCTGTCGTCTATGGTTTGTCGTCTGTCGTCTATGGTCTGTCGTCTGTCGTCTGTTGTCTGTGGTCTGTCGTCTGTGGTCTACCCGATGTTGCCTCTCCCGGCATTTCGGGGTATACTCTTTCCACGATGGACTTCCTGGACAAAACGTGGGCAATTGTCGTCAAAGACGTGGCGGCGGAGTGGCACACCCGGGAGATGGTCAGTGCCATGCTGGTCTTCGCGGTGCTGGCGCTCCTGGTCTTCAGTTTCGCCCTGGACCTGCGCGGAGCGACCGCCCGCGCCGCCGCGCCGGGCGTCCTCTGGGCCACCGTCGCCTTCGCAGGCACCCTGGGCCTGAGCCGCTCCCTGGTCCGGGAGCAGCAGACCGGCTGCATAGACGGCCTGCTGCTGGCACCCGTGGACCGGACGGCCATCTTCTTCGGCAAAGCGCTGGGGAATCTCATCTTCATCGTCATCGTAGAGGTCATCCTGCTCCCGCTCTTTGCCGGGCTGTTCAACGTCCCGCTGCTGCGCCCCGACGTGGTGCTGGTGACGCTGTTGGGGACGGTGGGGTACGCCGCCGTGGGGACGCTGCTGGCGGCGATGGCGGTGAACACGCGCGCCCGCGAGGTCCTGCTCCCCATCCTGCTTCTTCCCCTGGCCTTCCCCGTTCTCATCGCGGCCGTCCAGACCACCGGCGCGCTGCTGGAGGGAGGGACGCTGGCGGAAGCGGGTGGCTGGCTCCGCCTCATCGTCGTCTACGACCTGCTGATCCTGGCCGTCGCCACGCTGACGTTCGGGTACGTGTTGGAGGAGTAAGGGAAGGGGGATAGAGAGGTTTTGCGGCGGCGGCCTCTGGCCGCCGCCGCAAATTTTCCCTTATCGGAGCCCTGTCTCCAGACGGGCGATCACCAGCCGTTGAATCTCGCTGGTTCCCTCGTAAATCTCCGTCACTTTGGCATCCCGGAAATACCGCTCAATGGGTAACTCCTTGCTGTAGCCCATGCCGCCGTGAATCTGGATGGCCTCTTTGGTCACCCAGGTGGCCGTCTCGGAGGCGAAGAGTTTCGCCATAGATGCCTCCAGTGTGTAGCGGCGACCGGTCTTCTTGAACTCCTCTTTCGCCAGGGCCGCCTGGTAGATGAGCAAGCGGCTGGCCTCAATACGGCACTTCATATCGGCGATTTTTTGCTGGATCATCTCAAACTGGCCGATGGGCTGGCCGAAGGCGTACCGCTCCCGCGCGTACTGGACGGATGCCTCGTAGGCGGCCTCGGCAATGCCCAGCGCCTGCGCGGCGATGCCGATACGCCCGGCGTCCAGCACAGCCATCGCAATCTTGAACCCCTCGCCCTCTTCCCCCAGCCGGTTCTCCGCCGGACAGCGGTAGTCCTCAAAGTGAATCTCGCTGGTCGCCGAGGCGCGGATGCCCAGTTTCGGCTCCGTTTTCCCCCGGTAGAAGCCCGGCAGGTCGGTGTCAATGATGAACGCGGTCACGCCCCGATGGCGCGGCTGAGCATCGGGGTCGGTCTGGGCGAAGAGGACGATGTACTTCGCCACTGGCGCGCTGGTGATCCAGGACTTGGTGCCGTTGATGGTGTAGTAGGAGCCGTCGGGGGAGCGGACAGCGGTGACGCGGATGTTACCGGCGTCGGAGCCGGACTGTGGTTCGGTCAGCGCGTAGGCGCCGATGACCTCCCCGCTGGCGACGGCCCGCAGGAACGTCTGCTTCTGCGCCTCGGTGCCGTAATGGAGGATACCATGACAGTAGAGGGAGTTGCAGACGGACATGATGACGCCGTGGGAGGCGTCCACTTTGGAGATTTCCTCCAGCGCCAGAACGTAGGCCAGGGTGTCCAGACCCTGTCCACCGTATTCCTCTGGCACCTCAATGCCCATGAAGCCCAGGGCACCCATTTTGCGGACTGTCTCGTAGGGGAACTCCCCGGTCTCGTCGTAGTGGCTGGCAATGGGCGCAATCTCCTTCTGGGCGAATTCCCGGGCCATATCCCGGATCATACGGTGTTCATCGCTGAGTCGCAGGTCCATGGATGCTCCTCCTGGGATAGGGTTAGAAAACCGTTTTGCCTCACCTGGCAATATCTGCAACTCGGGGAAATGCCCGCTGAAGGCTCAGATGCAGCCATGCAGGCGTCAGAAGCGGTGGAGAGAGGGGCGAACCGTTCCCATGCTGACAAGACGCGGGGAAGCCGGAGAGAGCGTGAGGGGCTGTGCTTTGAGTTCCCGCAAGGGTCGCGGGGGAGATGGAGCCACTCGCCAGGGCAATGTCTCCGGGCGCAACCAGCCCGAGAGGTCTGGCCGATAAGGGCCGATAGAAGGCGGTTTGAGGCAAGAGGCTCAACCCTCGGTCGCTCCCGGTGAGTGGCAGGGCCGGTCAGTAGGATGTCGCTCCGTCTGCGCTGACTCATTAAATAGCGGAAAAGCGATCCTGGGGGCAGCGGTGGGCGTTTATTCACCGGAGCCTGACAAAAGCGACGTGGTGATTGAAGAGCGACCCTGCAGCAGGTGACTGTAGTCAGCATACAGGGATTTCCTCAGGGCAAACAAAAAGCCGCAAGCCGAGGCTTGCGGCTCAGGTCGCGGGGGCAGGATTCGAACCTGCGACCTTCAGGTTATGAGCCTGACGAGCTGCCACTGCTCTACCCCGCAACGCACCTATATTATACAGCGGTTGTTCCCCTTTGTCAAGGGTACCAGAGGGGTGTCCAGGGCTTATCAATGCTCTAACAAATGCCCAGCCAGGCCAGGCCCCGGTCTGGGCGTGCGGAAGCTGCCCTGTGTCCATCAGGAACATAACGGAAGCCTTGCTGACGAATGACGTTGATCGCCACACAGCGGATGGCATGGAGAGGCCAGCCAACCTTTCGGGCATGATTCCGGTCTTCCTGATACGTCACGTCTAACACCCAAAACACCCCGTTTTCAATTTCCCAATGACCTCGCACCCACCGGCTGAGCTGCTGAGGAGTCGGGTTCGGCCCT
>Ga0272449_1001940_pt1 | contig 19994 bp, 12 predicted proteins | sample YNPCB0241_FD_198679 | JGI IMG/M metagenome (GOLD analysis project Ga0272449, IMG submission 198679) | Hot spring sediment microbial communities from Yellowstone National Park, WY, United States - YNP-CB-024-1 | ecosystem: Environmental > Aquatic > Thermal springs > Hot (42-90C) > Sediment... | reverse complement strand
GATGATTCTGTTGCCGAACTAGCAGGCGTTCACCTAGCTTGCGAAGACGTTTCAAACCTTTTAGCTGCAAAAGCTTTGGAGGATAACCGAATAGGCATTTCACCTTTAGAAAAATCCACAAGGTATGTATTTTTCGACGAAAAGGTTAACGGCAAATACAAATACTACAGAGACCCAGATATAATGTCTTCTAGTTTCGACAGTTTGTATGAGGAAACCATGGATTTTCTTTTCGACACTTATTCAGAACTAATTCCACCAATTTCAGAACTAATTCAGAAAAAATTCCCAAAATCAAACGATGTTTCAGATAGGGCTTATCAAGCTACTGTAAGGGCAAAGGTTTGCGATATATTAAGGCAACTCCTGCCTGCAAGCGCTTTGACTAATGTCGGTCTTTTTGGCAACGGAAGAGCATTCGAGTATTTGCTCAACAAGATGTACGCCTCACCTTTAGCAGAAGTGAGAAATTTGGCAACCTCAATACAAGAAGAGTTGGACAAGGTTATACCATCTTTTGTGAAGAGAGCAAAGATAGACAAAGGCAAGGAGATGCAGCTATACATTAAAGCTACAGAAGAAGCCATGTGGGATTTGGGTAGAGAATTTATCGTCGAAAAACCTAGACAAGAATGGGTAGAGCTTGTAGATTTTGATGAGGATGCCGAAGAAAAGGTCATCTCGGCAATACTTTATCCCTACTGTAACCTTTCCTTAAAGGAATTGAGAGAGAAGGTAAAGAAGATGAGTTTTGAGGAGAAGAAAAGAATAGTAGATGAATATGCGAGTAGAAGAAAAGTAAGGCAACACAAAATAGGTAGAGCATTCGAGAACACCTTCTACACCTTTGACATATTAGCCCCGTTAGGAGCTTGGAAGGATTTGCAAAGACATAGAATGCTTACACAACAGAGGCAGCTTATAACAACTGATTACGGTTATGATGTACCAAAGGAAATAAAGGAGGCAGGCCTAGAAAGCAAATACAATAAAGCTATGGAGGAAGCTAAAAAAGCTTTTAGCAAGATAAGGCAGAAGATGCCATTCCAGGCTCAATACGTCGTTCCTCTAGGATTTAGAGTAAGATGGTATATAAAGCTGAATTTGCGAGAAGTCTGTCATTTAACAGAGTTGAGAAGCATACCGCAAGGTCACGAGTATTACAGGAAAATAGTTCAAGAAATGGCTTTAAAGATAAGAAAAATTCATCCTCTGCTGGCCGAGCATGCAACTAAATTCGTCGATATGAAGGATTATGAGCTAGAAAGGCTCGAAGCAGAAAAAAGGTTGGATGAAAAGATGAAAAGGGTTATGGAGAAATACAAAAAATAGTTTTATTTTGTAAAATCAAAAATTAAACAATGCTTGATTTTGCTTTTACGTCAAATGCAACTAATTCAACGAACACTACAGCTATAGATTTCTTGCAAGCTTATCTTTATTCCTTACCATCTCAAGCCATGCAAGGAGATGTTGCCGCAATAGCAATTTCATTCATGCTCTTTTTCTTAGGCATATTCCTCATAAACAAGATGACAGAAGCACTGCTTGCCATAATAAAAAGGACAATACTATTCTTCATCACAGGCATAGCATTTTACTATTTTCTAAAAACTTTTATGCATAGGTTGTCTTTGTTTGGCCTGACGACAGAAAACATAATCTTTGGTCTTTTTGGAATTGTATTAGGCTTGTTTGGCCTGACACTATCTTTTGTTTGGCTGTTTCAAAGCTTCAAGTATAAACAAGCTAAGCTAAAGCTTCCGACAGCAGAAGAAATAGAGGCAAAGCCAGAGAAACATGAAGAAAGCAGAGGCGTCTTTCAAACAATAAAACAAGACTTACTATTCAAGGAAAAAAACATTTTCACCATAATCATTTACTTAGTGATAGCAGAATTCGGCATATTCTCTTCCCCAACAAAGTCAGCGCCGACAGCTGAGATAGGGTTGACATTCTTTTTAATCTTTATTGCAGCAACTGTATTCTTCATTAGAAAGATTTACAAAGATTTCAAAACAGGCCTCACTCAATTTGGAATCGCCTTGCTAGTAGGATACATACTTTCTGTTATCTTAGGTTATTTTTGGAACAACAATGATTTGTCAACTCTTCTATCTCTTCAATACTTTGCGACGCCAAGTCTAGTAGCATTAATAACAGGAATGGCTGTTTCTCTCTTCATGAGCAGTAGATAACATTTTTTTGACTTATGCTTCAATATTAATTAATGTTAATAGCAGCAACATCAGACATACACTCGCCAATCTATTATGAAAATTTTGTTCGCGCCGTTGATGTCTTGCAAGCAAAGCCTGACCTGTTTTTGTTAGCTGGCGATATCGTCGATAAAGGAAATGTTGAAGAATACAGGAAGATACTCAATGCCCTTTTCGGCAAGATAAACTGTCCTATAATAGCCTGCTTCGGCAATTCTGAATTCGGCAAGGAAATAACTGATAGGATAAAGGAGAGATACAAAGAGATAACTTTTCTCGAGGACGAATCTATAGAAATGAACATAGGCGATAAGACAGTCGGCATAGTAGGCAGTAAAGGGAGCTTGGACAGGCCGACTTACTGGCAATCGAGAAACTTGCCAGGAATAGAGGAAGAATATGCTGAAAGAATAGAGAAGGTAAAAAGGCTTATATTAGAGCTAAAGAGTGATTTCAAGATTTTTCTGACACACTATGCCCCAACCTACAAGATTCTCGAGGGAGAGAATGTTAATGCTTACCCAGAGTTAGGTAGCCAGGGAATGGAAAAGGCTTTACTCGAAGCTAGGCCTAACCTAGTGATATGCGGTCATGCGCACAAAGGAAGGAAGCAAGTTTGGATAGACAACATACCAGTGTTTAATGTAGGCTTGATGCTCAACGGCAAGATAGTCTTGATTAATACTGAGAAGGATTTAAAGTATGGGTTGGAGAGGTTTTTATAATCTTTTAAGTCCATCCGGAGTTATCCTATAAATACCGTCTCTTAATTCGACTGTATCTCCAGGAATTATCACATCCTGATAACCCCATGGAGAATTAGGATTTTTAATCCTTAAATTAGAGTATACTCTAGAAATACCTTCAACTATTGAAACTCCTGAAACTTCAGCAGGTTCGATATCAAGTTTATACATCAAAAACAATTTTAAAACTTTAAATTTAAACAATTTTTCTACACTTTAATAGATATTTTACTTTTTCACATATTCAGCGCTTCCTATACTGCTAGAAACTCTTATCCTGCTAAAATCTTTATCCCAATCTAGCTGAAGGATGCTGCTTCCTCTCCCTTTAATGCTTTCTATGCCATTGGCTATCTTCGTTTGATTGCCATCGACTTCCGCTGTTAAATTTCTTGCTTCAAAAAACCACTTGTTTTTCACGAACACTAGCAAGTAACCATCCTTATCCTTACCAACACCATCTATAGATAGGCCAAAGAGACTTTTCAAGTCGATTTTATCCACAAAAGGCACATAGCCAAGAATTAAGAACATGCCTAAACCAAACAAGGCTAGGATGAAGAGGACTTTAAGAGCATTGCCGATAACTTTCATCGCAAAGTAAACGCCTAGAGCAAGCAACAATATGCCAAAAAGTATCTGCAGCATTGGTTATTATTTGTACTTTTTAATTAAAATCTTCTCCACCTTTTCCACTATTTCTTCATGTATCTCTTCAACCGATTTAGGCTCATCCCCTTTAAAGCATTCTACCACTATCCACTTTCTTCCTTTGCTCAATTCAAGATACGTCTGTCTCACTGCTTCTTGAAACCTTAAATCTTCCTCGAATATGTCTTTATTCCCTTCTCTACTTTCTAGAAGCTTACTAGAAATGCTCGTCGGCATATCTAAAAGGAAGATGACATCAGGTTGGGGGAGCCTTGATTCAACTCTCTCAATCCATTTTATGAACTCCTTTTTATCCTTGTTTAGCGTCCCCTCAAAAGCCATAGCAGACTGCGTATACCTGTTGCAGACGATTATCTTCCCTTTAAGAAGGCTTTCGCTTATATAATCCTTAAACTGGTATCTGTCTATGGCAAAGAGCAACGCTGCAACCTCAGGTGCTATTTCATCTTTTTTCCCATACTCGCCTTTTAAGAAAGAGGATACATGTTGGCCGAAGACAGTATGATAAGCTGGGAAACTTAGCTCGACGACGTCGAAACCTCTTTTTCTAAGGTATTCAGCCAACAAAGAGGCTTGAGTCTTCTTGCCAGAAGAATCAATCCCTTCAAAGCTTATGAATAGTCCTTTAGCCATGTGTTGCCTCCAAAAGCTCTATTCAAACAAAGGGATTTTAAACTTCTTCCTCTTCGCCTTCTCCTCAGCTTCCATCTTCTTTATATTCTCTTTTATAAGCTCTTCTGTCTTTTTCAAGTCCCCGCCATTTCCTATACCGCAAGTGTTACCCACGCCGATGATGACTATTTTTCCTTTACCTTTCGTCCTTTCTATTGCCTCATCCACGAGTTCCATAACTTCTTGCACAGCATTGAGCACGTCTTTATGCATAGGCATTATCGCCTCTTCCTGACTCATCTTCACGATGATTGAATCGAGCGGTATGTTATGCTTGACGGCGACTTCCTCTATCTCATACCTTTCAACACCAATCCCTCCCATAGCAACACCAACACCTTCTGCTACATCCCCAGTCCTCTCGCCCTCTAGCTTTGCCGCGGCATCTATGGTTATTATCTTGGCAATCTTCTCTTTTTCAGCAATCCTCTCTAATACCTTACCAGGATTTCCAGTCCTGCCACCTGGACCTTTGGCCTTGATGATAATCAAATCCCTGTTCTTATACTTTTTCCTCGCCACAACAGTCTCCTCATCAGCCTCTACAACTTTGGCATCACCTATCATCGAAGCAGCAACATAAGGACCTATACCGTCGCCTATAGGCCAGCCGTTCGTCAAGGCTTCAGTGCCTTTAAGCAAGGATTTTGCAACTCTTTCGATGAAAGGTAGAAGGGTTTGAATTATGAAAACAAGGTTTATGCTTTTAGTCTTCTTTATCAACTCCACATAATGCCTGACGAACTTCCTTATCGCATTCAACTCTATCGCGCCAGCCAATCCCATGGCTATGTTAGCCCTCTCTTCAGAATCAGCTTCTGGTGCTATTTGAGATACAAAATAATTAAACCTATCCTTCTCCAGCCTCATTATGTGATCGTACTTCTTCACAATCCCATAAGGATCTAAATCGACAGGAGGAAGCGCAAAGAATTCAAGAAATCTTTTTATGCTTCTCCTCGTCTTTTTATCAACATTTTTCAACTTCTTCACTACTTCATTCTCTGCCTTCAGCACCATCCTATCCAACTCAGAAGCGCTCTGTTCGAGCTTCATTATCGTCTGCTGCACCATTATCCTCGAATAGAAAGAGAAAAGCAATATGAGCAGGACGAAGCTTATGAGTTGCCCTATTAAGCTGTTATCAGCTTGGCTCGTTAGGTATTGAAATATATTAACCATGTCAACCCTTTTTGAATGATAGGATTAAACTTATATAAATATATTGTTGATTCGCCATAAAATTTAATTGAGAATATGAATGAAAAGGTTGTGGTGACACTCCTTGCTGTAATCATCCTAGTAGCCTTGTTCCTAGCATCGCCAAGGGGCAAGGCATTCCTCGAGCAGTCGAAGCTAAAAGATAAGCTAAGCATCATCGGCAATTTCTTCAAGAGCCTCTCTGGCAAATTCAGCTCTGTTAAAAACAATGAAGGCACAAAGATAGAAATTCATCTCTCAGGCGTAAACCCTGTCTACATGAACGACCAACAGCTATCCTTGGACGACTCTAGCTTTGTTATAACCCTAAAGCCAGAGACAGCCTCCTTAGAATCGATGACTCTTTCTTTTAAAGACAACATACAGTTATCTTCTTCAACATTTAAAGGAAAAATCACCTATTCCCAAGGAAAGATATCCTTAGAAGGAAAGGCAAACGACTTGTGGTTAGGAAATGTAGGCATGAACAAGACAGACGTCACCTTCTCTATCACTGGAACACCAGTAAGCTATAAGATAGATAATGCGAAGAAGGATTATCTTTCTTTCAAGGAAATATCGGGCAGCTTATCTTGGGCAGGATTGAAGACGCCAGCTCTTCTTGAGAAGGACAGACTTGAGCTCTATGACTTTTCTGGCAGTATAGAAGAAAGAAACGGCTTAATCTACATAAATGGCCAAGTCAGCTACATGAAGCTAAACAACGTGCCCATAGGAATTTTTAAATAGCTAGAAAGGCCTATTCTCTCTCCTCAAAGTAGAAAGAATAGAGATGTTACCAGCTTTATTGATGAGCTCATAGTAAAAATTCTCCAAGTCTTCCTGGCTCAGCTTCGCTCTTTGGTCGGCTTCTATCAACACAGCAGGCAGGCCATAGCCAGCATGGCCGCTCGTGCTTATAAGAAAGGAGGAAATCCTTTCAGCAATCTCAATAGCATCTCCGTTTGCGAAAAAGTCAACCCTCAAAGGCCTGTCAAAATCTACTGTCTTGATATAAAAACTCATAAATTTGTTGGAAAGATTGCTAAATTCCTTTATTATAGGATGATGCTCTGGAGTGGAAGTATAGTTGAATATGCACGTCCTTTCTGCCTTCTTAAGTGTGTAGAAAAGAAGATTAGTATCCCTCGTCTTGCTCACTATATCAACACTTTCTTTTGGCAAGACACCTTGCAAGACAGGAAAAACCCTCCTGAGCAAGATATCGCAAAACTTGTTCCCTCTGCTATCCTCTATTACCCCAGCTAGTATGGCCTTGTCAGCAAGCTTGAAAAGCTCCTTATACTTTTCTATCATCCTCTTGTAATATTCTCTGGCAAACTTGTTCTCAGGTTTTGTCACGTAATGAGGAATGACCGAGCCGTCTAGTAAAACCATTTCTGGCTCGAATTTCTTTAAGCATTCTATCGCTATTTCTATCTCCTTAGTCTGCCTTATGAAATTAAAGCAGTAAGACAAATCTATTTCAGACAAGGCCTCTATTATAGTACTCCTGTTCGGCTCAGGCATGCTAGAAGGATGATACTCTATCTTCGAAAGCTTGCCGTCCTTGTAGATAAAATTGACACCTACGGCTCTATAGACGACTAAATCCAATCCATGAAGGCTTGCCTTTACTATACCGCCGTCTACACCGACGACGCTTATGTCTTGGCAATCTTCTTTCACAGGGTTTATCATGAATTTTTCAGGTATTTCCTCGTTAGGCCCTATAGAATAAGAGCTGTTTATTTCTCTCAACTGCTTGGATATAACCTTCTTTACCTCTTCTATGTTCTTAAGCCTATTGATGATTTGATCAAAATCTTGCATAAGATAATTTTTTCCTTACAAATATTTAGGCATAAAACTTGAGAAATACTTCCAAGACGATTAAGGCGATAGTAAAATAGACGACATATTCTGGCTTTATCTTTATCATCTCTTTCGGCTCTTCGCTGTATCTCACTATCCCTGCCATGCCGGTAGGTATTCTCGTTTGATCCTTTTTAGCCATGCATCATCGACCTTATATATGTAAGGATAAAAATAAAAAGGTGTGTTGGTATAGCCCATCTTCTGTTTTAAGATAGCATCCGTCTAAGCGCCAATGCTTGCATCTCATCGACCCTTTCGGTCCGTTTCATCCTTTGCTGCCCGACGTCTCTTTCGGTCATTCCATTAAGGCAGCAAGGTATCGTTTCTGATACCGAAAGAGTGGCTCTCGCCACTTTTAAGCCTCGATGGATGGAACTTCCTCACCTTTCTTTTGAGGGAAAGGCGAAGCTATCCTACCAACTCACCTTTAATAATTTCGAGCTTCAACCTTTAAAAATTTTATTTTGAATGCTTCTTGGCAGAATTCTTCTATTTGCAGTGTAACTGTAGTCGCTTAAGATTTATGCAAACGATAGCTGCGGCAATTGGATGGTTACTGATATATATATGTTCACCAGAGCAAGCTTTGTTAAAGTTGCTACAGCCGTTCAGCCAGGTCAATACGTCTATTTTAGCTTCTAGCTTTTTCAGAGCCTTATAAGCCTTAAGGCATTTACAACACGACATTTACTGTGAAAAACATTCCGTCAGGTTCGATCTGCTAACTTTTTATCGATTTAATTATTATTAGGTTTTAGGTTTATCTATACGGGATAACTAGTCTTTGATAGATTTATGGAAAATACAAGTATTTGCAATACTCAGCAAGAATATTTAAATATTATTGTCTTTACAATTATTGTTATGACAATAAAAGAAAAATTCGTCGACAGGAAAGATGAACTCTCTTATTTGGAGAAGGAGTATAAAAGCGGGCAATTCAAATTCATATCTGTAATAGGAAGGAGAAGAGTTGGAAAAACAAGGCTCATAGAAGAATTTATTAAAGGGAAGAAAAATGCTGTGTATTTTTTCGTCCAGGAAATGGATGACAAAGAGTTGAGGTTATCGCTTGCAGAAAGGTTGCACAGAGATATCAACTTAAGCTTTATAGGTACACCATCTTGGGAGGCAATATTCGATGAACTCTTCAAAGCATCAGAAAATCGAAGAATAATCTTAATACTCGACGAGTTTCAGAGATTCTTAAACATCAACAAGTCTGTTCCATCCATACTGCAGGGGGCAATAGATAAACACGCAAGGAAATCTAGGCTGTTCTTGATAGTTATGGGTTCGTCTATAGGCATGATGCATAGATTATTTGATTATACGTCTGCACTATATGGTAGAAGGACCGGACAGTTGAATATACAACCTTTGCACTTTTTCGATCTAAAGGAATGGTTTCCTAATATTCCTTTAGAAAGGTTAATAGAGATATACTCTGTGTTCGGCGGCACGCCAAAATACCTTGAAGAGGTTGATCCAAAGCAAACGATAATCGAAAACATCAAAAATAAAATCCTGTCTAAAAGAAGCATTTTTTACACTGAGCCTGAGATGCTGATAAAGACAGAGCTTCCAGAAAGTGCAACATACTTCAACATACTTAAGCTTATATCAGAAGGAAAGACGAAACCTAACGAGATTGCGAGTGTATTGACGATAAAGCCGACGTCTTTAAGCTATTTTCTTAATGTTTTGGAAAAGGATATGGAATTGATTAAAAGAGCCGTGCCTATAACAGAGAAGGATCATTCAAAAAAGGCAATCTATAAAATGAACGATAACTTTTTCAGGTTCTGGTTCAAGTACGTGTATCCGTATAAATCTGACATAGAGATGGGTAATACAAGACCGATTATTGAAAAGATAGAAAGCGAGCTGAACTCTTTTATAGGTCAGTCTTTCGAGGAAATGTGTAGGATGATTCTTTTGAGGTTCGACGTCTCTTTGCCATTTAAACTTTCAAAAATCGGAACATGGTGGGGTTTCCATAGAGAAAACAGCATAAGAAAAGAAATTGAAATAGATATAGTTGCCTTGAACGAGAAAACAAAACAAATCCTTTTCGCAGAATGTAAATGGCAAGAAAAAGTTGATGCAAAGAAAGTGCTATCAGAATTGAAGGAAAAGTCAAAATACGTACAATGGAATAATGAAATGAGAGAAGAGCATTATGCAATATTCGCTAAGAGCTTCAAAGAAAAAATAAAAGAACCTAACGTTAGGCTGTTCGACTTGAAGGATTTGGAAAAGATTTTTAAAGGCTCAAGCTGCTAGCTCTGGTATTTTTTTCTCTATAAAACTCTTCATCTCTAGATTGCCATAATATTCCCATACATTTACCAACCAATTAAGAGTCTTCCTCAAAAACTCTTCATCTTCAACACTCCACACACCAAGCCTTTTCATGGCCAGCTTCAAACCTTTTATCCTTTCAAGCTGTCGAGCTATTTCTTCTTTTTCCGATAAAACAGAAAGCATGTTAACCGCCTGCAAGAAATTGATGCAAGCTTCGATTCTCTCATCGACGATAGGCTGTGATTTCATAGACTCTAGCAAGGTTTTCAATTCATTTAAAGCGTTCGCAGTCTTCTGCCTTTCAGCCTCAAAAGATTTCTTCAAATCGTCTATATAGCTTTTGCTCGACTCTTCTACTGTTTTCTTTGCTATCTCTTCGATTTCTTTTTTAGCTTTATCCCTTTCACTCTCAAACATCTTCTTCAACTCGCTCGAATAGTTTTTATCCATCTCTTGCACAGCTTTCTTAACAGACTCTTCTATGTATTTTTGTGCCGAATATTTTAAGCTACTAATTTCTTTTGAAAAATCGATTCCAGTCTTATTTTTTTCAGGAATATTTTTTATATTATCTTCCCAAACTTTCATATTTCTTTTTAATTCGTCAGAAAGTTTGTCCAATTCCAAAATTTTTTTATTAATTTCTTCCATTATAATTGAGACTTCATCTTTTGTTACTAATTTATTCTTAAATTCTTCAAGATTCAATATCCTATTATCCAGTTTTTCGAAATTTTTTTTAAGATTTAAAAAGGAATTTATTAATTCATCTAATGAGCTCAATTTTTCTTCTATAACCTTTTTTTCCTCTATTAAAGACGCAACTCTCTCGCTAACTTTTGTCATTTCTTCATTAGAAAAAATTATCTCTTTAAGTTCATCCCTCCTTTTTTTCAATTCTTCTACAAGTTCATTAAGCTCTTTTAATCTAGAATCGACTTTTTTTTCTAATTTTTCGAAATCTTCTTTTCTTGCAAGAGACACAAATTGTACCCTTAGTTTATCGAATTCATTTAAAAGTGATTTAAACCTTTCCTTTAGTTCTTCTACATTTTTCAAAACTTCAGAAAATTCTTTATATCTCTTTTGAATTTCTGTAAACATACTTTCAACTTTTCCAGCATGTTTGCTCATCTCTGCTTCTGTTTTCCTTCCCTTTTCCAAATCCTTCTTCAACTCTTCTGACATTTTTGATATTGCGTCAAGACTTCTAAATTGAATAAAAGTCCTTCTCATGTCTTTCATTTCTTCAACAACTCTATCTATAAGTGCTTCGTAGCTGCTAATTCTTGCTTTTAAAGCTTCTATTTTTGCATCAAATTTTGTTATCTCCTTCAAAACTTCTTCAGGTTTAATTTTTTGTACAAGTTCAATAGTTTTTTTTGCTTCAGCTTCAATCCTACTGCTATCTTTTTCATGCTCTATAATACTTATTCTTAATTCTCCTATTCTTTCGCTCAAATTTTCTATTCGTTCATTCATAGCTTCTCTAGCTTTAAGTAAAGCTTCTATCTGGGCTTTTAACCTTTCTACTTCTATCACAACATTTTTTTCATCCATATTCACAACCGATTAATTTTTTTCTTTCTAATCTGAATATAAATTCTTTTATTTTTGACAAATATTTTATGGTGATTAGAAAATACTTGTCTATTTCTACAGGTAGATTTTTTATCTTCATTTTTGTTCACTTTTTACAAGATTCTTCAATTCTTCATTCATTTTTTCAAGCTTAAATGCCAATTCCTGCATTCCTTTAACTTCTCTACTTATTTCCAAAATTTTTATTTCAGCAGGGAATCTTTCCAAATCAAGTTCATAGACGAATGTGTCCTTTCCTTGTGATTTGGCCAATTTAATAAGATTTTCTATTTCTTTAACTTTCTCTTTCAACTTTTCAATCGATATTTGTTCTTTGAAACTTTTCAGGAATTCTTCTCTTTCTCTTTCAGCTTCCTCGACGACCTTCTTGATTTCAGCTTCCTCTATTAATTCAGGTTTATATACAGGGATTTTCATACCTATTTTTCTGAATTCGTTTTTGACTCTTGGTTCTAAAGTTTCTAGATAAATATTAACAACATCAAATGCACCTTCCATTAATTTTGATTCGCACAATTCAAACTCGGTTTCTATATCGAATGTGTCAACTCCATTTTTCTTGAGAACTCTTATCCAGAATTTTATCTCTTCCAGTTTCTTATCATAAATACTATATTTCTCCAATTCTTCGTCACTTAACCTAGAAACTTGATGTAATATTGGTCTAAAACTAACGAAATATGGTCTACCTCTATTGTATTCGCTAAAAACAAGCATCCCAGTTCCTACAGAACTCTTGATTACACCAACTTCTATTTCTCTACCATACTTTCTTAAAATTCTATCTAAATCATCTTCATACCTTGTTCTAAATTGAATCTCCATTCCTATGTTTGCCTTTATTTCTCCTACAAAATCACTCAACACTTGTGAAATTAAGACTATACCAATTCCCCATTTTCTAAATTCTCTTACTCCTCTTTCTAAAGCTAGGAATCCTTTGCCTGCTCCACCAAATTTAGGCAATAATCGATGCACTTCATCGTATATCATTAAACATCTTAATCCCCTTGATTCTGGCAATTTGGCTTTGAAAACATCGTTTATAGTATTTGCAACAAAAATGTCTATATCTTTAGGCTCTAATTTTGTTAAAACAAAAATAACAATCTGCGGCTTTTTACTTAAAATTATTTCCTTTAGATCAATTTTCTGTAGAGGATTTTCTACAATTTTAATCCTACCCTTGAATGCCTTTGCATCTTTTTCAGACATTCCGAAGAATTTGTAATTCTTAAGCATATCATACTCTTTGCATTTTCTCAAGAAACCTGTCCATTGAGCTGTCGGGTCGAAGACTATTACTGATTTCCCATGGTTCAAAGCCTCTTCAGCCAGAACCATTGCACCAATAGTCTTACCGCTACCAGTAGTTCCTGCTATCATTGTGTGGGTCATCAAGTCTTTCAAATAAATCCAAGTTCTTTTTCCAGTTTCAGCTAGATTTCCAATGAAAGCGGAATCTGGAGATTCTGTTGGTAAATATTTTGTTTCAAGCATAACATGATATCTGCGTTTTCTCTCCATTTCGGCTTTATAATTGTGATAGATTATAGCAAAGCCTATGGTTATAAAAATTGAAGAAGAACCTAAAATTAACCATTTCCAGATTGAAAATCCAAGAAATTGTTTCTGAAGTATAGGTGTTTTGACATTGAAATAAGTGAATGCTTGGGCAGCAACACTTCTATTCAAATAGCTGAATTGAGCGATAGCCTTAACTTGATATTTTCTTTCTTCTATATTTTTTGGAATTTTTAGGTAAAATATTCTTGACAAAGAGGTTTCAACAGCTAAAACTTCTTTCACAGATGTTATAGTTTCTCCTTTCTCTATGTCAAATATTTCTAGTTTCAGATCAACATCAGTTCTCGGAGCTTTACCTAAGTTATATAAAGTAACTTCTACAGGTAATGAATAACCTGGAGCTACTTCATCTTTTAGAGTTGTTATTCTGACATCTAAGAGTTCTTCTTTTGTTGACAGAACTCTTATATTAACTGGAATTTCATACTTCTGTTGACCAGAAATTATTGATAAAGTACCTGAATAAAATTTCGGAGCTATATCTACATCTATTTGAATAACCAACTCAAAAGTATGTTCCTTTCCAGGTAATATCTTTGCTTTTTGATTAACGAATGAAATGAATTTAGATGCATCCCCACTTGAAATAATTTCAATAGAAGTTTCATTTTCCATGTTATTTCTTACCGTCAACGGTAATCTTACAGTTTCTCCCTGATATAAAGTTAAATCTATTGTTTTTTCTTTTACTTGGATGAACTCTTTTGGTATTTTTTGAAGTTCTTTGAGTATCTGATTAACTATATCTTGTGTTTGGAACGTAATTTGTGGAATAGAGATCGAAGGCGAAGACGGTGAAGGTATCGGTGCAGGACAGTCCTGAGGACAATTCGAATAACTTTCTCCTGAATCGCATATTCCATTACCACAAGTTCCACAATCCTGTGGGCAGTTGTACGGGCTCTCTCCAATTTCACAAAATCTATTTCCACAAACTGCCTGGCTTGGACAGTCCTGAGGACAATTCGAATAACTTTCTCCATATTCTATTTCACAAATAGCATTTCCACAAACAACAGATTCGGCCAAAACAAGTAATGGATCTGAATTGTTTATATAAACAGTAGCCTTAAATCTAGCTAAGTCTATAGATGGTGTTAAAATAGTAAAGTTTTCCAAACATGTTCTTTCTTCCCAAGAATAGTTAATACATTTGTAAACTCTTAAATCTTGGATTTGATTTATTTTATCAACTTTGTTTGAAAAATCAAAAGTTAAGGCTAGTGTTGAAATATTCATATTTATTTTATAAGCTAAAGAGTCTAGTTTATTTTTGACCAAAGGTAATCTTATAGACGCTGGAGGTAATTTATCTATTTCAACTGGTTGAGTTAATGATGATTCTATCGAAACATTTTCAATTTTTGCTTCTGTATTTTCAAAATTTAGAATGACGCTATAATTTCCTTTTCTTAAACTTTCCGTGTAACTTCCATTAGCAATGAAAGATTTAAATAGATAGTTGACCATCGGTTTAAAGAACTGAAATCTTATTGGTAATGTAACATTTCCACTTATATAAACAGGGTTGCTAATCCTGATCCATTCGATTTTTTGTTGTGTATTGTTGGAATTGTCTGAAACAATAATCTCTAATTTATAATCTCCTTCATCTTTACTTTCTATTTCTTTTTCCCAATAGTTTGTAGATGAATTGAAAATTAGTTGTAAATTTTGCAAAGTAGAATTCGGATAAGTTAAGTTTATAGAAATTGTTCTTATTTCATCATTATCTGTGGCTTTTATTTTGATCAAGGTTTTGTTTTCAAATATTATTGGCAAAAATTCTTCTATACTTGGTGTGATAGTATCATTTACATAAACAAAACTTTCTTTTATTAATTGAGTTGAATAGTTAAATGGTAACAAATAAGATTTAACTATGAGATTGTTTTCAACCTTTGTTATCGGTACTCTCGCTTCAATGTCAAAAGTTTCAGTTGTTGTATTGAATATATAAATTGGGCTTAAAGGCATATTGTTTAAATAAACTTCAAATGTTGTGTTTTGAGTTGAATTTATGATTTCACCCTCAAAAGTAAGTTTTAGCTTTAATTTTAAAGTACTATTAATGTCTATCCAGAATGAGCTATTTGGCTCTATTAATTCTAAAGTTAGGTTGACAACTCTTAAGCTTACATTTATTTTTTCTAAATTAGGAATACCGTCAGATGTTAAATTAACAAAGAAGCTATAATTTCCAGGTTGAAGGTTTGTTGTATTGTAATAAATTGCTAAACTTTTATTTTCAAGTTTTCCTATAGTTAAGTTTATATTCCCGAACAGTTCTTGTGGATAGCTCAAATTTATATTTAATGGCAAGTTATTTATTCCTTTAAATTTAATTGTATCTAAAACACCAACACCAACACCTACATCCTTGTAGATTTCATTTTTATCAAAAATCCAACTCTTATTTTCTAAAACATTTGCTTGAATAATTTTATCTATAGGATTAATGTTATCGGCACTAAATCTTACAATTCCATAGTAAGATCCTGGATCATAACCAAGAGGAACACTTATGTTTATTTCAACTATTCTTTGTTCATTTGGCGCCAAGCTACCAATATGTCTAAAGTATGTTGAATTAAAATCTTGACAAACAGTACCTGAAATACAATCAACTTTTGCATTCAAGACATCTGTAGTTCCAACAGACTTTATTGTAAATTGTATAGTACCAGATTGACCGTGGTTGATGTTTAGAACATTTGGGTCATAAACTGTTAACTGTGCTTGTCTCGATGGTTTTCTTTCAGCAATTACATAGGCAGCATACCCAGTAGAGCTGCTTGAAAAGCTTGAAGTATTTACCAAAATAAAATTATTCAGTTTATTTATATAATAATCACTAATTTCTTGCCATTGATCGCTACTTTCACAGCTTCTTCTATCCCACAACCATTGATAACAAACGAAAACTTTTAGATAATCCTCTATTAGACCATAATTCACCAGAACATTTTGTGAATAATAAATTTTAATTTGAGCTCTATTTGTTAATGTTGAATTAAAAGCTATACCATTTACAGAGTTTACCAAATTTGTTTCAGCCGGGGATATTGCATCAATCTTTATAAAATCATTTTGTAAACTGTATCCATCTACATCAAATATTTTTATTTCTGTGGAATATGCATTAATTTCAATGTCATAAGTTCTGTTATGAATCGTAAAGTTGTAATAACCGTTTAAGGTTGTGAAGTTGTGCAATAGATGTGAAGTAGAGTTTCTGTAAAATCTGAAATTAGTGCTCACACCTTCATTTAAAGCATTTGTTACATTTCCAAATATCAATCTTGAATAATAAACTTCAAAATAGTCATTAAATATGAGGGTATTATTTGTTGTATCGTTAATGAAGAAAGTTAAATCATAATCACCTACTGGTAGATTAACAAAAGTATATTGCCAAGTTAAATTGTTTTGAGTTACAAGCTCATAATAATCATTGAGTTGATTGATAAAAACTAAAACCTTATCTATTGCTACATTGTCGCTAAGATTCAATTTAATAGTTACATTATTTGGATATTCTACGCTTGGAATATCCTTTGAGATTAAAGCAGGTCTAGTAATATCTTTGTAGTATATGGCATTTTCTTCAGTTGTCTCTACAAAAACATCATAAATCAAGTAATGAGCCCTTAAAGTCAAATTATACCAATTTCCGTCATCTAAATTAGGTAGAGAACAATTTATTATCCAAAAACCATCAATGTTTGAGTAATTTGAGATTGAACAAGGTGAATTCCTTACAAAAATTTCAAACTCAGTTTCATTAACTATAGTTTCTCCCCCTAAGGATAAAGTTGCGTTTATTTGTATATTTTGGCCAGATAAGACTTGTAAATATGGATCTAATTGATTAGGTTTGCTTATGTTTAGTTCTGAACTGTAAACTTCAAATATTATTGGGATAACTTTTACTTTATTATAGTTTGTCTCATTTATTGTTAAATTAGCTGACCAGAAACTTGTGTAATCTGGAGTAGTATAATTTACTCTTAATTCATAAGTAGACTGTTTATTCAAGTTTGTCGAATTTTCCACAAGTTTTAACCATGAACTAGCATTTCCTTCTAATTTGAAATTGAAATTCAATATAACATTGCCTATGTTGCTAATATTAATCAATGGAAATATTTTACTTTGACCAGCAATAGCTTTTATTGTTACATTATCTGCATTTGTTATCCATGAAGAGTTTGTTGTAACGTTAACAAAAATGCTGAATTCATCGAATGTGTTATCTATACTACTTGCGTTTATTATAGGATGATATACTCCTGGAGAAAATCCTAGTGGGAGGTTAATAGTTAATGTTACATTTGATGAGTTACCCCCAGGTATACTTGAGATGAAACTCGGACTAAAACTAACATAGGTACATAAGGTTGTTTCTAACAAACAATTAAAACTTATATTTCTAGCTTCATCGTTACCAGTAGAATTTATTAAAAACCAAGTTGATGTCGGTTTTCCATGATCGACAGATAATTCACTAGGTTTTAAAGTTATGTTTATTATTCTTGTAGAGTTTACTGTAATGTAAATAACTTGTGTATTATTTGTTTTTAAGCTATTGTCAGCATTAGACCAAATGACAAAAGGTTGTATTGAATAAATTCCTGGCGATGTTTTTTCAAGAACTGTAATATTTAGTAAACAATTTTTTGTTTGATTTGGTAAAATATTTCCTAGGCTACAACTATAAATTATCCAGCTTGTCCCTGCCGGCGGATTGCTAGAAACATTTACCCAATATGCAGTGACTGTGTGATTTAGGTTTGTTACACTTATATTTAAAGTGAAGTTTTTACTAGAAAATTGAGTTATTCCATTTACTACTACATTTGTTAAATCACTCACAGCTGCCAATTGAGATTCTGCCATAGCTGTAAAGTTAAATCTTAAAGCTCTACATTTATTACCCATATCGCATGCAGTAAGATTAGCAAAGTATAAACCTTGTATAGGTGGATAATAATCGCAATCTTTATATCCATTTGTCAAAGGATTACCTTGAGCACAGACAAAACTATATAGAGTCGAGTTCGGCAACGTAACATTTAAATAAACTATGGCTAGTTGGTCTTGGTCATCGTTGTAATAAGCTGTGATTCTCTGTAGCTTTTTAATTTCCACTTCTTTACTATATGTTAAGTTTTGAATGTATGGTGCAACGTCAATTATGTGCCAAGTTATTATAGTAAAGTTACTATTCGGGTTTGCTGTTGAATTACTAATTGTTAAATTAAGCTGGAAGTCTACAGCAACATAATAACCATCTTGATAAAATCGTGCTGTCGAATTGTTTTGCTTATCCACTAGTAAGTAGGTTGGGTTGTAAATTTCTCCATCTATAAATTTATTTAAGTCGAATACACCTAAAGCAATCGGGTTGCTCGGAGATATTGATGAATAGCTTAAAGTAAAGTTTAAAGGAATGTTTCCAAGGTTTTCTATAGTTAAGTTACCTATTAAACCTTCTTCATTCAAACCGTAAGTTTCTTCTATTTGATCAACTGCTGACCCATTTCTAGCAAAAACTTTGAATGACCATGTTGCATCTACAGGTACAGTTACGTTAATTTCTATTATTTCTTTTCTTTCATCGAGATAACCTAAGTGGCTTGTAACATTTATTATTCCTCTATACAAACCTGGAGGAGTCCCTTTCGGAATAGAGATAGCAAGCCCAAAACTTGCAGAAGTCCCATAGTTTATGCTTGCAAAATAGTTTGGAGTTATACTTATCCATTCTCTTGGCAAGTTAATTTCTGTGTAGTTGGCCCAAACATCTAGTAAAGCCGCATTTCCGGTGTTGTTTATTAGAATATCTTCTGAATAGCTTTTTCCATGTTCAATAGTTGTAGTGACGTTAGTTGTGTTTAGTTGCAATACAGGATTACCCACTACTGTTACTTTTTGGACGGGAGAATAGATTATGTTGCTGGGTTGTTGTCTATTGTCAACCCAAGATGCATTATAAATTTGATTATAAGTTCCTGGAGAAGTAGCTGCAGGAATAGTTATGTTGAAGGTTATGTTTATTGTTTGGCCCGGCAAGATATCTGGTATTGGTGTTATATTAACTGCCGAAAAAGATCCAGAATATTTTGTGACTCTAATATCATGCATTGTCGCATTCCCAGTATTGGTTATAGAGATGTTAAATTGTTCTATTTTGCTTTCAGTTAAACTGACATTGAAAACTGTTAAATTGTAGGCAAGGATAGACGCCGAAGTTGTTAAATCTTCTATATAATAATATAGATAATCATCATAGGGCCAATAGAATGAAGTTTCATTTTCTGCATGAATAGAAATTGTTTTATTGCCAGGCATTATTTCACATGCAGGATTCATTCCTGCTGAAAATCTAACCGTGCAGCCGCCAAGACCAAGACACTGCTTGTAAACATTATCTATTATAATAGAGAAATTACCATAAACTGTTTGATTATTGATACCATCCATATAATTTCCTATGGTCATATAATATATAGCACAAGAAGAGTTTTCTGTGAAATTAGGTTGAATTGAATATTCTTTTGTGAAGGTAATATTGTTGTTTCTAACTTTTAAAATTGTTGAATTTTCTCCATAAATGCCAACTTTATTAGTTAAATTAACTTTTATTCTATAGTTTCCAAGATCTAAAGGCCCAAAAGTATAGTTATAATTCCCAAAAGAATCTGTTGTTGTTGATCTTTCTTCATTTCCAACGCTTGTTGTTGGTTCTGGAGAAGTGTATTTACGAACACGAACCCAATCTAATTTAAAATCACTAGAATCGCTTTCTGTTCCAGCAAAACTAAGATAACCCGTATTAGCTATCGCAGATCCATGAGCCCTGCTTATTATCTCATTACCATTTATATCTAAAATCCTCCATATATAATTATTAGAAGTATCTTCCCATCTAATAATATACCAGGTATTCGAATTTATGCTTACACCAGTAAATCCATTCCAATATATTGATGGACTGAAAATACCATAATCATATCCTGTTGGGGACCAGCCATTTTGTGATGTGGCAATATATAAACGATTTCTGTATACGCTAGGATGTTGATATTTCACTTCTGTTATAAATGGC
>Ga0272449_1001939_pt1 | contig 20002 bp, 18 predicted proteins | sample YNPCB0241_FD_198679 | JGI IMG/M metagenome (GOLD analysis project Ga0272449, IMG submission 198679) | Hot spring sediment microbial communities from Yellowstone National Park, WY, United States - YNP-CB-024-1 | ecosystem: Environmental > Aquatic > Thermal springs > Hot (42-90C) > Sediment... | reverse complement strand
CGTGGAGATCGGCAATCGGCGTGGGCGGCACCTTTGGAAGTTCGGGTGAAGGTTCCGACCGACGGCCGACCACTTCAGTCCGGAATGCGGCGCGTACTCTCGGCGTGATGAAGCGGCTGAGCGGGGTCAGAATGTGGCGGTCCGAGCGCAGGGGACCGTGGACGAAACAGCGCTGAGGCCACGTCACGTAAAGGTAATCGCGTGCGCGCGTGAGAGCGACGTACAGAAGGCGGCGTTCTTCCTCGAGTTCCTCCGTACTTCCGCAGGCCATGTCGGCAGGAAGGAATCCATCGGCAGCGTGAAGCACCAACACGACGTCCCACTCGCCGCCCTTGGCCGAGTGGATGGTGGACAGGACTAGCCAGTCGTCGTCGCGCAACGGCGGGCCGGCCAGGTCCCCTGCGCCCGAGGGCGGATCGAGCGCGAGGTCGGCCAAGAAATCTTCGAGCGACTCGTAACCGGCGGCGATATGCACGAGGTCCTTCAAACTGCGCTGACGGCTCTCAGGATTCTCGTACAATTGAGCACACCATGGCGTGTACCACGCGATGGCCCGCTCGACCAGGTCCGGGGGACTGGACTCCGTACGCACGCTCCTTAGTACCCTAAGGAGGTCCTCCAATCCCGGTCGAGCGGCGGCGGGAACACGGACGCGTAGGAGAGTCGAGACCTCGGCGTCGGTGTCGACGATTACGCTCCACAGTTGGGCCGCCGTGGCCGGGCCGATACCGGGGAGCAACTGGAGCACTCGCACCGCGGCCAACTCATCCTGCGGGTGGACCATCCACCGTAACAGTGCCACGAGGTCCTTCACGTGTGCGATTTCCATGAACCGTAGTCCGCCGTACTTTCGGAAGGGAATATTTCGCCGCGCCAGCTCGACTTCGAGGAGGGTGGAATGGTCGGCCGCGCGCATGAGCACGGCCATTCGGTGCAGAGGAACCCCTTCTTCGTAGTGGCGCAAAATCCGTTCCGCAACCGCGCGCGCTTCGGCGTCTTCGTCCGAGCAAATGAGCAGCACCGGCGTCTCGCCCGGGCCCCGGACCGCGCGAAGAGCGCGAGGAAATCCTTGGCCGGGTGGGCGTTCGTTGAGTAGGGCGTTGGCCGAATCCAGAATCGGTTGAACTGACCGGTAGTTCTCTTCGAGCACCACCACCGTGGCGTCGGGGAATAACTCGGTGAACCGAGTCATGTGGCCGGCCACCGCGCCGCGGAAGGCGTAGATGCACTGGGCTTCGTCACCGACGACCGTGAGGTCGCGCCGCGTCGATCGCATGGCGCGTAGGATGTCCACCTGCAGGCCATTGGTGTCCTGGTACTCATCCACGAGGATGTGATCGAAGCGCTGTTCGAGAATCGGGCCGAGCGTTGGGTCGCGAGCCAGTTCGCGCCAATAGAGGAGAAGATCGTCGAAGTCCAGCAGGTGGCGGCGCTGTTTTTCTTCGGTGTAGGCGACGAACAGCCTGCGCAATTCTTCGACCCACTCTGCGCACCAGGGAAAGACCTCTTGGAGGATCTCAGCCAGGGGGCGATCGGCGTTCACGCAGCGAGAGTAGATGGCCAGACAGGTGGCCTTCTGTGGAAAGCGGCTGCGGGTTTGACCAAGGCCGAGGCGGTGACGGAGTACGTTGAGGAGGTCGGCCGCGTCGGTAGGATCGAGCACGGCGAATGGATGGTCGAGCCCGAGTGCGCCCGCGTACGTACGCAGCAGGCGCATGGCGACGGCGTGAAACGTGCCGCCCCAAACGCCCCGAGCGTCCCGGCCCGACTCACGGAGCAGTTCACTCGCGCGTGCTAGCATCTCGCTAGCAGCACGGCGCGTAAACGTGAGCAAGAGGATCCGGTCCGGCGGTGTCCCACGCTCAACGAGATGGGCTACCCGACCTGTCAGAGTTTGAGTTTTTCCGGTGCCCGCCCCCGCGACCACCAGCAAGGGGCCGCCGGCGTGGGTCACCGCGTGCCGCTGGGCCGGGTTGAGGCGATCCAGCCATGAGGGATGAGCCGCCGACGGCGAATTCATTCCATCTCGGGCGGGATGTCCAACCGGCGGAGGTACGCGGCTCGGTTGGGCAGGCGGTCGAGCGCCGCTTCGAACACTGGGTCCGACTCCAACCATTGCCGGAATTCACGAGGGCGGCGTTTGACCAGTTGTGCGAAGATCACTTGGGCTTCCCCGACACGGTTGAGCAAGGCCAACGCGGAGGCGATCAGGAAGTCCACGACGGGTTCTCGGGGAGCAAGCTCACGCGCTCGCTGGGCATAGGACAGGGCCTCTTCAAACCGTCCGTTGCGCAGGTAGACCTGCGAGGCGCTGACCCAAGCTTGAACGTTGGAGGGATACCGGCGGAGGATCTCGGCCCAAACTTTCAACGTATCCGGCCGTGCCCCAGATTGTTCCATCGCCTCGGCTTGGACGACGCGGATCCCGTAGGTATCTGTTCCCAGCGCCAACAGCCGCTCGACTTGGCGGAGCACCTCGGTCCAGTTGGACTGGCGGCGCTGGGCTTCGATTCCATCGAGCAGCCCGCGGACTTCTCGCAGCGACTCGGCGCCGGCTCCGAGGATATGGCGGCAGAGCCGGTGGAATCCTTCTGCGCCGAGCAATCGGCTCCAGTCTTCGCGTTCGTCGTCCAGCCACCTCACCACGCCGGCCCATTGATCGAAAGGAACCGTGGCCCAGAAATCATCGGCGCGGAGAGGACGATCCGCGACGACGTCGAGGCAATCGCGCGGGAACCGGATGGCGGTGGCATTGGGCACCAAGGGTTCATATCTCCGGAGCCATTCTTCGGCCTCGGGGAAGCGGCCCAGGCGAAGGAGTGTCCCGATGTACAGACCGACGAATTCGAGGTTGCCCGGATCGGTTTCGATGTATCGTCGGAGGTAGGTGAGCGCGTCGTCGGTGCGCTTGAGCTTCAAGGAAAGCAAGGCGGCCGTCGCCAGCATGCCTTTGTGGTCGGGGGCGAGGCTAAGGCCATCGCGCAGCTCAAGCATCGCCTTGCCGATCTCGCCGGCTTTCAGGTGGTCTTGCGCCCGCTGGGCGTGTCGCTGTGCTTCGGCCAGCTCGCTGGGCGTGGGTGGGGGTGTTTGCAGGTTACGACGCGCCAGCTCCGCCAATTCGGGACTGACGTTGATTCGTAGCTGCGGGGGTTCGATTAGCGCCGGAGGCCCTTCAGAGTTCAACGGATCTATCCACCATCCATCCACCTTCACCATGTCTGGGGCAGCCGCCACGCCGGCGGCAAACCCGATGATGCCGATGAGATGCTTCATGGCACGCGCGCGAGTTCCAACAGTTGGTCCACCGAGAGGCAGTTCACCGATGACACGACCAAATCGGCGCCGCGCAGATCTTCCGGCGAGTGGGTGGTGGCCACCGCCACCACCGGCAGGTGGGCGCATTGCGCGCTTTCGATGCCGGTGGGTGTGTCTTCCACAGCGACGCCTCGGACGGTGTCCGGGCGTCGCCCGAGCGACGCGGCCGCGCGTTGGTGAGCCAGGCGATACCCGGAGGGATCGGGCTTGGAGGCCGCGACGTCGTCGGCGGTGACGATCACGTCGAATAGTTCCTGCAGTCGTTGACGTTGGAGAATGGCCCGAATGTCGCTGGCCAGCGCCCCGGTGCACAAGGCGATGACGGCGTGGGGGCGGAGCGCGCGCAGCAAGTCCACCACGCCCTCGTACAATGGCGGTGGGGACTCGGCGGCCAGTTGAACGACGGCATCCGCCTTGCGCTGGATGAGCTCGCGAAGCTTTTCAGGGCACAACTGTCGCCCTGTTCGAGCCCACAGGCCCCGGAACACATCACGGTCGTCAAAGCCGATCCAGTTACGGACGTACTCTTCCCACGAAAGCTCGATTCCCTCCGACTTCAGCACGCGCTGAAAGGCTCGGTGGTGGAGCGGTTCGCTGTCGGTGATCACGCCGTCAAAATCGAAGATGACTACCGTGTCCATTGTTGGATTCGCGATTGACCATACTCTGTGGGGGCGGCCTGGACAAGTCATGAGAGCTTCGGCGGCCGCTGCGCACGTGGCCCCAAGCCGGGTTCGGCTTTTCCGCATCGCGATCGATGATCGGTTCGGCGGTCTAGAGCGTCGAACTTCACGTCGTAAGGCCCGGTCGGGCTCTGGGATCGTATTTTTGCCCAGCTTGCGGTACAGTTCTAAGCCTTGGCGCAACGATTGAAGTCATACGGCCTGGACCCATGACCGACGACAAGATCCAGCAACGAGGTCTGCCGGAAGACCTTGCCATCGAGTTGAATTTTGTTCCCAAGTGGGCGCGACGCGACCGCGAGGGATCGGCCCGGGCGGAATCGGGTCCGCTAGTGCGATCCGGCGCGGAGCGTTCCGAGGCCGACGCGGTCGAGGAGAAAGAGGAGCGCACACTGGGAGCGCGAGATCGCGAGGGGCGGCGTCCCGCGCGCCGGACATTGCCGTCGGTGCGCCCGGGTCCAAGAGAGGGAGCGGGGGCGGCCGCACGCGAGCGCGAGCGACGGGTGCCGCGTGCGCCGGTGGAGGTGTTCTTTTTGCCGGAGCGGCGTCAGTTGGGCGTGGTGGTCCACCGAATTCAGGTGTCACGCCGTGCGTATCCGCTGTTGAAGTTGGCGGAGCTATTTTTGGAACGGCCGGAGTTTTATTCCGTGAAGCTGGAACTTCGCGGCGCCCCAAGCGCCCAGTCCCAGACCGGGCCGGAACCTTCGGAATGGACGCTCTATCAGTGTAACGTGTGCGGCTGGGTGGACACCCGTAAGGAAGTGGCGCTGCAGCACGTAGCGGCGCGCCATATGGACCAGTATTTCGAGCCGAGGACGGTTCAGGAGGAACCTCCGAGCGGGCAATTCAACGCAGTCGGGGAGTGTCCCATCACGGGGCGACTCATCGGGCCGCCAAACCATCATTCCTACACCGAGGCGGTGATCGAGGCGCATTGGGCGTTCGGCGCGACGATGCCGCTGGATGCGTATCGGAATCAGATTCTTTTGCGACGGGAGCCGGAGTACATCGAGCGGTGGCGGCAGGAGTACGCGCGCCGGACCGTGTGGGTGCTTCGTGAACGACCGGATTCGGAGCCCATGAGTGCCGTGGCCGCACGGGCCTGGATACGCGAGCAGGTCGCGCCCAAACAAGTGGTGGGGCACCGTCGCGTGGTGGTCCCGGGGACCGTTGCCAAGCAGTTGGACGATCCTTCGCTGCGGCCGGTGTTGCAATTAGCCTGGGAACGCGAGCAGCGGTTTCCGATGACGATGATGGTCTCCTTACGGCCGGCGCTGCGCCATATGGGCTTGCACTTCTTCAAGGTGGGCGGGCAGGAAACGTATGTGGCGGCGGTGGTGCCGTCAGCGATTCCGCCGGACTACGCCATTCCACTGATCCGCGATACGCTGAGGTATCTGGCCGACCACCCGGGGGCTCGGCGTGAGGAGTTAGCCCGCGCGTTGTTGGGCGAACGGGCGGCGGAGGAGACGCCGCGGGTCGAACTGTTCACGCACTTGCAGTGGTTGATCGAGAAGGGACACGTAATCGAGTTTTTTGACGGTTCTCTAGCGCTGCCCAAATATCGGGAGGACGCGGGGCGTGACGCGGCGCGGGCGCGAACCTGATCCATCCTCGGGGCGGAGCTCGTCGGAGTCTCCCGACTCCCTGACGGGCGCCGGTGGGCCGGCGACGTCGGGGGATTCTTCGGACGAAGCTTTAGTGCGGCGCGCGCAGGAAGGGGATACCCACGCATTCGATCAACTGGTCCGCCGTCATTTCGACCGCATCTACGGCCTTCTGTACCACATGATCGCCCACCGGCAGGACGCGGAGGACTTGGCCCAAACGGTGTTCATCCGGGCCTACCGCTCGCTGCGGCGATTCCGCAACGAGTCGAGTTTTGGCACGTGGCTGTACCGCATCGCGGTCAACGCCGCGATCACGGCGCTGGGGCGGCGAGGCCGGCGTGGGGGAGAGGTCAGTTTTGACGACCTGCACGCGGAGGTGGAGAAGGACAAAACCTACGTGCAGTGGGTCTCGGGCCACACGCCGAGGCGGGAGTTGGATCGTAAGGAGTTGCAGGCACGGTTGAACGAAGCTCTCCAAGCGTTGTCAGATACTCATAGGGCGGTGGTCGTGATGCACGACATCCAAGGTCTTCCGCACGAGGAGATCGCCCGAGTATTGGGCGTGCCCGTGGGCACGGTGCGCTCACGACTGTTTTATGCCCGGAAACAATTGCAAAGCGCGTTGGAAGAGTTTTTGGAGTGAACTGCGAAGAAGTACGGCGACAGTGGTGGGAATCGGACGGGAAGCCCGGGCCCGAGGTGGCCGAGCACTTGGCCCGGTGTCCCGTGTGCGCCGATCTGGTCCGCCGCCAAGAAGCGTTGGCGGGACTGATCCGCTTGAAGCGTTTCGAACGACCCGACGAGGCGGCGGTCGACCGGGTCGCGCGCAGGGTGGAGTTGGCGATCCGCGGTACGCGGCCGCGACCGGTGTGGTGGCCCGAGCCGGAAACGGTCGTGCGCTGGGCCGCCATGGCCGCGGCCGCGGTCCTGGTGGGCTGGGCAGGGTGGGGGATCCTCGTGCGGCTGGAACGCGCTGCCCGCGAAGAGCCTGTGGTCGGATCCATTCGTGCGGAGCCGGTGCGGCCGTCCGAAGGATTGCAGTTGGTCGGAGACGCCTCCACCAATCCAGCTCAACTCCGGTTGCGCTTGGCCCCCGGCGAGGTGATGGAGTATGGCACGGGAGGAACCCGGCCAGTCCGTTGGACTGTGGAGGTGGAGCCGTGAGAATATTCCGAGGTTCCGCAGAGTTGACAACCGCGGAGGAGGGTATATACTAGTCGGCGAGGCTTGTGGGAGATTTCAGCTTTTGGGCCCTGGCGTGTGCCCCGCCCTCCAACCGAGCCTCCCTCCAACCGAAGGGGCGCACAGTCAGGGCCTTTCCTTTTGGACGTCGTCCGATGGGCTTGCATCTTTCCACGAGCTTCCGGATCCTGGGATCCATGAACGGCGAACCAGATGGACTAGATCGGCTTTGGGCTCCGTGGCGTATGACCTACATTCGTGCGCCAAGCTCCAGCCGTTGTTTTCTGTGTGAGGCCTTTGCGGACGGGGCCGATGCGCGCGAGTGGTTACGAGTCGCCAGCGATGTCCACGGTGGCGTGGTGCTCAATCGTTATCCGTACAACAATGGACACGTGCTGGTGGCGCCCCGCCGCCACGTACCGGACTTTGCTGCACTCAGTGAGGCCGATCGGCTGGCGCTGATCAACTGGGTGACGGAGGCTGTGGAAGTGCTCCGCACGGAACTGCGGCCGGATGGGTTCAACATCGGAGTGAACCTAGGGCGAGTGGCGGGCGCGGGCTTGGAGGCGCACCTGCATGTGCACGTCGTGCCGCGTTGGAATGGCGATGTGAACTTTATGCCGGTGATCGCCCATACCAAGGTCATTCCCCAGGCGTTGGAAGAACTTTGGGAGCAGTTGGACCGCGCGTTTCGGCAGAGGGTGCGTTCAGGAGAGCCGAGGTCGTGAAGATTCTGGTCACGGGTGCGGCTGGGTTCATCGGATTTCACGTCGCGCTCGATCTCTTGCGGGAGGGGCACGAGGTGGTGGGGGTGGACAACTTCAACGACTACTACTCGGTCCGGCTCAAACGGGATCGCCATCGGCAGCTCGAAGCGCACCCTCGCTATGTGGGATACGAGATGGATTTGACGGATGACCGCGCCGTGGAAGATTTGTTCGCTGCTCACCGGTTCGATCGAGTATGCCATTTGGCGGCGCAGGCGGGTGTTCGTTATTCGCTGGTCAACCCGCGGGCATACGAGCGCGCGAACCTGGCCGCGTTCGTGAACATCCTCGAAGGCTGCCGTCATACGCACGTGCCGCGTTTGGTGTATGCGTCCAGTTCCAGCGTGTACGGCGGCAACACGAAGCTGCCGTTTTCTGAAACCGATCCGGTCGATCGGCCCGTGAGCTTGTACGCCGCCACCAAGAAGGCCAACGAGCTGATGGCCCATACCTACACCCACTTGTTCGGGTTGCCCACGGTAGGATTGCGGTTCTTCACCGTGTACGGCCCATGGGGACGTCCGGATATGGCGATGTGGATCTTTACTGAGCGGCTGTTCAAGCGGCAGCCGATTCCAGTGTTTCACCATGGCCGCATGTGGAGGGACTTCACCTACATCGACGACGTGGTCGTCGGTGTGCGCGCAGCGCTCTTCCGGGAAGGTCTCGGTAGTTATGAGATTTTCAACCTGGGCAACCACAGGCCGGAAGGGCTCATGGATATGATCGAGCTATTGGCGCGCGAGGTGGGCGTGCCCCCGGTGCTCGAGATGTTGCCCATGCAGCCCGGGGACGTGGAGCGTACGTATGCGGACATCGAACGAGCGCGGGTGAAGCTCGGGTTCGAGCCACGCACGCCGTTGTCCGAAGGGGTGCCCAAATTCGTGCGCTGGTTCCGTGAGTACCACGGCTGGTGAGGACTCGGGGTGGCACGATCGGCGCCGTGGCAGGCCGATCGTCGCTCCAAACCTAGCCGGAACGCGAGGGGGGGCACCCACGACCGGTGACAGGTAGATTAGGTCCAAAGTCGGAGGGTGACGATGCTCCCCGGCGACCCGCCCTCCCCAATGGCAGTGGAAAGCTCCGGTCCCGGACAAGACCGCGCATTCTTCCCCTGGCAGATCACTGCGCTTCCCGGTAAAATGATCCGCAAGGCCGGCCGAGACACCTTGCGATGCGCTGGCCTGAGGAGGATCGGCAATGACTTTTCGTGAACTGGCGATCCAACGCATCAGTGTGCGGGGGTACCGTCCAGACCCGGTGCCGGATCAAATTTTGCAGGAGATTCTGGACACTGCCCGCATGGCGCCGTCCGCGGCCAACCGCCAACCTTGGCATGTGGTCGTCCTCCGCGACGAATCGCGACGGCGTGCCGTGTACTCCGCGTATCCGCGGGACTGGCTGCTGACGGCGCCGGTGCTCCTGGTCGTGTGCGTCGAGCCCAGTGCGGCTTGGGTTCGTTCGGAAGACCAATGGAATGCGGCCGAAGGTGATGGCGCGATTTTCATGACCCACCTGATCCTCGCGGCCGCCGAGCATGGGTTGGGGACCTGCTGGATTGCGGCGTTCTCACCGCGGCGCCTGCGCGAGGTCCTTCAATTGCCCTCGCACATCGTACCGTTGGCGATCACTCCGTTAGGCTACCCCGCGGATTCGGGGCGTCCCAAACAGCGGAAGCCGTTGGACGCAATTATGCACTGGGAACAGTGGTAGGGGCACGGATCACGTCCGGCGTAAGATCGAAGCGCCGGCGAACCCGGCCGCCCTCCTGCGCGCCGTGGAGACTCATCGGCACGGAGGGCTGCGGAGCCGATGGCACTGTGATCTTGACGATCGTGATCGAGAGTGGTACCTAAGCAGCTGTGTGGCGCGGCGCAACCATCTTGATCACAACTGGGGTGGTGGTTCTCCTGGTCTTCGCCGGTGCGGGCTGCGGTAGTTCATACGAGACAGGCCCCGAGGCGCGACAAGAAAACCACCCTTGGATGCGCCGAGCCATGGCGCTCAAAAAAGCTGGCGACATGGACGGAGCGATTGCCGCCTACACCAGGGTTCTCGAGCGCTACCCGCGTATGGCGCGCGCGCACCTCCAGTTGGCCATGTTGTATGACCAGGAACCCCAGGAAGACTACGCGCGGGCGATCTACCACTATGAGCGCTATCTGGAGCTGAGCCGCGACGATAAGGCGCGCCGGGTTGTGCGGGAATTGCTCACGCGTGCGCAGTGGTCCCTGGGGGCGTCTCTGGCGCGCCGGCCCGACGAGGCGGCCGCGATCATTGCCGAGTTGAAGAAGGAAAACGCAATGTTGCGTGAGCAACTCGCGCGCTACCAGGCTCAAGGATTCGCGCTCGCGTCGGCCTCGCCCATCGGGACGGTAGGGACCTCGCCGAAGCCCGCGAGCTCTACGGCCACGGTCGTAGTGGCTCGCCCACCTGGGTCGCATTCGACCACCGGATCGGGCTCGGTGTCGCTGCCTCAACCCACGATCGAACCGGGCGTGAGCCGGGTGCAAACCTACACGGTTCAGCCGGGGGACACGCTCGCAGAAATTGCGAAAAAGGTTTATGGTGATGCCAGCGCTTGGCGCAAGATTTACGAAGCCAACAAGAACATCTTGCCGGGGCCGGGCAGCGTGCGCCCGGGGCAGGTGTTGGTGATACCACGCTGACCAGAGGAGACATGATCATGCCGGGGCGGGATTTCATGGACCACGACCTGTATGCCAACCGCACAGAGTTGCCCAAGGTGAAACTTGGACCCGGCGATGAACCCGCGCCCCCGGCCGGAGCGGTTCTGCAGAGCGGTGCGTCGGACCTGGATCTTCCGCTCTTGGCGCGTCACCGACAATCGTTGGATGAGGAAGCTGCTCGCCAGGCGCAGGAACTTGAGCGGTTGCGCCGAATGGAGGTGGAGCTGGAACGACAGAGGCGGGAGATCGAAGAAGCCCGACAGAACCACGACCAGTTCATGCAGGGTCGCAAGGAACTCATGGACCGCATCAACCAAAGTTTGGTGATGCTCGAGCGGCAGGAGTTGAAAGCAACCCAAATACTGGAGGTCCTTCAATCCACCCGGTTGAGATTCCGCACGTTGTTGGACGAGTTGACAGCCATTCGCCCTGAAGAATGGACCGAGGAGAACCTTCGGGAAAAGATTCGAGAGGCGCTCGTGCGGATGGATGATATGCGCACGGAGTTCAATAAGGCCATGGCGCGGGTCGAAGCCCTAACGTCCGATACCGTCCAGCCCGGAGGGGCGTCGGTCGCGATGGTGCCACCCTTGGCCTCGAGGGTGGCCGAGGTCCCGCCCGAGCGCACGCTAGGACAATGGTTCGTCATCGGTCTGATGGTAAGTCTTCCGGTGATGATTGCAGCGGCGATGGTGCTGTTGATCTTGTGGATCCGTGGGGTGCTTTGAGGTTCGCTATGGGCTCGCGTTCCTCCGACTCGGATCTGAACTTCGACACACGGTTAGCGGAGCTCGAGCGGCAGCTCCGCGAGGTGCGGCGGGCTATGAAGGCGGTGGCGCGCGGGCGAACGGTGGGTTGGTCGTCCGTTCGGACTTCAGCCACCGCCGTGGTTTCGCCTTCGCGAGTTCACGATCGGGTGGACGAATCCAGCGCAGTCGGTGCGCGAGAGCCCGCCGAAGAGGCTATCCTGCCGGGCGAGGGCAGTGCGGAATTTCGTGCGACGGTGGCCGGTCTGCCGGGAGAGCGCACGGCCGCCACGGCGCGCGCACCTCGGATCGAAAAAGAACGGTTTGCGCACTACTTCAGCGGGCATTTGTTCCGAGGCCCTCCAGTCAGCGAGGAGCGCCGCGTGCAACGCAATCGGGCGATCGTGATGGTGGTTGTGGTCCTTCTGGTCGGCTATGTGTTGTACGTGCTTCTCAAGTAAAGCTCGAAGGTCACTTGACAATCTACGCAGCCTAGTCGATCCTGTGCTAGGTGCATGACCGTCCGGGGTTGGACGGCGAGCGAGGAAAAGAAAGGAACGAGGCGATGAAGATGTGGCGACGACAAATCGGGCGAGGGTTCACCCTCGTGGAAATGCTCGTAGTGATCACGATCATTGGCATCCTCATGGGTTTGCTCGTGCCCCAAATCAGCAACGCGATTCTCCAAGCGCGGTTGACGGGTACGATGAATAACGGCAAACGCATCGTGGAGGCGATCATCCAACAGCAAAGCGACACGGTGTATACGGCGCGGATCATCGGATTCCCGAAATATGGAACAACGACGGTCGTCACGAACAACCAGTTCAAAGACACTGCGGACTTCTTCCGCTACCTAGTCACTGGCGAGGTGATGGCGGTGAACTGGTCATTCTTCACCGCGCCCGGTATCCCGCCCGCGACAGGTGCGGATACGTTTACGGGTACGAACCACGGGTGGCGCATGGTCGCAGATGTGACCGAAAGTTATCCAGAAACCGCGCCAGTACTGTGGACCAAGAACCTCAGCCTTTCGACAATTGGTGAGCAGATCACGCCGCGTCCGAATGGAATTCCTAACAACCTGGAAGATATTAACCCGTTTGGTCAAAAAGGCCTCGTGGTCGTGGCCAAAGGTGCGAGTGCGCAGAAATTGATCAAGGATGACCTCAAAATTGTTGCGTTCACGAATATTTTCATTCGCGCCACGCTCGATGGAACTGTATTGACCAACCGCGTTCTCGTCCCGTAACGAAACGGACGTAGTCTGTGCCAGCGCCCTGCCCCTGGTGGAGCAGGGCGCTTCGTTTTAGTCGCTTCAGCGCCGTCAGGCCGGTAGGGAGGTGATTCGGACGTAGGTTGCGAGCTCGAGCGGTGCCCGAGATACGGGTTGGATGGGAGTTGGCTCCGAAGGTCTACCCTGACCTCGGCGCGAAAATATTAAGGATACGCCGCCCGTTATTCATGTTTGCAGCTCCAAGGAGACCGTCATGCGTCGTGGATCGTGGACATTCTGGGGTGGAATGATTACATGGGTTCTGGCGATGGCTGCGGCAGTCGTCGCCGGGTCCACCAACGTACCACCGAACGTCATCCTAATCGGATGGGACGGCGCTCAACGCGCTCACGTTCACGAATGCGTTCAGCGAGGGGAACTGCCCACCCTTCAGGGCCTCCAGCGCGTGGGAGCGTTGGTGGACATCGACGTGGTGAGTGGTGCGACCGACACCAAGGCGGGTTGGACACAGATCCTGACCGGCTACGACCCGGAGATTACCGGTGTGTTCAGCAACGGCCGGTATCGAGACATTCCGGAGGGCTACAGTGTGTTCGAACGGCTCAAGAAGGCCTTCGGCACCAACTTCGTGTGCGTGGCGGTGATCGGTAAACGGTCCCACTGTGGGGAAATCGAGCCCCCATTCAAGAAACCCTTGCCGACCAACGCTGTATCCGAACACAGCGGGGCCCGTCGGCGTCGCCGCGCCATCGCCGCGGGGACGAACACGCCTGCGCGGACTCACCGGATCGCCACCCAAGGGGCGACCACGGAGGTTCGCCAGCCCGGCGCGGGACGCGGTCTGCGTGGGCGCGTCGTGGAAGAAGGTGGCGTGAGGTATCTGGTCTTTGACGGCTCGCCGTACTACACCATGCACAAGGCGTGCGACGTCTGGGAATACGGGTTGATAGAGGACGAAAGGGTGGGCCAGCGGACCCTCGAACTTCTGGAGTACTTCAAAGACCGCCCGTTCTTTTTCTTCGTTCACTTTGCCTCGGTGGACCACCAAGGGCATCGGTATGGCGAAAATTCGCGAGAGTACAACGACGCCCTGATCTCCAACGACCGGTGGACGGGCCGGATCCTGGACAAGTTGCGCGAGCTGGGCCTAGCGGAGCGGACGTATGTGTATGTCACGGCGGACCATGGCTTCGACGAAGGGGCGCGGTCGCACCATTATGCGCCGTACATATTCCTCGCCACCAACGACCGTGAAGTGAAGCGCAATGGGATGCGCCAGGATATCGCACCCACTCTCCTGGACCGTTTCGGGTTGGATCTGGGTTCGTTTCAACCGCCACTCAGCGGGGAATCGTTGCGCAAACCTGCCCATCGGCCGGTGCGCACGGCGCCCGAGCAGCGTTCCGAGGCACGGCCGCGGCGAGCGGGGTGAGCGTTCATGAAGTGGGCATCGAGGCACGAGTATCACCGCAGGAGCCACCCGAGGAAGCTCGTCCCGCTAGTCCTCGCCATCGCAGTGGCAGGAGGGGTCGCCCTTGCGAGGGATGTGCAGGAGTCGCCCAACATTCTGTTCATTTTGGCGGATGATCTTGGCTGGACGGATTTGGGGTGTCAGGGTTCGCGCTACTACTTGACTCCTGCCATTGACCGATTGGCCGCGGAGGGCATGCGGTTTACTGCGGCCTACACCGCCGGACCGAATTGCCAACCGACGCGCGCGGCCTTAATGAGTGGCCAATACCCTCCACGCACTGGCGTGTATACAGTGGGTGGGACCGATCGTTTCGACACCTCCATGCGTCCATTGGTTCCAGTCGAGAACATCACACGGCTATCTCCTCAGGTGGTCACCGTGGCGGAGGCGCTCAAGGCTGCGGGATACGTGACGGGACACTTTGGCAAGTGGCATCTGGGCGACGATGGTGCACATCATCCGGCGGCCCAGGGGTTCGACGAGGCGTGGGTGAGCATGGGCAAACATTTCAACTTCATCACCCATCCCCGCACCAACGTCCCAGCTGGTGTATACTTAGCAGACTTCCTGACAGATCTGGCGGTGAACTTCATTCAGCGGTACCGAGCCCAACGGTGGTTTCTGTATTTGCCACACTTCGTGGTGCACTCCCCGTGGGAGGCCCCAGACTCTGACGTGGATCGCTTTCGCAACCGGCCCGCCGCGGGTGGACATTCCAACGCCGTGTATGCCGCGATGATCTCGCGACTGGATGTCAGCGTGGACCGGTTGATGCGCACTTTGGACGCATGGGGTCTGACCAGCAACACCGTGGTGATCTTCTCCAGCGACAATGGCGGCGTGGGCGGTTACGAACGCGAGGGCCTTGGCCACAAAGACATCACCGACAACGCACCACTTCGCCACGGCAAAGGCTCGTTGTACGAGGGCGGAATTCGCGTTCCCTTTATCGTCCGATGGCCTGGCCGGATTCCACCCGGCTCCGTTTGTGCGGTGCCGATCCACAGCGTGGACCTTTATCCGACGTTGCTGTCGCTAGCCCACGCACCGGCTCCGACCGGCCAGGTCTTGGATGGGGTGGACATCTCCCCGCTTTGGTGGGGTGGGGCGATACCCAACCGGATGCTGTTCTGGCATTTTCCAGGATATTTGGGCTCCGGCCACAACCAATGGCGCACCACGCCGGTGTCCGTGATTCGTGACGACCGATACAAGCTGATGGAGTTCCTCGAAGACGGCCATCTGGAACTGTATGACTTGGACTCCGACCTGAGCGAGCGCACGAATTTGGCCGAGCGAGAACCCGAATTGGCCCAGAGGCTTCTGGAACGGTTGAACCAATGGCGCAAGGAAATTCAGGCGCCGATGCCAACTCGGCGCGAGGCACCCGTTCCTCCGGCACGTGAGCGTGGCCGCCGCCGTTCTCGCACGTCCTGACCCAGCGAGTCGCCGCGAACTTGATGGACTTGTTTGACGTTCGGATGAAGCCGAGCGCTGTGAGCTCCCCGTGGTAGGGCCAGCGGCGTAGACCAAGCCAGGGCCACAGTTCTCGGAGCTCGACTCGCGCCGAATGATGTTTTGCCTTCGATGTGCGAGAACGGGCGCGTGAACGGTTGGGTGACGCCAGACGATCAGCGGGCGCTCATGGGCAGCCCACAGCCAGCCCCAGCGCACGTTCGCCGAGCGAAGATTGCGCCGCGAGCCCCAGACGCGGCCGACATCTTTGCCGTGGGGCCGACCAATCTCACCAACCCGGAAGTTCGAACCGTCCTACGACCGGAGTGTGGTCTGACGGTCTTTCCCACGTGCGCGGTGCGAGATCAATCCAAGCGTCCTTCGCCAACTGCGCGAGGGGCGGAGTGGCCAAGAGGTAGTCCAACCGCCACCCGATCTTCCGCCTCACCGCGTTGGGCACACGATAATCGAAAAAAGAAAATTGTCCGGGCTCCGGATGGAACTGACGGAAGATGTCCACGAATCCCCATTCGCGGCATTGGCGGAACGCATCGCGAGCGGCTTGGTGGAAGCAGACGTGTTCCGTGTACTCTTCCGGCGCGTGCACGTCCTCGGGTTCGGCCGCCACGTTCATGTCGCCCACCCATAGGATCCGGTCGCGATTGGGTTGGAAATGGCGCCCGAGGAATTGGCGAAGCCTTCGAAACCATTCGAGTTTGTATTGGTAGAACTCGTGCGTGATTTCGCGCCCTTGTGGCACGTAGGTGTTGAGCAGCCACAGATCACCAAACCGCACGAGCACCAGCCGCGTCGGGTCTGCCGGGCCGGAGTCGTCGAACCCGAAAGTCACCTCGTCCGGGGGCCGGCGGGACAGCACGGCCACGCCGTTGTAGGCCTTTTCGCCGCGAAACTCGACGTGGTAACCGAGCGATTCGAGCTCATTGCGCGGGAATTCTTCGTCGCGCACTTTTGTCTCTTGGAGTGCGAGGATGTCGGGCTGCGCTTCGGGGATCCAACGCGCCAGCACAGGCAAACGGGACCGCACGGAATTCACGTTGAACGTGGCGACCTTCATGGCGTGGTTCCTTCCGGTTCGGGACGGCTTTCGCGGACGCGCAACGTGGCGCGCCGGCCGTCGGAGGGGGATTCGAGTTGAAAGTCTTCGAGCATCCAGCGGCCCTCGACTTTTCGCAGGCTTTGGACGGATACGCGCCGAATGACCTTGCCACCCACGAGGGCGTCCGCTCGCAGCAGCACGTATTCCTTTGCGTCCACCCACATGCGCACCCGCTCGTAGCGGGCACCGCTCGGGCCGGTGACGTCCACGACATGACACTCCCGTCCTCGGACGGTAGCCAAGCCGCCGTAGCTCGCCGGCGTCCACCAGAGGAAATCGAGCACGAGATCTCCCCAGTGGAGGTCCGTATCCAAGGCGGGCTCGCTCGGTGGAATGGGTACGGCGGGGCGGTCGGGTGGCTGGAGTTGAAGCGTGGGCGGTTCGTCGGCCACGGACTTCGCATGCAGTGTCGCCAGTGGCACGCCAAATGCGTCGCACAATTGCACGCGCGCTTGGGCGGGGGAACCGCGAACGTCAAGCCAAAGGTCGACGTGATAAGTTCTCTGCACACGATCGTCGGCGTCGCGGCAAATCAATTCACCGCGCAGCCGCCAAGGCGACTCGGGAAACGTGGCACGCACCCGCGCAAGAATTTCCGCCGGCGGCGGCGCACGCTCACCTTCATCGATTCGCCCCAACTGCGCCACGCTCGCACTCGCGAGCGCCATGCCGACCATGATCCATGAACCCAACATTTTCATGCTCGCATATCCGGCCAGATCCAATCGAACGCGTCGGTGACCGCATCCGCCCCGTATACGCGCAAGGACTGTCGGGCCTGCGGCAGAACGTCGCGCAAATCTTGGGGGTTCTTGCGCGGAAGGATCAAGTGGCAAACGCCGTCCCGAACCGCGGCCAGAACTTTTTCGCGGATGCCGCCCACGGGGAGTACGCGTCCGCGCAATGTGATTTCCCCCGTCATGGCCCAATCGCCTGGAACCATGCGACCCGACACCAGCGACACCATGGCGACAAGAATCACGATGCCGGCCGAGGGACCGTCCTTGGGTACGGCGCCGGCGGGAACGTGGACGTGGACATCGCACTCGCGGTGTCCCCAATCGAGGTGCCACTCCCTCGCTCGCGAACGCAGTAACGACAGGGCAGTATCCGCGCTCTCGCGCATGGCGTCACCCAACAAGCCGGTCAGGATCCAACGCCCTTTTTCCGGCATGCGAGTGACCTCGACGGAGAGGATCTCTCCGCCGGTGGGGGTCCATGGCAATCCGTTCGCGCATCCGAGCGGGAGATGTTGTTCGGCCTGCGTGCGTTCGTATTTGGGCGGACCCAGCCAACGGCGGCGCCGCGCGCGGTCCACTCGAAGTGCAGTGGCCCGCTTCGGTTGGGAGACCAGCGCGGGAGCGAGTTTGCGGGCAATGGCCGCCAGCTCGCGGTCCAGGTTCCGCACTCCGGCTTCCCGAGTGTAGTGGCGGATGAGTTCGCGCACGGCGACGTCGTCGACCTGCACGCGATCAGCCGGTGGCTCATGGGCTTCGATTTGCCGCGGTAACAAATGCCGGCGCGCGATCTCGAACTTTTCCTCGTCCGAGTCGCCGCGGAGTTCGATCACCTCGAGCCGGTCCCGCAGGGCCGGAGGAGTCGTATCCAACACGTTGACCGTGGCGATGAATAGGACGTTCGAGAGATCGAACGGAACTTCGATGTAGTGGTCCTGGAACGCGTGATTCTGCTCAGGGTCGAGCACTTCCAATAGCACGGCGGCGGGGTCCCCGCGATAGTCTTGGCCGATCATGTCCACCACATCGAGCATGAACACAGGGTTGCGCGAGCCGGCCCGCCGCAGCCCCTGAAGGATTCGGCCTGGGAGTGCACCGATGTACGTACGACGATGGCCACGGATCTCGGCTTCGTCGCGGATCCCTCCAAGTGACACGCGTACGAACCGACGTCCCAACACCGCATCGATGGCCTGCCCGAGCGAAGTTTTACCCACCCCCGGCGGGCCGACGAATGCGAGGATGGGACTGCGCAAGTGGCCGCGCAGTTTCAGCACCGCCAAAAACTCCAGGATCCGATCGTGGACTTTTTGCAGGCCGTAGTGAGCCGATTCCAAGATGCGGCGCGCCGCGTGCAAATCCAGGCGGTCCTCGGTGGAACGGCTCCAGGGTAGCTCCAGCAACCAATCCAGGTAGGTGCGCACCACGCTGTATTCGGGCGAGACAGTTGGGATGACGCTTAAGCGTTGAAGTTCGCGCTCCGCGGCTTCTCGCGCTTCGGACGACAGGCCAGCCTGTTCGATACGCTGCCGGAGTCGACTGAGGTCGTCGCAGGTATCTTCGCCGAGTTCGATGTGGATTTGCTTGAGCTGTTCCCGTAAAAAAAACTCGCGCTGGTGGTTGCCAAACGTTCCTGAAACGCGCTGCTGGACCTTGCGGCCGAGGTTCAGCACCTCCTTCTCTCGGTTGAGCAACACGACGATTCGCTCCAACCGGGCGTGCACCGATACAGTTTCCAGCAGCGCTTGCCGCTCGGTCCGGGGCATGTTCAGGTTCGCGGCGATCAAATCCGCCAAGCGAGAAGCCTCCTGAATATTGAACAACGCGACTTTCAGTTCCTCCGGCAACGACGGGGACATCGAGATCACATCTTGGAACAGCTGCGATGCGGTCTGTGCCAACGCTTCCACTTTCAGGCCTTGCGAGTCGGTGTCGGCCAGCGGGGTCACCACGGCCCAGAGGTACGGACGGCCACCACCTTCGTAACGTTCGATCCGAGAGCGGTGTTCGCCCTGCACGAGGATTCGCAAGGAACCGTCGGAAAAGCGCAGCGGGCGCAACCAGCGTGCGATGTAACCGACCGAATACAACTCCGAGGGACCGACTTGGTCATCGGGTTGCCCGCCATCGCGTTGCAGGACGGCAACGAAAAGGCGATCGCCCGCGGCGACGTCCTCGGCAAGCTTCATGGACCGCTGAATGTTGACCACCAGCGGCAGGAGCATGCCCGGGAACAAGACGGCATCGTTCAAAGGAAGCACGGACCATCCGCGCGGCGCAAGGTCGTCCACCGGTGAAGGTTGCAAATCGGCCGGTGTGACGAGTTGTCGATCCATTTTCTCTATCATACTCCGAGTTGCGACCGGTTCCCACTGCGGCGATCCTGCAACGAACAGACGCGTGCTGGGCCCGTGGAAGGGGTCCGACCCTATTTGAGGACCCCGAGGCTTTTAATTCAAACGTTGGGAGTGCACCGTCCAAGTCCAGCCTCCATGGGTTGCTTGGATTATTATAGCAGCATGGACGGTAGCGGAGTTGGAGCCCATCAGGTCTTGGCCCAACCGGATATCCGCCGTCCTAAGATGGAGCGCGGATGACTCCAAGCGCGTTTCAATAGTTGGGCCAAACGCAGCCAGGGGCCCCCACGGATCGGAGACCCCCGACTCTCGAGATCGTAGTTGGATCGTCGAGTTGACCCAACGCCGATCGGCACGCAACTGCAACTAGGCTGACCAGACGCGGCGGCGGCGCACAACCGCCACTATGAGCATGCCCAAACCGCCCAGGGCGAGCACGTTCGGCTCCGGCACGGCAAACACCAACCCGCTGAAGCGGTTATTCGAACCAGCGGAGACGAGTTCGATGAAAGATCCGGAAAATGAGCCGTTGTAGCCGGTGAGGTCGTCGAAGAGCATGACTCTGTTGTTTGCGCCGCTACCTTCAACAATGGCAATGGTGACAGCGTTGCCCGATCGAACCAAGCCATCAA
>Ga0272449_1001934_pt1 | contig 20021 bp, 20 predicted proteins | sample YNPCB0241_FD_198679 | JGI IMG/M metagenome (GOLD analysis project Ga0272449, IMG submission 198679) | Hot spring sediment microbial communities from Yellowstone National Park, WY, United States - YNP-CB-024-1 | ecosystem: Environmental > Aquatic > Thermal springs > Hot (42-90C) > Sediment... | reverse complement strand
AAAACCATTGCGGAATTCAGGCGGAAGAACAAGAAAGCGCTTAAGAAACTGCTGAAATTGTGTGCTCAGGTTTGTATAAAGCTCAATTTGGTGTAGCAGGTAACGTTTTGTTTGTGGATGGCACGAAAATCAAAGCAAATGCATCTATAAATAGAACTCATGACAAAGCATATTATGAAAAACAGCTTGAAGCTCTGGATCGTCGCATTGATGAACTTCTGGATGAATGCGAAGCTGTTGATGTTGAGGAAGAGGGTAGCCCATCTTTTGTGGCTATGCCGGAAGAGCTGAAAAAAACAGAAACATTAAGGGAGAAAGTCAAGAAAGCCCTTGAGATTTGCGAACGGGAAGGGAAAACCACTGTAAACCTAACCGACCCCGACTGTGCCGTCATGAAAAGTGTTCAGGGTAGTCATCCAATGCCCTGAAGGTCATCGGCTTAGTTACAGGAGCACAAACAAGAAAACAGGCAAGCGATATTATCGAATAACCAGGCCGGGGATATGCCGAAGTTGTCGTCATTATGGTAAGTGCACAAGTTCAAGGAAAGGTCGTAAGGTCACAAGGCTTAAGAACGAAGAAGCTAAACATCATTTTGAGAAGTTAAGAGATATACAGACGTCGGAAGGGTAGAGTTGAACATCCTTTTGGACATATTAAGCGTAACTTAAAGACGGATAGTTTTCATCTAAGAGGGAGAGAAGGGGTAAGGGCAGAAATAGCGTTGCTTGCGACCTGTTTTAACATAAGGCGTATGATAACCATCTTTGGGGGAGTAATTCAGTTCATAGAAAAACTTATGGGGATAGGTATGGTTACGGTACCGGGATAAACCAGCGTAGCTTACGGGGGTTATAGTCACTAATGTCACCTTAATCTTGGGTTAGATTCAGCATTCCCAGGGCTGTGTTGGAAAATTAGCCGCATTTTTTCTGACATTTTCTTGTCAAAGAACAAAGGGGACGACCACAAGGGTCGCTCCTACCCTCCCTTCTCTAATTGGTTGCGACACAGTCTCTATCGCTTGGGTGCCAGGAGAGAAGAGGTCGGGGTGACATGCACTGTCATGCCTCTTTCCTTTGTCATACCGAGCGAATGCGAGACATCCCATGAGGAGGAACATCACTGCGAATAATATTTCCGAACACTCCCACAACACCTTTTCCCTGTGGTCTCAAAAATTGCTCTCGACTTAATCTTTCTTTTTATTTCTTGCGTTCCTGGAATTGGTTTTCTAAAATAATCCAGTTGGAAAAGGTGCTTCTACACGAAGGGTGAAAATCTCTATCTTCGAAAGGAAGCAAGATATGGGAAAATTTTGGCAAAAACTATCAGGATGGGTGTTTTGTTTTGGGTTTTTGTTTATTTATTCCACTGGTGCCATAGGGGCTGAGTCCTACGTTACCGATCGAGTTGACATTCAGTTTCGCTCAGGACCCGGCATTAATTACAGGCTTATAGGAACCCTCACTTCTGGCACACCAGTAGAACTCAAGAAAGAACAAAGTGGATGGTGTTTGGTAGTGCCAAAAGAAGGTCCTTTCGCTGGTAAAGAAGGATGGGTACACAAAAGACACATAACATCGTCTCCTCCAAGTAACAAAGATTTGGTGCAGCTTACGGAAGAAAATAAAACTCTTAAGACAACAATCGCTCAATACGAAAACGAAGTTGCATCATTGAAGCAAACTATAGCTTCACTGGAAAAGGCTCTCGAAGAATCCAAAACACAATATGCTAAGTTACAAACAGAAGCTGCCGACTTTCTTTCTCTCAAACAAACTCATGATTCTCTCCAGAAAAACATAGCATCTCTTAAAGAAGAACGAGACAGGCTTCAGGAAGAAAGCCGTAAAGCTAAAAATTCAGAGCGGATAAGATGGTTTCTTACAGGAGCAGGAGTGCTTTTCTGTGGATGGATTATAGGCATAATTACGGGACGATCACAAAGAAGGAAAAACTACACCTATTACTGGAAATGAACTATTTTGATGACGTTTTGGCCGGTAACTTTTGCCAATTCCAATAATTCCTTGACTTTGTAGCGATAAAGAGATAATTAGAAAGCGGTTTTTGAGAGCGGGCATAGCTCAGTTGGTAGAGCACAAGCTTCCCAAGCTTGGGGTCGCGGGTTCGAGGCCCGTTGCCCGCTCCAGTAAACTAAAAATACTAAGAGTCCCTTATTGAGGGGGTACTTCGGAGGAGTTAAGAAGTGCCTACTTCGATTAGTGGACGGATCAGTAATGGGGAAAACATTGTGGTAGATTACCTAGCCCAATAGTTTAACCTATAAATGATCTAGTTCTACTAAAGAAGTGGGCGCTTTGCCCACTTCTTTTTTTGGATGGGATGTAAGGTGGTGGATAAAAAATTTGTTGATGAAATTCGATCCATGATCGAGCCGGTAGTAAACTCCGAAGGGGTGGAATTGCTCGATGTAGAATTCCGCCGGGAACGTCAGGGTTATGTCCTTAGAGTCTTCATTGATCACGAGGATGGCATAACCATAGAAGACTGTTCTCGAGTTAGTTCTACGCTGAGCGACTTTCTTGATGTTGTAGACCCCATTCACCACTCTTATCACCTTGAAGTTTCATCACCAGGATTAGATCGTCCTTTAAAAAAACCAGAACATTTTGCTCGATACATTGGAAGTATTATCACCCTGAGAACCACCACACCTATATCTAATCGAAAAAATTTCAGAGGCTTTTTGAGAAAAGCCTCAGAAGACGAAATAACTCTGGAATGTGACGGAACAAACTTTACAATTCCTATGGGGTTGGTTGAGAAGGCAAATCTTGCCTACTTTGAAACAGAAAAAGCCAGGAAAAAGCAGAAAGTTAAGCACATACCTTTGTGCGATAAGTGAGGGGATGGATAAAACATGACAACAACATCCGAGCTAGCGAGACTTATAGATCAGGTTAGTAGAGAAAAAGGCATTGAAAAGAAGGTCTTGATTAATGCCTTAGAAGAAGCCATTGCCACCACCATCCGCAAAAAGCTCGGGCAAAAAGCCGATATCATGGTCAGATGGGATGAAGAAAAGGGAGAAATAGAGGCTATCAAGTTTTACAAGGTGGTAGAAACAGTCAAAGAACCGAACTGGGAAATCTCCCTGGAGGAAGCATCCCGCTATGACCCTGAGGCAGAGGTGGGAGACGAAGTTGGTATACTACTGGATCCCACAAAACTAGGTCGAATCGCAGCTCAAACAGCAAAACAGATCATCCTTCAAAGGTTGCGGGATGCTGAACGAGACGCCATATATGAAGAATTCAAGCATCGTCGTGGAGAAATTGTTCATGGAATCGTTCAGCGAGTGGACAAAAGCGGTATAACCATAAACCTCGGCAAAGCAGAGGCTTTCCTGCCGGTTAAGGAACAAATTCCACAGGATAACTACAGACCCGGCGACCGGATACGAGCTTATATTGTGGAAGTAAAAAAATCCGGCAAGGGACCTCAAATTATAGTAAGCAGAACTCATCCATCTTTCCTTATCCAGCTTTTTGCCCTGGAGGTTCCGGAAATTCAGGAGGGCATAGTAAGCATCATTGCAGCAGCAAGAGAACCGGGGTCGCGAGCAAAAATTGCCGTTGTTTCCAAGGATCCGTCAGTTGACCCTATTGGTGCCTGCGTCGGTGTCAAGGGCAATCGAGTTCAGAAAGTGGTGCAGGAACTTAGAGGAGAAAGGATTGATATAGTTCAATGGAATGTAGATCCGGCAAAATTCGTTGTAAATGCTCTTGCTCCAGCGGTTATAAGTAAGGTCATCATCGATCAGGCGAATCAGTCTGTTGAAGTTATTGTGCCCGACGATCAACTTTCTTTAGCTATAGGCAAACGAGGCCAAAACGTTCGCTTGGCCGCTAAACTCACCAATTGGAAAATCGATGTTACAAGCGAGACTCGATATGAGCGTCGTAAAGACGACCGCTATAAAGAGTTTCTCTCGCTTCAAGATATGACAGAGGATCTGGCCGATATACTTTTTGATGAAGGTATCACATCGCTTGAAGAATTTGTAAACACCGATACAAATTACTTGGAATCGATCATGGGACTTTCTAAATCTACAATAGAAGGATTGAAAGCAGAAGCTTTAAAGGTGATTAAAAAAAGGAAATGACAGAAACAGTAAAACAACACGTTCCCATAAGGACCTGCATTGTATGCAGGACTAAAAAACCGAAAAAAGACTTGTTAAGACTCGCCTTAACATCAGAAGGGGTTGTGGTTCTGGATATTTCACAAAGGATGAACGGGCGGGGTGCCTATGTGTGTCACGACTGCTTGCAAAAGCTAAAGTGGGATAAAAGGCTAGAGCGAGCCTTCAGGGGATGGGCTAAAGAACTAAACGTTCAGCTCATAAATGGGGCATGCGGGGGAGTATAGAATGGCGCGGTTAAGAGTTCATGAACTAGCAAAAGAACTAAACATATCTCCAAAGGAACTCATGGATAAGATGCACGAGCTTGGCATCCCGTGTAAAAATCACATGAGTATCTTAAGTTCTGAAGATGCAAACTATCTGCGCCGATTCTTCAAAAAGTTCGCGAAACCTTCAACAAGTGCTGTAAGTGATATCCTGGCATCAACAAAGCAGGTCATTGTGAGAAAACGCCCCAAAGCAGAACCCAAACCCACCGAACCGGAAAAAACAACCGAAGAAATGGCTGAAGCTTCACAGGCTAAAGTAACCACTCTTTTAGAACCAGAGGAAGCCGCGCCAATCAAAAGAGAAGAAATTGTAAAACCGATTTCGGAGGAACCACCTGGGCTTGAAGAGCCTCAAAAGCTGGAAAGCGAAGAGGTGGTCGAGTCGTTAGAACCCGAACCAACGGTACAGGAAGAGACAGTGGAGCCTTTGCAGGAAGAAAGAGTAGATCTTCAGGAGATTAGACCAGAATTACCAGAAGAGAAGATCCTTGAAATAGCTATCGAAGCTCAAAGTGCCGTTGAATCTGTAGAGTCGCCCAAAGAAGATACCGAAGTATCGGATTTTGGAAAGGAAACAGCGTTAGAAGTAAAAACGATAGAGGAAATTCGCGTCGAAGCTGAGGTGCCACAAGAAGAGAGCAAAATCGAACCTGTCGAAACCGAAACAGCCTATGAAGAAACTAGAGCAGTTGAAAGCCAGCAAGAAGTCATAAGTGGTGAAACTCAGCAAGAAGTAACAGCCAGTGAAAGCGTGGTTGTTTCAGAAGCAGAATTTCTTGACACAGCCGAAGCTCGAGCAGAAGAAGCTGCAGAAACAGAAAAACCTCACAAACCCAAAAGACACAGACGCCATCGCAGAAGAAAACCAAAGAAAGAAGAGCCAGCAAAAATTATTCAATTGCCTGAAATTATCCCAACTATTGAAGAAGAAGACCACGAGGAGATTCTAGAAGCGAAGATAAGGAAAAAAATTGTTGTCGATGAAGAAGTTTCCAAGAAACCCATTAGACCTCCTAAAAAATTCAGACCAAAAGAGGATCTCAAGGCGAAACGTGAAGAAGAGGAAGAAATAGAGGCTCCTCCTAAATTTTTGCGACCCAAGCGTGACAATCGTGAAATTCTCGCTGAATCTCACGAACCACCAAAAATATCCATCACAAAGCCAGCACCAACCACTCCACCCACTCCAAGTACTCTTCCTCCCAAGGCTGCAAAACGAAAAATCCGCATTGAGGAGGCCATAATTGTAGGGGAACTGGCTCGACAGATGGGAGTTAAAGCTTCCGAGGTTATTAAAAAGCTTCTGCTTCTTGGACTTCCCGTTACGGTAAATCAGGCCATAGACTTTGATACTGCTTCCCTTGTGGCTTCAGAATTTGGCTACGAAGTGGAAAAGAAAGGCATAGAAGAAGAAACCATTCTCGCCACTCAAGAAGATCGTCCCGAAGATCTTAAACCTCGTCCTCCCGTTGTTACCGTTATGGGGCATGTGGATCACGGAAAAACATCGCTTCTTGACGCCATTCGCCATACTAATGTTACATCTGCCGAAGCTGGAGGCATCACTCAACACATCGGAGCATACCATATCCATCTGGACAAAGGGGATATAGTTTTCCTGGATACGCCCGGCCATGAAGCATTCACAGCAATGAGAGCCAGAGGTGCAAAGGTAACCGACATTGTCATCCTGGTTGTTGCGGCTGACGATGGAGTAATGCAGCAAACAATAGAAGCGATAAACCACGCAAAGGCCGCTCAGGTGCCTATAATTGTCGCCATAAACAAAATAGATAAACCAAACGCCAATCCCGAACGAGTAAAGCGCGAACTAGCTGAGCATGGACTTATTCCCGAAGAATGGGGCGGGAATACCATAATGGTAGAAGTATCGGCAAAGAAGAAGATCGGCATTGAAGATCTGCTCGAGATGGTGCTGCTTCAGGCGGAATTGATGGAACTCAAAGCGAATCCAAACAAGCCTGCCAGAGGTCGGGTCATTGAAGCAAAGCTAGAAAAAGGCAGAGGTCCCGTCGCTACGGTGCTTATTCAGGAAGGGACGTTAAAAGTGGGGGACGCCTTTGTTTGCGGAGTCCATTATGGAAAAGTCAGAAATATCTTTAACGATCGAGGACAGCGTATTGAATCTGCAGGTCCTTCTATGCCCGTAGAAGTTATAGGACTTTCTGGAGTGCCTCAAGCAGGTGATGATTTTGCCGTTGTCGCCGACGAAAAACAGGCTCGCCTTCTTGCTGAGCATCGCTTGAGAAAGCAGCGTGAGCGTGAAATATCTATGTCCACAAAGGTCACTCTGGAAAAACTCTATGAGCAGATCCGCGAAGGTCAGCTTAAAGAACTTAATCTTATCCTTAAGACAGACGTTCAGGGTTCACTGGAAGCTCTTACCGAGGCTATAAAGAAACTTTCACATCCCGAAATAAAAATAAACATCATCCACTCTGCCACAGGAGCGATCAACGAAACGGACATTATGCTCGCATCGGCTTCAAACGCTATTGTTATAGGCTTTAATGTAAGACCGGACGCCAAAGTGGAAGAAGTGGCTCAGAGGGAAAGAGTTGACGTAAGATTTTACAACGTCATCTACCAGCTTCTCGATGATATCAAGGCGGCAATGGAAGGATTGCTCGAACCAGAATATCAGGAAAAAGTTCTAGGGCGAGCTGAAGTGCGGCAGACATTCCATATTTCAAAGGTAGGCACAGTGGCAGGATGCTATGTTACGAATGGAGTGGTTCAGCGCGGGGCCAAGGTGCGAGTACTTCGAGACCAGGTAGTGGTTTACGATGGAAAGATTATATCGCTTAAGCGCTTCAAAGAGGATGTTAAAGAGGTCAAAGCTGGCTTTGAATGCGGAATTTTGATTGAAAACTTTAATGACGTAAAGGTCGGAGACACCCTGGAAGTCTACACAATGGAAGCAGTAAAGCCATCCATTGATGGCACATCAACTCAGGAAACAAAACAGGAACCACAGGATAAACGGTAGAAAGATGGCCATGACTGTTGGTGTTTCTCGCATTACTTTAATTATTCCAGAAGGCATGTCATTGAAGGCAAAAAGAAAGGTGGTTAAAAGCCTTGTGGAAAAGTGTCGAAACAAATTTAATGCTTCCGTTGCAGAAGTAGATGACCATGAACTTTATCAGCGGACTACCCTTGCCGTAGCAGTGGTTGGTAAAGATGGACGGACGGTAAACGCTATTCTCGATAAAATAGCTGAATATATGGATTCGCTCAAACTGGCTGAAATTATTGATCAGGATATTGAGCTTATACGATACTGACCTTTCTGTCATTCCGAGGCGTCCCGAGCGAAGCGAGGGAACCCCGAGGAATCCCATGGAGGAGATCCCTCGCTTCGCCTGGGATGACAGACAGGGTGATAGCACTAAGAAGGGGTCTTTACATGAGAAAGTATCCTCGAAAATTGCGAGTTGCCGACTTAATCAAAGAAGAGGTGGCAGATATCATCCAGCGTAAAGTAAAGGATCCTCGCATTAAGGGAATCACCGTCACTGGCGTCAGAATGACCGATGATCTTAAAGAAGCCACCATTTTCTACTGCGAAACCTTCCATAAAAGCGATCGATCAGAGCTAAATGTGGCCATGACGAGTGCTGCCGGGTTCATCCGTCGTGAACTGGCAGAACGAGTTCATTTGCGCTCCATACCAAAATTGTCCTTTGTTTACGACGATTCTTTCGACTATAGCGAACGAATCGGATGGATTTTAAATACTCTCAAATCCAAAGACGAACAGGATCCACTATGATAGAAGCAATACTGAAACATCAGCCTCCAGATCTCGAATCGGATCGTCAGGTAGAATCAAAAGAGCTACAGAGTTGCGAAACGGACATAAAAAAAATCGCTCATGCTCTGACGAATGGAACATCTTACCTTCTGGTAACCCACTTTCACCCAGATGGAGATGCGATCGGAGCTCTACTGGCTTTGCAAGCCGTTCTTAAAGGAATGGGCAAAAAAGTGGTAAGTTTCTGCGAAGACGGAGTGCCTCCAGCTTTTCGGTTTCTTGAAGGATCGCAGGAAGTTCTTAACGATATCGAGCATATTCCTCAACTTGATACCGTTACACTTGTATTTCTTGATTGTGGTTCCATAGATCGCTGCGGAAAATCGCTTACAAAATTGCTCAATGTAGCAAATTCCATCATCAATATCGACCATCATGTTCAGGAGAAGCCATTTGGGGACATCTTCTGGGTAAAATCATCGGCAAGTAGTACATGCGAAATGCTTTTCGATATCTTTTGCTTCATGAATATTCCCCTTACTCCCGTGGTATCTACCTGTCTCTACACAGGCATTCTAACCGATACCGGATCTTTCCAGTTCTCAAACACATCCCGTAGAGTCTTAGAAATTGCAACGTCGCTGGTGGGTTTTGGAGCAGATCCTTATAAGATTGCCCAGCAAGTCTTTGAATCATCTTCGCCACAAAAACTTCTGTTGCTCGGTAAGGTGCTGGATACTCTACGCTACCACAGGAACTATTCCATCGCTACGGCCAGGCTCACGAAGAAAATGTTCACAGAAACAGGAGCAACCATTCACGACGGAGAAGGTTTCGTCAATATGTTGAGGCAGGTTGCAACAGTGCAGGTGGCTGTACTGTTTAGGGAAGAGGAAAACGGTCTCATCCATGTAGGTTTGAGATCGAAGGGATCCATTGATGTAGCAAAGTTTGCCAGAAAATTCGGTGGTGGAGGGCATGTTAACGCATCGGCTTGCAGAGTAAAGGGATCTATTGAAGATGTTGAAGCTACCATTGTTTCTTCGTTGGAAGCATATCTCAACGAGATAGAAAACATAAGTGAGGGGAGACAATGAGAAGACCCCCTTGCTCTTTGGACGGCATAATGCTTGTCAATAAGCCAATAGATATGACCTCATCTGAAGTTGTCAGACGAGTCAAACAATGGCTCAGACCCTATAAGATTGGCCACGGGGGAACTCTTGATCCTTTCGCCGAAGGATTGTTGGTACTCCTAATAAACCGCGGCACCAAAATTGCCGATCAATTTCTGGATGACGATAAAATTTACGAATTCACCGTCCTTTTCGGCTACGAAACCGATACTCTGGATCGCACGGGGAAAATCGTTCAATATTACGATGGACATCCAATAGAGCGAACCGTTATTGAAAATGTTCTGCCCAGATTCAGGGGCACATTTTTACAGAAAATTCCTGCGTATGCGGCGGCTAGAATCGGGGGAGAGAGACTGTATAAATTGGCTCGTAAAGGAATAACCGTGGAAAACGCCTTTAAGGAGGTCACAGTTCACGAGTTAGAACTTCTTGAATACGAATGGCCTAGAGCTGTTTTTAAAACGAGATGTTCCAAAGGCACATACATACGCCAACTGGGAGCTGATATTGCTAGAGCCGTTGGTTGCTATGGCACACTGGAACATCTGGTTAGAACTCAAACTGGGCGATTCTTGCTGAAAGATGCCTGGACTTTAGAAGAAATCAAGGAAAATATAGAATCGGGACAGGCACACAGACTGATTATACCTCTCGCTGATGCTTTAGATCATTTGCCGGCTGTGGTAATAAATGACGATGAAGAAATGGAGCGACTTAAACACGGTCAGGTTCATAGGTCACTTGAAATTAAGGTTAAAGATCTACCGGAACTTGGTAGATTGCCTATTAGAATTCTAAATGCATCGCAGGACACCTTGCTGGCCCTATGGTGGCCAAAGCAAGGAAACGAACAAAAACGTCAGTTAAAAGTGTTAATGTAGAAAACTTCAAGGAAAAGGAGGAAAGAAACGTGGCGTTGACTCCAGAAAGAAAAAAAGAAATCATTGAAACCTTCAAAATTCATCCTACCGACACAGGATCACCTGAGGTGCAGGTTGCTCTTTTGACTGAAAGGATCCGTTACCTTACAGAACATTTTAAAGTTCACAAAAAGGACCATCATTCAAGGCGAGGGCTCCTTAAACTTGTTGGACAAAGAAGAAAGCTTTTAAATTACTTAAAATCTCGAGATCCGAACCGTTATTTAAGCCTCATCGATCGGCTGGGATTGAGAGGCTAAAAATAACAAGGCTTAAAAGGAGCACAAACAAAATATGAGCACAGCAAGTATTGCTGTATCAGCAGAAGTAGGGAACCGTATCCTTACTATCGAAACCGGGCATATTGCCCGGCAGGCGAGTGGTGCAATATGGGTGCGATATGGAGATACGGTGGTTCTGGTTGCTGCAGTTCGTGATGAAAAGACCAGAGAAGGAGTAGATTTTGTTCCTCTTATGGTTGATTACCAGGAGATGAGCTATGCGGCCGGAAAGATTCCAGGGGGATTTTTCCGACGTGAAATCGGGCGTCCCAGCGAAAAAGAAGTACTTACATCGCGTCTCATAGATCGCCCCATAAGGCCACTCTTCCCAAAGGGCTATAACCACGACATTCAAATTATTGCCACGGTGCTTTCGGTAGATCAGGAAAACGAACCGGATGTGCTTGCTATAACTGGCGCTTCAGCAGCTCTCCACATTTCCGACATTCCCTTTGGTGGCCCTATAGGAGCTGTAAGGATAGGCAGAGTTGACGGAAACTTTATCGTCAATCCGAGTATAGAACAACTTTCCAAAAGCGACATTAACCTGGTGGTGGCTGGCACCAGGGAAGCGATTGTCATGGTTGAAGGTGGGGCTATATTCGTGCCCGAAGAGGATCTGCTGGAAGCTCTGGATATAGCCCATAAAGCCATTCAACCAATAATAGACATACAGGAAGAACTTCGCCAAAAGGTTGGACGTCCTAAACAAGAATTCATCGTCCATGAGAAACCTCAAGAACTCGTCGAAGCGGTAAAGGCTATAGCTCTCGAATCCATCCGAGAAGTGATGACCACACCTGAAAAGATGCTCAGAAAAGAAAAGAAGAAAGCCCTTCACGAACAGGTTGTCTCTTCACTGATTGAAAAATATCCGGACGCTCAGAAGGAAATCGAGGAAATCCTTGAGGATCTAGAGCGAGAAGTGGTGCGAAAGATGATGATTGAAGAAGGGCGACGTATAGACGGACGCGGTATGAGCGACATCCGGCCGATTGAAATAGCAGTGGGAGTTTTGCCACGAACTCACGGTTCAGCCATATTCCGTCGAGGTGAAACGCAGGTGCTAGCTGTAACAACTCTTGGTTCATCATCAGACGAGCAAAAGATCGAGGCTCTTACGGGAGAAACCTTCAAGTCCTTCATGCTCCATTACAATTTCCCTCCGTTCTGTGTGGGTGAAGTCAAGCCGCTTCGAGGTCCAAGCAGGCGTGAAATCGGTCATGGAGCGCTAGCTGAAAGAGCAGTGCAACCTATTCTTCCTGATTCTGAAACTTTTCCCTACACGATAAGAGTGGTTTCTGAGGTGTTAGAATCAAACGGTTCCAGCTCAATGGCTACCGTTTGCGGCGCCACTCTTTCCCTTATGGATGCTGGCGTTCCTGTAAAGGATATGGTTGCTGGAATTGCCATGGGACTTGTAAAGGAAGGCGACAAAGTAGCTATTCTCACCGACATAATCGGTGATGAAGATCATCTCGGCGATATGGACTTCAAAGTAACAGGAAGCGACAAAGGCGTAACGGCTCTCCAGATGGATATCAAAATCTCCGGGATTACTCGGGAAATCATGCGAAAAGCTCTTGATGAAGCTAGAAAAGCTCGACTCGCTATTCTGGAAAAAATGCGGTCGGTGATTAGCGCTCCTCGTCCAGAACTTTCTCCATACGCTCCAAGAGTTGTTGTTACTCAAATTTCTCCTGAAAAGATTCGAGATCTCATCGGACCAGGAGGCAAGGTAATTAAGCAAATCATAGCGGAAACGGGAACTAAAATAGACATCGAAGAAGATGGACGTGTTGTTATCATGGGACCATCTAAGGAGTCGTGCTACAAGGCTTTGGATAAGGTTAAATTAGTAACGCTTGAGCCAGAAGTTGGCCAAATCTATACGGCAAAGATCACAAGGATTACCGATTTTGGTGCTTTTGCCGAAATCCGTCCCAATCTCGAAGGCCTTATTCACATCTCTCAGCTCGATACCAAGCGAGTCAAAAAGGTAAGCGATGTGGTTAAGGAAGGCGATGAAGTGCTTGTTAAAGTCATAGAGATTGATAAAGACGGACGATTCAAGCTAAGTCGAAAAGCCATTATGGAAAAAACTGGTCCGGAACATCATCATTCTCATCCAAGAAAACGCTAGGCTTATGGTGGAAAAAACGGTTCTTCCAAGCGGCATCAGAGTAGTTACGGAAAAGATTCCCTTTTCCCATGTAGTGTCCATCGGTTTCTGGATTAACGCCGGTTCCAGGGATGAGGAGCCATCGAGAGAAGGGATCACTCATCTCCTGGAACACATGTTGTTCAAAGGAACTAACCGACGCACAACGAAAGAAATTGCTAAAGAACTGGATGCTCTCGGTGGATACTCCAACGCATTTACCACCAAAGAAAATCTCTGTATATACGGCAAGGTGCTGGATAAGCACCTGCCAAGACTTATAGATGTGTTTCAGGATATTCTCCTCGAATCCCGTTTTGATCCTGAAGAATTGGACCGTGAACGACAGGTAATTCTTCAGGAAATAAGCATGGTTGAGGATTCGCCAGAAGAATACATTCATACGATTTTTTGCGAAAAATTCTGGGATGGGCATCCTCTGGGTCATCCTATATGCGGCTACAGATCTTCAGTTCTTTCGATGACGAGAGAAGATCTCCTGAGCTTCAAAGATAGCATAATCCATCCTGAACAGCTTGTAATTACTGCTGCAGGAAATGTTGAGCATGAACACCTCATCAGCCTGCTGGAACCGGCTTTCGGCAATCTTAAGCCAAACGGGAGGTGCCGTACTAAAAGAAGTTGCCCTCAACGGAAGGTGTTTCGGGAAGCAATCTTCAAAAAACTTGAACAGGTTCACATCTGTCTTGGTACTACGGGCGTTTCCATGAAGGATCCAACTCGTTTCATGTTTTACGTGTTCAATATGATTATAGGTAACAGCATGAGCAGCCGTCTATTCCAGGAAGTGCGTGAAAAGCGAGGACTGGCCTATTCCATCTATTCTTTCCTGAACATCTATGAAGATACCGGAATGTTCGGCATTTACGCCGCCGTAGAACCGTCCAAAGCTGAAGAGCTTCTTCGAGTTGTTATAAACGAAATTGACAAAATCAGAGGAAACGGGATCAGTGAGAGCGAACTTGCGAGAGCCAAGGATTGCTTCATAGGAAGTCTGTACCTAAACATGGATGGCACCGATGCTTTCATGAATCGGCTGGCAAAAAACGAGATCGTTCATGGAAGGGATGTCCCTACGGAAGAAATAGAAGCTCAAATTTCGGCAATATCTCTAGAAAACATGAAACAATGGCTGAAATCCTTACCCCCTATTAAGGATTATTCTGCCCTCTTACTCGGACCTGTAAAAAACAAAGAGGCTGATAGGTTGTTTCGTTTACTTGGTTAACAAAAGAGTTTTAAACTATGGGATCACTCTGGTTTCAGGTTTTGGCGAGCGGGTCATCTGGAAATGCCTGTCTTGTGTGGACGGACAATACCTGTATTCTTATAGACGCAGGACTTACGGTAAAGACACTCAAGGAGAGAATGAAATCATCTTCTATAGATCCATCCCAGATTGATGCGGTCATAGTATCTCATGAACACTACGACCATGTCCGAGGGCTTGGTGCTTTAAGCCGGATGTACGGACTGGAAGTTTACATATCACCGGAAACATTTGAAAGCCTTCCTTCTAAAGTGAATCATATTCCCCAAAAAAGGTTTTTCATGCGAGGAAAATCCTTTGAGATTGGGGATCTTATCGTTTTCCCCTTTTCGCTACCGCATGATGCTTCAGATCCTGTGGGGTTCATCATTACCAACGGTGTTGCCAGACTTGCCGTATGTACTGACTTAGGCATTTCTACCAACCTTGTTAAATCCTGTCTCAGCAAATGCCAGGCAATTATTCTGGAATCAAACCATGATGCAGAAATGCTTCAAAATGGCCCCTACCCTATTCATCTTAAGCAACGCATAAAAAGCCGACTGGGGCATCTTTCAAATGACCAGGCACTGGAACTGTGCCAGGAAATTTTCCACCAAGAACTGGAAATTCTGTGCTTCGCTCATCTCAGCAAGATCAACAATTCAAAGGATCTGGTTATGAACAATGTATCAACTCTTCAGAAACAGCCTCAGTGGCGAAGTGTTCGATTCTTCATAGCAGAACAAGATGAACCTCTACATCCCATAAAGCTCTAAGATTCTATGGAACGATTTCCCCAAAGGTTTATCTATTGCGATTGTTTTTCCGGCATCAGCGGAGACATGTTCCTTGGGGCTCTGCTCGATTTAGGAGCATCCCTTGAGGAGATCAACAATGCACTTAAGAATCTTCTGGCAGGTTCGGTAGCGATCACAATTCAGAAAGAGCGTCGAGGAAGCCTCTGGGGAACCAGAGCACTGGTAAATATTACAGATGATTCGCATCAACCCCACAGAAATTTTAAGTCCATACAAAATCTTCTTGAGAAAAGCTCCCTACCCGAGTGGGTCATATCAAAAGCAACAGAAATCTTCAGAATTATCGCCGAAGCCGAAAGCTCCATTCACAATAAACCTTTAGAAGATGTTCATTTTCATGAAGTAGGAGCCCTGGATTCGATAGCAGATATTGTGGGAAGCCTGATGGCTCTTTTCAATCTCGGAGTTTACGAACTTAAATCCTCAGCCCTACCCATGAGCACAGGTGGGACGGTGATGACCGAGCATGGAGTGATTCCTCTACCCGCGCCGGCAACGTTGGAAATTCTAAAGAGTGTCCCAATTTACGGCATAGAAACATCACGAGAACTTGTTACTCCCACAGGAGCAGCTATCCTCAAAGTGCTTGCTACCGGCTTTGGTCCTATACCGCCCTGCAAAATCGAGCGAATTGGTTACGGTGTGGGAAGCCATCCGGCATCTCATCCTCCGAACATGTTAAGGCTACTCATGGCATTGCCAATTAACGGCAAGGTGTTGGAAGAACTCGTAGTTATGGAAGCAAACATTGACGATATGCCTCAGGAATTATACGAACATGTGATGGAAAAGCTCTTTGCTCACGGTGCCCTGGACGTATGGCTCACACCGATCATAATGAAAAAAAACCGTCCTGCTGTAACTATATCCGTACTTTGCCCGTCCACCATGAAGGATCTTCTCGAGAAAATCTTGTTTCTTGAAACCACGACGGCAGGCATTAGGTCCTACGGTGTTAGCAGAGCGGCACTTAATCGTGGAGAAGGCTCTATCAGCACTCCATGGGGAGATGTAAAAGTTAAGATTCTCTACGAACCAGACGGATCTAAACGACTAATGCCGGAATATGAATCGTGCAAAGAAATATCAAAACGTTACGGAATTCCACTACCGAGAGTTTATTTTTACTGCTTTTCAAAGTTAGCAGAGGACGTCAGGCTAGGAAGCTCTTAGATTTTTTTATTATGTTGCAACTCAACGGAAGTAAATTTATCCCTTAATTCTGACAGACTACCTTCCCAGTCAAATTTAAAACCCTTTGGTCTAGTCTTTTTGGTACCATATTTTTGCAAGAGAAACTCTATATAATCCAAAACTTCCCTTTTCAAATCTTCAGGAAGTTCTCGGATTTTCAATTCAATTTCTTTTTCATACATAATCATCCCCTCCATGAGATTTTTCTGATTTTCTTGCACACTCAAGAATAAAACCATTTTACATTCCTCGTAGCAAGACCAATAATGTTAGCCAAAAGGGGCAAGCATTATTTTTTCATCCATGGGCTTGGTATAAAAAGCTTAAAGTAAAGATCCAGTGCGTAGCGGTCAGTCATTCCGGCGATGTAATCACAGACCCGGACGTGCCTTGGCACATTGGCATCATCAGGGGAGCCTATCTCTCGCAAGAAGAGGTCATCTCGAGTCATAAAGGCATTGAAAAGGTCTTCGATAATTTTCCGTGCTTTATCTACTTCTCGGATCAACGGAGGCGATTCATATACTCGTTCAAAAAGAAACTCTCTTAGATCACTTACCACACGGAGCATATTGGGGCTGAAGGAAACATCCTCAAGCTCCATTGCCATCGTATAGTTGATCACATCCAGCACAAGACGGTGAATCCTCTGACTGTGGCGATCTCCAAGGACACGGCGGATGCTGTATGGTACATCTTCGGCTTTCAGAAGACCTGCTCTAGTAGCATCATCAAGGTCATGACTCAGGTAGGCAATAATATCGGCAAGCCTAACTACTCGCCCCTCCATAGTTGCTGCTCGATCGTCTTTTTCTCCAACAATGGAGCCGCTTTTCCCCTTCGAATGATGAAGAATGCCATCTCTCACTTCCCAGGTAAGATTTAAGCCTGCGCCACCTTTTTCCAGCACATCTACCACGCGAAGGCTCTGCTCGTGATGCCTGAATCCTCCCGGCATCAGTTCATCCAGAACCTTTTCGCCACCGTGACCAAAGGGTGTGTGTCCCAAATCGTGAGCAAGAGCTATGGCTTCAATGAGGTCTTCATTGAGACGAAGAGCTCTACCGATGGTGCGGGCGATCTGAGCAACCTCCAGAGTGTGAGTTAATCTGGTGCGGTAATGATCGCCTGTAGGAGAGATAAACACTTGAGTTTTATGTTTTAGTCTCCTGAAGGACTTGCTGTGAACAACACGATCTCGATCTCTCTGGAATGCTGTCCTGAGAGGGCACTCCTCTTCGGGACGGAGTCTTCCTTTAGATTCACGAGCCTTTTTAGCCCTGGGATGTAACAAAAACTCTTCTCTATCTTCTATACTTTCCCGAATACTCTGGCCCTTATTAACCATTGCCTTTTACGTCTCCTTTAGGATAAAAGACCTCTCGTGCTACCGTAGAAAGTTAACCCGGGAGAGAACCAGCATTGAGTATGCGTATTCTGGAACGATACATCTTCAAAGAACTTATAGCCCCCTATTGGTTTACTCTGCTGGTTTCTCTTTTTTTCCTCACGGTTGGAAGAATGGCACAGGTAGCCAAATATCTTTTCCAGGCATCGGTTAGCCTGAAGGATATCATAGAACTTATTATTTTTGCCATTCCTCGACTATCCACCTATGCCCTCCCCCTTGCCAGTGTGGTTAGTATTACCGTTGCTATGAATCGAATGGCGTCCTGCAATGAGCTAATAGCCATTGAAGGAAGTGGCATCCCTGTGCGGGGGCTTCCAAAGCCATTTTTGCTTTTCACGAGTTTCAACACCATCATAGTTCTGTGCATTACTGTCACCATCCTTCACCATGCCAATACGCTGTTTCGGGAAAAGATTATAAACATCGGCAAAACAAGTGTTACAGCTATTTTTCAGGATGGCACATTCATAGATTCGCTCCCTGGCTTCATATTGTATTTTCAGAAGGTATTCCCGGGAGATTTTACCGCCGAAGGGGTTTATATGGAAGACCTGCGAGATGACAAAACAGGGTTTACCGTGCTGGCTCAAAAGGCCTCTTTTAGCTACGACCCATCTCAGGGAGCTATTGTTTTCAATCTGGAAAAAGGAACCATCATAAGAAACTCAGAACATAATGTTAGCGGGCAGGTTGTTGAATTTGAACGATATGAACTGACGGTTTCTGCGGGAGAACTTTTTAGAGAACTTTCGCGAGCAAGTTCTACAAAGTGGGAAATGAACATGAAAGAACTGTGGCATGCTTCCTTCACCGCAAGGACACTGGAAGAGAGAAGCCGATACGGTATTGAGTTTCATACACGTATAGCTATGCCCTTTCTTTCCATCATCCTTGGCATGATAATGGTGCCTCTCTTTACTTCTAGCCAATCCCATAAAATATTGAGTAGCTCCTCCGCCTTTAAAGTCCTGATAGGATTTGGTCTGTTTCTGCTGTTCTACATCATGATATCTATTGGAAAAGGACTGGCAGAAGAAGGGATTATCAGTCCACCTGTGGCCGTATATGCTCCTATCGGTATCTTTCTTATATGTCTTGCGTATCTATGGATTAAGCCACGCAAAATTTCGAGAAAGCGATGAAGCTCATCCATTCCTATATTCTGCGATTATTCGTTAAATATGCGTTTATTACTTTCCTTTCAGCCATAAGCCTTTTTTTAGCAGTAGATTTTTCTGAAAGGTTTGACGATCTGATAGAAGCTTCGGTTACGTGGTTCGAAATTGTTAGATACTTTGCCTTTAAAATTCCTTCAATGATTAAAGACATAGCTATTCCCGTTTTTGCCATAAGCACACTTATTACTTTTGAAATTATGGCTCATCGTAGGGAGATACTAGCTCTTCACGCATCAGGCATTAATCCCAGTCGATATGCAAAGATTATCATTTTAGCCAGTTTAATAATTGCGGTTGGCTACCTGGAATTCATTGACGTGGTAGAACGGCCGTTGAAGACTCAAGCAAACACCTTTTGGTTGGAACGAGTAAAAAAATCGTTCGACCTTTCTCTTGCGACCAAGAAAATCAAAAAAGGGGAAATATGGTATGCAACTCGACATGCGATATACCACATTAAGTATTACAACCCTCAAAATAAGAGCTTTCACGGGGTTTCCATAATTTTTTTGGACGATAGTTTTAGAATACGTCGAAAGGTTGATGCGGCTACCATGATATGGGACGGCAATCAGTGGATTGCTCAAAATGCGGCAATTGTAGATTTTGGAAAGGAAGGGATAAGCTTCAACAAGATTGAGCTTCTGCCAATAGAAATTCGAGAAACGCCCACAGACTTTTCTATTTTTCAGACCAGCCTGGAAGATCTCTCCCTTAGAGATATTATCCATGTGGTTTTTCTCATGCACAGAGAAGGAGTAAATCCTCGATCTTATCTGATGGAGATAAATCTCAGGTTAGCTAACGCATCGGCTATTGCTGTTTCTATCATCTTGGTTATAGCTATCCTTTCAAAGTATTCCAGATGTTCTCTACGAAGTGAGATAAAGTCTGTAATCTACGCCATGGTTGGATTTGGTCTTTTCTTTGGATTATTCCAGGTTGGGGTAGGACTTGCTTCATCAGGCATGGTTCCCATGGTTTTAGGAATATGGGGAAGTCACGTTGCAGCAACGGTTATAGCCCTCCGTCTTTTATCATCATGAAAAGGGTGTTTTTCTCTAGTCAGGAGATTCCTCGGCACTTCGTGCCTCGGAACGACAAGAAGGATGTAACTCGGAATAACAGGAAAGAGGTGCCTAGGAATGATAGGACAGGAAAGAGGGGCCTGGAAATGACAGAAAAGGCTGTCACCCCGAACGAAGTGAGGGGTCTCTTTTGTTATCCGAACTTTCAAATTGAATGTGGCTCATGTCCTTAAATAATCGGAGGAGAAGAGAGCAAACCATCTTCCCCTCTCATTGAGTAAAAGGCTCAAAAAGTCCAAGTAGCCTTGTAAATACGTCTTTGAAACACCCCTATGCTTCCTCAAGAAAGTTCGCAGAAAGCCATTCCGGTTCTCACATCCATTCACATGAGCTT
>Ga0272449_1001933_pt1 | contig 20039 bp, 20 predicted proteins | sample YNPCB0241_FD_198679 | JGI IMG/M metagenome (GOLD analysis project Ga0272449, IMG submission 198679) | Hot spring sediment microbial communities from Yellowstone National Park, WY, United States - YNP-CB-024-1 | ecosystem: Environmental > Aquatic > Thermal springs > Hot (42-90C) > Sediment... | reverse complement strand
AAGCGATGAAGTTATGAGCTCGGTATTGAGAATAAAACCAGCAGTTAGTTATAAGGATATTGGAGGACTTTTTGGTATAAAAGAAAAATTATTCAAAATAATATCATTAAGTCTCTCTCCTGAATTAGCTAGTAAACTGAATTGGGTTCCACCAAAAGGCTTCTTATTATGGGGAGAACCTGGTTGTGGAAAAACATATCTTTCAAAGGCTATTGCAAAAGAAAATGATGCATCATTCTTTTATGTTCCTGCAGCTCAGCTTTTAATAAATGCAAAATGGGTTGGAGAACCTGAAAAAAATATAAGAGATCTATTTGCACTTGCAAGAAGACATGCACCAAGTATAATATTCTTTGATGAATTTGATGTTATTGCAGGAAAAAGAAGAGGAGATCCTGTAAGTGATAGATTGACAGCACAAATATTAACAGAATTAGATGGTCTACAACCATTAGAAAATGTAATAGTAATAGCAGCAACAAATAGATTAGAAATGATTGATGAAGCAATAATCAATAGATTTGAACCATATGTAATAGAGATTCCTTTACCAAGAAATGATGCAGAACGTTTAGATATTATAAAAGTTCACTTAAGACACTATATTGCTCATCTTCATCCTGAAGTAACACCTGAAAAAATATTAAGTATATTAAAAAAGCATAAAGTAGTATCTCCAAGAGTAGTTAGCGAAATAATAAGAGAGGCAAATAGACTAAGATCACAAGAAGTTAATGCAGCTTTAGAGCTTATTAGAGGACAAGATAGATTAACAGAGATTTATAATTTATATAAAGAAGAAATCGAAAGATTAAAAGAAGTTTTAGGTACCTTAGATTATGAAGTATTGAAAGAAATCAGACCAGAAAATTATAAAATAAGACTTTATCATTTTGAAAAAGCTGCTGAAGAACTTGAAAATGAAATTGAAAAAGAAATAATAGATGCTCAGGAAAGTATGGTTTATGAGAAACTTAATCCTGGTGTGGCATTAGGTCTTGCTACAGATCCTCAAGGTAGAAAAGGAATAATATTAATAGTTGAATGCTCTTCAAAACCAAATGGTAATGGTAAAATTGTAGTAACAGGAGCAGCTAAGACAGCAGTTGTAGGACCTGGCACAACAGTTGAAGATGTAAGTGTAATCGAAAGTGCTACAAATGTTATAGAATTCATTAAGAGATACATTTATGAGAAATTAGGAATAGATATTTCAAATTATGATTTTACATTTCAAGTTATAAGTCCACTTGAAGGAGCGCCAGGAATGGGAGTGAGTGGTCCAAGTCTTGGTCTTGCTTTTAGTGTAGCTGCTATATCTGAACTTGCAGGAATAGAAGGAAGAAAAGATGTAGTTATGAGTGGAAAGGGTGATATAAAGGGAAATGTTGGTCCTGTAGGAGGAATGGGATGGCGAGGATCAGGAAAAATTTTAGCTGCTGTTCAAACAAAAAGGATAAAGATAAAGAAGTTTGTAGTTCCAAAATGGAATTATGAGCATTCTCCTGATGAAATGAATATACTTAAAGAAGAAGGAATTGAAGTTATACCTGTTGAAAAACAAGTAGAAGCCTGGCTTAGTATATTTTCATTAAGTGAAGAAGAACTACTAGATAAGATTGCTAAAAATATTGAATTGAAGTCCAACATTAAAGCAATATTAAGATGATTCATTATATAGTTCGATGATTCGTCCTAGATAGTTTCTTTTATTATTTTTTTATTACTTCCAAATTATGAAATAATTTTATTAGCATCCTAATTAAAAAGAGAAGTTTATGGAAGAAATTCTAGCATTGGTCTTTATACTTTTGATATCTACCATATGTGCCTTGATATTCGGAAAATTGAAAATTCCATCAGTAGCCTCTTATATAATAGCAGGATTATTAGTAGGACCAGTATTAAGAATTGTAGAACCATCTTCTGTACGATTTTTAGCTGATTTAGGTATTGCATTAATGACATTCCAAATAGGATTAAATTTTAGATTAGAAGTACTACAAAAAAGAAGGATAGAATTTTTCTTATTATTCATATTTGAAATCATATTCATTTCTTTTTTATGTATAGTTCTCTCTACTTTACTAGGATTTTCACTCAATGTATCATTTGTACTGATACTTATTGCAATTAATTCTAGCACATTAATTTTCTTTAAATTAATAGAAAATAAGATAGATAAAAAAAAATGAATTATTTGAGACTATAGTGGGTTTGGGAGTTGCTGAAGATATTTTTGTTATGAGTGGAATTTCAATTCTTCCATCATTAGCTAGTTTAGAAAAATTTAGAATAATGGAGGCATTTGCTTTAATTGGAAATAGCATTTTAATAGCTATGGGAATTTTGGCTTTTAGTCTTAATATAGTGCCTTATGTTATAAATTATTTAATAAAAGAAAAAAATGAGGAAATTTTAATATTGCTTATATTAAGTATTGCAATAGGCTATGGTATTATAGCTAATTGGTTTGGTCTTTCTTTTGCTTTTGGATCTTTTATTGGTGGTATTTTAATATCTAGATTAGATATACCAGAAGAAACACTTGAAAAAATAAAATCATTAAGAGACTTATTTGCTATTATTTTCTTTGTATCTCTTGGTCTCTCTACTCCCTATCTTAAAAATATTGAAATGCTACCATTAGCAATTATTATTGCATTTATGTTAATTATGATAAGATTTATTTCAATTGTTTTATCAAGTTGGATAATTTTAGGATATGAAAATGCATTTAAGATGGGAATTGATTTAATGATATTAAGTGAATTTGCTTTAATTGTATCAAGAGAATCTTATAGATTTAATTTAATAAACGAAACAATATTCATTGCCTCAGTATTTTCTGTATTATTTTCATCAATTATTGGTTCTATTTTTATTGAAAGAGAAGAATACTTAATAAGAAAAATTGATACTATATTACCATTAAGAATAAAGAATTTCATGAATAAGTTTTCATATATTTTTACATTAATATTAAAGAAAATAACTATTTCATCTGAAGGTTACAAATTACTATTAAGTTTAATTGAAAAAATGATAATAGTAATCAGCATATTGATAGTAGGTTCTATATTATTACAAAATATCATAAGTATATATGGAATACAAAGTTTTTCGATTATTATTTATACAATAGTTATAATATCATTATTTATTTCATCATTTATAATATTATCAAAAATGCGAAAGAATATAGATCTTTTAATGAATTGGTATATAAGTACATTAGAAAAGAAAAATATATTCAAAAATTCGATTTACAAACTTCTCTTTTTGATAATTAATATAGTAATAATCCTGAATATATTTATAATAATAACAAGAATTTTGAGTAGTTATTTTGAAATAGCAAATATTTTCTCATCTTTGATAATATTAATTTTTGCAATAATTGTAATACTTGTATTCTATAGGGAAATAAAGATGCTTTTAAGAATTTAATAAAATTTTTTATATTAGTCATTTCTAATCATTAATGTGATTTAAATGGAATATGATGTAGTTGTGGTTGGAGCAGGACCTGCTGGTCTTATGGCTGCAAGAAAAATAGCAGAAAAAGGATTTTCAGTATTAATATTAGAAAAAGATAAAGATTTAGGATTAAGAGCATGTGCAGAAGCTGTCTCTGCAAATGCTTTTGATACTGCAGAAATTTCTCCTTCTCCTTCTCTTATATCAAATAAAATAGATGGAGCTTATGTTTTCCCTCCTGATGAAAATAAAGTAGTAAAAATTTCAGGAGAAAATTATAAAGGATACATATTAAATAAATCATTGTTTTTATATGCATTAGCAAGTAAAGCAGTAGCTGCTGGTTGTGATATAAAAACGCAAAGTGAAGTTATCAATGTAGAACTCTCAAATAATAAGGCTACTTCTGTGATTTATAAAGAAAAAAATGAAATTAAAAAAGTAAATCTTAAATACTTAGTAGGTGCTGATGGTACAAATTCCATAGTTGCACGTTCATGTGGTTTTGATTTAAGTAACTATGAAATAATTCCAACGATTCAATATGTAATGGTAAATTGTAATATTCCTGAAAAAAATATGATAAGAATTTATCTTGGAAATGAGGTCGCTCCTCTTGGATATGCATGGATTTTTGCAAAAAATGAATATATTGCTAATGTTGGAATTGGTGTAAGAGGAAAAACTGCAAAAGTATATCTTGACAAATTCATAGAAAATCATAAAGAATTTTTCAAAAATGCAAAAATCATAAAAGAAGGTGGTGGTGGCGTACCTATTGGAGGACAATTAAAAGAAATTGTAAAAGAAAATATTGTATTATGTGGTGATGCAGCTGGACAAGTAATTCCTTTAACAGGAGGAGGAATTAGAAGTAGTATGGAAGCAGGAAAAATTGCAGGTGAGATAATTGCAAAAGCATTAGAAGAAAAAGATATAACAATATTAAAGGAATATCCAAAAAGATATGAGGATCCTTGGGGCATGAGAATTTCAAAGAGCTTAAAGGTATTGAGAATTTTTGAAAAGCTTTCAGATGATGATATGAATATGCTTGCAGAAGTTATTAGTGGGGATGATGTTGTTGATCTTGCAAATGGACTTGATATAAAGAGAGTAGCAAGAAAGCTTATGTCACATCCAATTTTTGCTATTAAGATAGCCTCTAAGATTTTATCATCATAAATTTTTTAATATTTTTTTAATTACTATAATTTATGAGAAAAGCTCTTTTAATAATAGATATGCTAAATGATTTTATATATGGATCATTAGCAAGCCCAACAAATAAAGAAATAATTCCTAATGTTAAGAAATTACTTTTATGGGCAAGAAAAATAAAAATCCCAATTATTTACGTATGTGATTCTCATTATCCTGAAATAGATTGGGAATTAAAAATTTGGGGGTCTCATGCAATTATTGGAACTAAAGGTGCTGAAATAATAGATGAACTTAAGCCAGAACCTAATGAATATATTGTTAGAAAAAGAAGATATAGTGGATTTTTCCAAACTGATTTAGGAATTTTATTAAGAGAACTTTCAGTTGATACATTAATACTTACAGGATTGGATACTTCTATTTGCATAAGACATACTGCTGCAGATGCATTTTTTAGAGGATATAAATTAATAATTCCAAGAGATGCTGTAATAACATTTAATCCGAAGGATAATGAAGAAGCATTAAAATATTTAAATAAAGTATATGGAGCAGAAATTAAAACTACAGATGAAATAATAAGGGAGGGATAATTATGAAAAAAGATGTTGAGAATTTTTATTATTTATTACATCCAAGACCTGTTGTTCTTATATGTTCAGGTAATGAAAAAATAAATATAATGGCATGTTCATGGATAACTCCAGTAAGTGAAGAACCACCAATGATTACCATATCATTATGGAAAGAAGGATATACATGTAAGCTAATAGAATCATGTAAGGAATTTACAGTCAATATTCCATCTATTGATTTAATAAAAGCAGTATGGATTGCAGGAACAAAAAGTGGAAAAAATGTAGACAAAATAGCATTGACTGGATTAAAGCTTAGTCCATCAAAAAAGATTAAAGTTCCAATAATTGAGGATTGTATAGGTCATTTAGAATGTAAATTATCTAAATCATTAGAAGTTGGAGAATGTAATTTATATGTAGGAGAAGTCATAGCTGCATATGCAAAAGAAGAGCTATTAGAAAAAGGAGTATGGAGTGAAAATGCAAAAGTATTATTGCACTCAGGCGGAAAAATATTCACAATACCAAGTAAACTAACTACAGTGAGAACATGAGAATTGTAATTTTATTTGAATCTGGAATTTCTATAGAATGTGAATTAAATGAAAAAGAAAATCCGAAAACAATTGAGGCTCTTTTAAATTCATTACCTTTTGAATCAAGAGTAAATCTTTGGGGAAAAGAAATCTATTTTGCAGTACCTTTTTCTGCTGAAATAGAAAATCCAAAGGAAATTGTTGAGATTGGTGATATAGCATACTGGCCTGAAGAACCATCATTGTGTTTGTTCTTTGGACCAACACCAATAAGTCCATCTCCAGATATAATAAAGCCATATAGTCCAGTAAATGTAATTGGAAAAATTATCAGTGATTTAAAAATCTTAGAGAAAATTAAAGAAGGAGAAAAAGTAAGAGTAATGCTTAAATAAAATATCTATTTTTGCAATTTTTATGAAATTTGCTACATGTGAATATAAAGGAAGAACATATGCTTGTGTAATTATTGGAAATAATGTAATAAGATTTTCATCATTAGAATGTACAAAAGGAATTCCAGATAGAGATCTTTTACCATTTATTGAAATTGCAGATGAAAAATTATTAAATTCTTTAAAAGAAGAAATTGAAAGTAAAAATTACAATGATTTGAAATTAGAAGAAGTAAGGTTAAGAGCTCCTATATTAAGACCACCTGCAGTATATTGTCTTGGATTTAATTATAAAGCTCATTCGGTAGAATTAAAAAGAAAAATACCAGAAGAGCCAATTGTATTTTTAAAACCATCAAAAGCTGTTATTGGACCTGATGATTATATAATACTTCCAAAGATATCAAAAAGAGTAGATTATGAGGTTGAATTGGCCATAGTTATTGGAAAAGGAGGAAGATATATTAAAAAGAATGAAGTTTATGATAGGATTTTTGGGTATACTATATTAAATGATATAACAGCAAGAGACATTCAAGAAAAAGATTTTATGCAATCAAAACCATGGTTAAGATCTAAAGGGTTTGATACTTTTGCACCAATAGGTCCAGTAATTGTTACAAAGGATGAAATTGGAATTCATCCAGAACTTGATTTAGAACTCAGAGTAAATGGAGAAATTAGACAAAAATCAAATACTAAAGAAATGATTTTTGATATTCCAACAATAGTAGAATACATTTCATCATTTACCACATTAGAACCTGGAACTATAATAGCTACAGGAACCCCAGAAAAAGTAGGTCAATTAAAAGATGGAGATATTGTTGAAGCATATATTGAAAAGATAGGAATATTAAGAAATAAGGCAATTCAAGAATTATGAATATAAGAAAAATAATAGTAATTGCAATATTTTCAGCTATTTATGCAATAGTTAGCCTACTTCCTGGATTTCAAGTAATTGGAATACCAGGTGTTGATATAAGAATTAGTAGAACTTTAGATATAATCTATGGAATAATATTGGGACCATTATTTGGCTCTTTAGCTTCTTTTATAGGAGCAATTATAGGAAGAATAATTACAGGTGGAGGAATTGGTTTATTATTTACACCACTTTCAATAGTTTCCTCATTTATCTCTGGAATTACCTATGTAAAAGAAAAAGGATGGATAATATCTTCAATAATTTTCTCTATTATAATAACATCTTGGTATATTGGACCTGGAAAAGAAATTCCATTTTATGCTATTCCACATATTATTGGATTACTAATTTTAATTATTTTAGGATATAGAATAAGGAGTTTAATTAATTCAAAAAATAATAAAAATACATTATTAGGACTAATCTTAATAAGCTATTCATCAACAATGGCAGGACATATGGTTGGAAATATGATTTTCCTAGTATTAATTAATCCCCCTCCAATTTTCTTTATGACAACACTTCCATTAACAATTTTTGAAAGAATTACAATAACATTAATAAGTGCTTTAATAGGATTACCATTAATAAGAGTAATAAATAAACTCATTAAGTTATAATTTATGTTTTTGCTTTTTCTTTTCATCAAAAATATGAATTACTTCATATCCTTTTTCAACAAGAATATTAGCAATAAATCTTCTATGACATTTAAACCATAATTTTTCACTACACATTATTGCTAATATTTTTGATTTTGAAAGTTCTTCTATTTTATTAATACCTTCTTTAAATTTCTCACTTCTAATATAATTTTCATATCCTTCTTTTCTATAACCTCCAAGTTCTTCACCAAGCCATACATAATTTATATTTTCCTTCATTAATCTTTCAGATAATTCATTTATTGAAAACCATGGAAATTTTTTACTAGTAGGAAATCTTCTAACATCTACTACTAATTCTATATCATAATATTTTAATATCTTAATGAATTCTTCTATATTTCTATTTCCATGTCCAATAGTATATATAATCATTAAAATTCTAAAAGAAAATAAGTTTTATAAAATTAGAGAAAAAATTTTAGAGGAAGTCAATTCCATTAATTTTTTATTAATCATCTTCTTCATCATTAATTATGAAAAAGGTAATACTAATATCATTTATAATTGCAATGTTAATAACATTATTTTCTAGTGTATATGCTAAGGATTTATCAAAATCTGAAATAGTACACTTCTGGATAGCTGTACCAGCAGGTAATATAACAGAACCTATTACTATTATAAAAGCAAGTTTACCTCCAATAAAAATGGCTCCATTAGTAATTGATTTAGATCAAAGAGGCATACTTAAGAAAATATTAAATCCAAATACTGAAGCTATATCTACTCATTGGATTTATAATATTGGTAAAAAACCAATAAGAATTAAACTTGAATTAATTGAAGCTAATTATCCAATTAGATGGGAAGTAAAAGCAGCATGGCCTTATGATCCTGAAACACATACATTTACAAAACCTTTACCTCCAGGTATGGGAATACCTAAGCTAAGTATTGATTGGATTTTTGAAATACCAAATTACTATATGGATGAAAAAGTAATTTATGATGGTGGATTATTAGTAATAGATGCAGATACTAATGAACTTCTTACTTTTATACCAATAAAACTCATTAGAGGAGGAATTTCTCAAGGAGGAGGAGCAAGTTGTGGTTAAAAAGTTTAATGAGAAATAAGTATAGATATATTTCTTGGATAATTGGCTTCATATTATTTGTAGGACCATTTGCAATTATAATGCGTATTTACTATTACTTAGCAGGAATATTAAGAGAACCAGATTTACATACGGCATGTTTTAGAATGCCAATTGATTGGATATTTTCAGGAAGAATTTACTATATATTTAGCTATCCTGAAATGTTTTTATTTATATTTGCAGTACTAATAACTTCATTAATATTAGGACCAATATTTTGTGGTTGGTTATGTCCAGTTGGTGCTTTTAGTGAAGCTATTAGTAGAATAATTCCCTTACCAAATAGATATAGAATTCAAATAAAGGATCCAAGGATAACAAGAGCAATAAGATATGGATTTCTTACTGGATTCATTATGATTTCTATATTGATTCTCTTGGGATTTTCAGAAAGATTTACAGCAATATGTTGTTGGTATTGTGCATCATCAGTATTACAACAAATAACTAATGGAATTATCAATCCAATAGAATTAGAATATTGGTTTAGTGGCTCTATAATTGTTTTAATATTTTGGTTAATAATTGGTGGAATATTTACTGTAGGAGGAAGAGGATGGTGTTTATTCTTCTGTCCACTAGGTGCACTATCAGGTATAATTCATAAAATTGGTTCTAAACTTGGATTTTATAGAACTATAAGAATAGAAGGTAAATGTATTAATTGTGGTAAATGCATATCAGTATGTCCAATGCAAGCAATTGATTCTAATTTCTCAATTGAAAGAACACTTTGTATAAATTGTAAGGAATGCATATCGAGATGTCCAAATAAACTTTATAAAATGATTTGGAGGAGTAAAAATGCTTCTTCAAAAATTAATTAAAAGATTTAAACTATTGTGGATTTATATTATAACAGCATCATCATTACCTTTTTCTTATATTTTATCTCTTAATTGTAATTTTTTATGTTTTTCATGTCCACTTAGTGGATTATGTATTATTTTTTATCCAATAATTATTTTGGCTATTATTTTTGTAAAATTAATAAGAAAAATTAAAAATTTTAAAATATAGAAAAAAGTTAAATTTAAGTAAAATGTTTATCAATAAGAGGTTGAAAAAATGAATTTCTTACATGATATAGAAACTGGTAGTAAAGCACCAGATATTGTAAATGTTGTTATAGAAAATGTAAAAGGATCTTTGAATAAGATAGAATATAATGAAAAAGAAGGAATTTTTAAATTAGACAGAGTTCTTTATTCTGATATTACCTGGCCATTTGATTATGGCTTTATACCAAGAACTTGGCATGAAGATGAAGATCCAGTAGATGTTGTAGTTCTAGTAACTCAATCTACTTTTCCAGGCTGTATAGTAGAAGTAAGACCAGTAGCCTTATTAATTATGGAGGATGAAAAGGGAAAAGATGATAAAGTAGTTGCAGTTCCTGCAAAAGATCCAAGATTTTTTGGTATAAAAGATTTAAATGATATACCAAAAGAAAAAATAAAGGAAATAGAGTTCTTCTTTGAAAACTATAAAAAATTAGAACCTGGAAAATTTGTTAAAATTAAAGGATGGAAAAATGCAGATGAAGCTAAAAAAGTTATAATAGAAGCAATGAAATCATATGAGAAAAAATTCAAAAAATAATTTTTTAATATGCAGTTTTATAACCAGTAGGTTTTACAATAATTAATCCTGCTTTCATTGCTTCATGATATACATTAGGCTTATATTCAATTACTAAATAAAAAGCTATAATCCATAGTAGAATTAAAACTAATGAATAAAAAATCATAATAGAAAATCCCAATAATATTAACAACTTAATAATTCTTATTTTTCTTATCTTTTCTTTTAATAAATTAATATCAATATCTTTAGAACTTTCTTCAAAGAAATTTCTCAATATATCTATACTCATGTAATATGCTGAACAAATAATTTCCTTGGGATTACTAGAGGATTTTTTAATAATTTTTTCTTTACATAATTCTGAAATCATATCCGATAATTTTTCTAATTCATTTTCAATTTCTTCATGAGCATCTATTATTAGCATTTTTCTTCTTTTAATAATACTATCATGAATATAATGAAGACATCTTCCTAGCATAAATCCTGAGAAATACCACTTATTTCTTCTTACATAATATAATGATAGCTCATAATAATATCTTATGAGATTATTATGAACATCATGATGAGTAATTTCTTTTTCATATGTTCTTTTTTTAGAAATAATAATTTTCTTATCTTGTTTTATATCAGGATCAATAATTCCATTAAATAATCCATCTAAAAAATCTTTTCTTAAATTTAAATTAAAATTACCTAAAGCTTTTTCAAGAATAATTCTGTGAGTTCTCCATTTTGGCATACAATATTTTATATGTTTATCATTTATTTAAATAAAGTATTTTTATGAATTTTCTTAATTTCTTCTTATGAGTGAAAAATATAAAGCTCTTGGTGTAGATGTTCATAAAACTGGAATTTCACATTTTAAAAATATTATAAAAGAAATTTTTCCCGGTTCTTTTTGTACAGTAATTAAACATCCTCTAGATTCTTCAAAAGGTATTATACTACATGAGGATGGTGCTGGTAGTAAGCCTATTATTTCATATTTATATTATAGGGAAAATAATGATCCAAAATATTTTCAAGGCTTAGTAAAAGATGTTATTGCAATGAATATTGATGATGTAATATGTATTGGAGCAAATCCCCTAGCAATATCTGATTATATAGCATTAAATCCTTTAGTAATAGATAAAGAAGTTCTTTTAAGTAATATCGCTAAAGGTTTTTCAAAAGTACTACAAGAAGTTAATTTATGTTTTTGTGGAGGAGAAACTGCTGAATTACCAGATATAATTAGAACATTTGATATTTCTTGTACAGTTTATTCAGAAATTTCACTTGATTCTGTAATCACTGGCTATCAAATTTCTCCTGGTGATATTATTATTGGATTAAGAAGTGGAGGTAAAGCATTAAATGAAGATTATGAGAATAGTGGTATTATGTGTAATGGAATAACTCTTGCTAGACATGTACTTCTCAGTAATGATTATGTAAAAAAGTATCCTGAAATTTCATGCCCTGAAGTTAAGGGTTATAATGGAAGATTTAAAATAGATTCTTATTTAGATGAACTAGGCATGACAATTGGAGAAGCTTTACTTTCTCCTACTAGAATTTACACCCCTCTAATATTAGAAATATTAAAGAAAGTAAAAGTAAAAGGTTTAGTTCATAATACTGGTGGTGGTCTTACAAAATGTCTTAGAATTGGAAGAAATATAAAATATATTAAAGATGATCTAATTGAACCAGATCCAATATTTTTGCTTATACAAAAAGAAGGAAAAATTAGCTGGCAGGAAATGTATAAAGTCTTTAATATGGGTATTGGCATGGAAATAATTACTGATAAAGAAAATGTAGATTACATTCTTGATATTTGTGATAAATATAGAGTAGGTGCAAAAATAATAGGTAAATGTGAAGAATCTTCAGAAGGTAATTTAGTAATAATAAAATCTAAATGGGGAGTTTTTTCTTATTCTTAAATTTTTAAATTTATATAAACATTTAAAAAAAGCTTTATATACTATATAAAAGATTTATATAAACGAATAAAAATGGAAAATGAAGTAATAGGATATTCTAATCTCAATATAGGTAAGCTTAGAAGAGGAAAAGTAAAAGATGTATATGATTTAGGAGATGAACTTTTAATATTCTATACAGATAGAGTATCTGCTTTTGATGTTGTATTACCTTCATTAATACCAAATAAAGGAGAAAGCTTATTGAAACTTACAGTTTATTGGATGGAAAAAAGTAAAAAAATAATTCCTAATCATTTAATATCAGTAATTAATAATAGAACAATAAAAGTAAGAAAAGCAAAAAGAATAGATATTGAATGGATAATAAGAAAATATCTCTATGGCTCTTTATGGAGAGAATATCAAGAAGGTAAAAGAGAAATTTATGGCATTAAATTACCATCAGGTTTAAGAAAAGCAGAAGAACTCCCTCATCCTATATTAACACCAACAACTAAGACTGATATTGGTCATGATGTTCCTATAACTAAAAAAGAAGCCATAGAAAAAAACATTATAGATAAGGATACATGGGATTTTCTTGAAGAAATATCACTTAAGCTTTATGAATTTTATGAAGGAGAAGCAAAATATAGAGGATTAATAATTCCTGATGTTAAGCTTGAATTTGGATATGTAGGAGATGAAATAATACAAATTGATGAACCTCCAACTCATGATTCTGCAAGAATATGGGCTTTAAAATATTATAGAATTGGGGAAAGTCAAGAAAAGTATTGTTTAGATAAGGAATTTTTAAGAGAATGTCTTAGAAGAATGGGATTTAATGGAGAAGGAGAGCCACCTATTTTATCACCAATTATTATAAATGAAGTAAGAAAAAGATGTATTGGTGCATATGAAGTACTAGCAAAAGGAAAAAATATAGATGAATTAAATCTTCTTTCTGTTGATGATATTTTTAAATAAATATTTAAAAATATATTTAAAAATAACTAATTTTTATAAATATTTATGTAAAAAGGTGTAATTAATGTGTGGAATATTTGCTATTAAGTCCTTAAATGAGGAGAATATTTTCACAAAATTATATTGGGGAATATTAGCTCAAAATCACAGAGGACATGATTCTTATGGTTTTCTTACATTCCATAATGGATTTAAAAGATTTACTGGTATTGGCTTAGTTCCAAAAATAGAAAAAGAAGATTTTCAAAAATGGAAATTATTATTACCAGGAAATACTGGAATTGCTCATGTAAGATATGGAACATTTGGTAGTAGAGATTTATCTTTTAAATTGAAAGCTGCACAACCTATTATTACATCAAGGAATAATAAGGAATTAGGAATTGCATATAATGGAAATTTAGTCAATATTAATGGGAATGTACCTGATACTGAATTTATTTCTAATTATATATTGGAAAAAAATGATATAATAGATGGAATTCAAAATTTCATGAATAATATAGAAGGAGCATATTCTGTTGTGGGTTTGGATCCTGAAGGCAATTTATTTGCTTTTAGAGATCCCTTAGGAATAAGACCATTATTATTTGGTGAAGATAATTCAACTAGAGCATTTTCATCAGAATCTGTTGGATTTAATATAAATGATATTAAATCGTTTAAAGAAGTTGAGCCTGGTGAATTATATATAATTAAAAAAGATTCTTATGAGAGAATAAAATTAGTTAAAAGAAATAGAAGAGCTTTTTGTGGTTTTGAATTTGCATATTTTTCAAGACCTGATTCTATAATAAATGGAAAATATGTTTATGAGATAAGAGAAGAATTAGGACGTAGACTTGGAAAAAGATATCAAGAATTTGTAAGAAAATCCGATCTTATTATTTCCATACCTGAGACTGCTGATGATGCAGCTTATGGTCTTCATGAAGAAACAGGTCTAAAATGGGAGAGAATGATTAGAAGACATAGATTTGTAACCAATAGAGCTTTCATAATGGAACCTGATGAAAGAATTTCTACAATTAGTAAGAAAATAAATGTATTAAATCATGATCTTCAAGGCAAAAAAGTAATTGTAATTGAAGATAGTATAGTAAGAGGGGATACAACAAGAACAGTATTAAAAAGATTAAGAGAAGCAGGAGCTGAAAAAATCTATGTTTTTGTAACATTTCCAAAAATAACACATCCATGTTTCTATGGAATAGATATGGCAACTTTTTCTGAACTCATAGGATTTTCTTTTAATGAAGAACAAATAGCAAAAATAGTTGGAGCTGATGCAGTTTGCTATCAAACTATTGATGATTTTATTAATGCAGTAGGTATGAAAAGAAATGAATTATGTATGGCATGTACCACAGGAGAATATCCAACAGAATTAGCTCAAAAAATTGTGGATAAGGTGAAAATGAGTTCTGAAGTTCTTAGTAATAAAAGAATTTATGAGAGGTTATATAAATGACTGGAATATTAGGAATATACTTTTTTGATGAAAGATGGAATGTTTGTAATTTTGGAGTATATGGTCTAATGGCTTTACAACATAGAGGAGAAGAAACATTTGGTTTAGAAATTATTGGCAATTCTAGAAATAAAATTGAAGGAGAAGGCTTAGTAGAAAAAATATTAATTAATAATAAAAAAATTAATGGACATATTTGCCTAGGTGCTGTCTCACCTTCAATTAGTGAACTTCAACCATTTAAATTAAATGATAGTGTATCTTTAGCAATAGATGGTAAAATTATTAGTATAGAAGATTATAGATGGGACTCAACATTAAGTTATGAAAATAATTTAAGAAGAGCTTTTAAAGGTAATAAAATTGAAGATGCAATTGATTTCTTTTCAAGATGTAAAGGAGGATTTTCATATATTGTAGTTAATGATAAAAAAGAAATGATTGCAGGAAGAAGTAGTTTGGGTACAAAACCATTAGCACTTGGAAAAATGGGATTTGAAGGAGGAATAATAGCATCAGAAACTTGCGTTATGGAAGTAATAGGTGAAAGAGTTCCAATAAGTCCAGCAGAAAATATTGAACCAGGTGAAATTCGAGTATTTACACCTCTTTCTGCATATAGTGAATGCATAGAAAATTGTACAAAAAGAGCTTACTGTAGCTTTGAATACGTATATTTAGCAAGACCTGATTCATACATTAATGATATACCAGTTTATAGAGTAAGAAGAAGAATAGGAGAAATTTTAGCTGAAAAAGATGATATAGATGCAGATGTAGTAATAGGCGTTCCTGAAACAGCAATTCCTTTTGCTATGGCATATTCAAATAAAACAGGTATACCAGTTGAAAAAGGATTTGAAATTACAGGAAGAAGAGTAAGAAGTGCGATGAAACCAAATCAATTAGAAAGACTAAAAGGAGTTCAGCTTAAATTAAATGTTATAAGTGAAGTAGTTAGAGGAAAAAGAATTATTCTTATTGATGATAGTATAGTTAGAGGAAATACTCTTGCTAATATTGTATACTTAATGAAAGAAAAAGGAGCAAAAGAAGTTCATGTTAGAATAGGTAGTCCTAGAATTATTTCACATTGTCCTTTTGGTGTTGAAATTCCACCAGAAGATGAGCTTATAGGTAGACATTTAAATGAAGAGAAAATTGCAGAAGTCATTGGAGCAGATTCCTTTAGATATTTAAGTATTGATGATTTAGCTGAAGCAATAGGTATTAAATCTGAGGAATTGTGTCTTGGTTGTTTTTCAAATTCATATCCAGAGGTGTAATTTATGAAAGTATTACTTGTTGGTGGTGCTGGAAGAGAACATGCTATTGCTATTTCCTTAGCCAAAAGTAGTTATTCGCCTAGAATTTACTGTATTTCAGAAATGATAAATATAGGTATTAAAAAACTAGTAGAGCAAAGTAATGGAGAATACTTTAGAGGAAATATTAATGATCCAAATGTTGTTTCTAATATTGCAGAAAAAATAGGAGCTGATTTTGTATTTATTGGTCCTGAAGAACCAAACTTTCATGGTGTGCCTGATAAGCTTGAAGAAAAAGGTATACCATGTATAGGCGCTAATAAAGCAGTCTCTGAAATTGAAATGTCGAAAGCTCATATGAGAGATATTCAATGGAAGTATAAAATTCCAGGAAGACTATGGTATAAGAAATTTAAAACATTTGAAGAAGCTCTTCCTTATATTGAGGAATATGCTGATAGTATTGCATTAAAGCCAGCTAGACAAGTTGGAGGTAAAGGAGTAAAGGTCATAGAAGATATTCAAGTTTATTTACAAGATGATAAGAAAAAATTGAAAATTGCTCATGCAGAATCCATTGTTAAGGAATATATGAAGGACTATGATGATACTGAATACAAATTACTAATAGAAGAAAGAGTATGGGGACCAGAATATACATTACAATGCTTTACTGATGGTAGAAGTATTTTACCAATGCCAATAGTTCAAGATAATAAGCATGCATTTGATGGTGATTTAGGAATGGAAACAGGCGGAATGGGATCAATATCTTGTGGATTAACATTAAAGTATGGTATTGATGATGAAAGAAGTCTTCTCACAAGAGAAGAATATGAAAAATCTGCAGAAATAGTAAAAATGATGGTGGATGCAATTCAAAAAGAAACTGGTAAGAAATATCATGGAGTTGTTGCAGGTCAAATGATGTTAACTCCAGTATGGGGTCCAACAATAATAGAAATGTATTCAAGATTTGGTGATCCAGAAGCAATTAATGTTTTAAAAGCATTGAAAACAGATCTTATAGAAATATGTGAGGCTATTATTAGTGAAAAATTAAATACTATAAAATTAGAATTTGATGAAAATGCTATTGTAGTAAAAGCAGTATGTCCTGAAGGCTATCCGAATAGAAGAGATTTAGCAAAAAATCATCCAATTAAAATAAATAATGATATTATCAATAATGAAAATATCATATGGGCATCAGTTGATATTAATAATGGGGCTATAGTAACAGGAGGCTCTAGAATTGTAGAATGTATAGGAATTGGTAATAATATTCCAGAAGCAAGCTTAAAAGCAGAAAATCTATGTGAAAAAATATCCTTAGAAGATGGATGGAGAGTTTTTCATAGAAGTGATATAGGCTCTGAAAAATTTATGGAAAGAAGATTTTCTTTAGCAAATTTAGCTCGTGAAATTTATCAATATAGAGAAAGAAAAGGCCTCCTTGGAAAGAGGATCATATGGATGCCAGGAAAAGGATTAATTGAGGTGGGATAAATGATTAAAAGATTAGAAGAAAGAATAGAACTTCTAAAAAATATAGATAGCTATAGAAGAGAATTTGAAAGTAAGCTACATCCAATTGAAGAATTAAAACCCAATGAGCCAGTAATCTTTATGTCTATTGGTGGAGGAGAACTAGGCGATTTAGCAATAACTACAGCAAAAAGATATTTTGGTGGAGTACTAGGTGGTATTAAGACTATAGTCTTTGATAGATACTATGGATTTCCAGCTCAAGATGTATCAGATTATTTTGAAGTATTTGATATAAAAAATGGTGATTTACTAGAGAAGAATATTAAAAAATACATTCCCAATCCTAATGTACCTCATGCTATATACTTAGAAGTGGAAATGATTGATATTACTAGAACATTTAAACTTGGAATGGAAGAAAACTATAAAGTAATGTCAACACCCTATGGTCCTTTAGTTTGTATGGATAGACATTTAACAAAAATGATGTTTGATAAATTAGGACTTGAAAGAGTACCATGGGCATATGCAAAAAATGATGAAGAGATACAAAAAATAGCACAAGACTTTAATTTACCCATTATAGTAAAGCCTGTAATGACATCAAGTGGACATGGAACAACAATTGTAAGAAATAAAGAAGATTTAGAAAAAGCCTATAAGCATGCTAAAGAGCATGCAAGGGGAATTGGTGATGAAGTTATAGTAGAAAAATTCCTTTCGGAACTTAAAACTCATGGTACTGAAATAACTCAAATAGTAGTTAGACACTTTGATGAAAATGGTAAAATTGTAAATTCATTTTTACCACCAATTGAACATAAAAGACCTGGTGCAACATATCATGAAAGCTGGCTACCTGCCAGCATTCCAGAGGATATAGTTAAGAAATGCCAAAGAGATGCAGGTAAAATAGCGGATTTTCTAGGGGGATTAGGAGTTTATGCAGTAGAACAATTTGTAATTGATGATAAAGTATACAATAATGAAGTTGCAAATAGACCTCATGATACTGGATTAATAACTAGATGGATGTTAAATATGGATGAAGGTGCTTTACAATTAATATCTACAATTGGCTTAACAATAAGTAAATCTTCAATTGAATTCTCAAGAATTGGAGTTTATGGCGTTGCTCATGTTGTTCTTGCACCAGATAATATAGTTGGAGAAAAGAAAGTAAAAAGAATAAAAATTAATGAAATAAATAAGATAATGGACTCTGGAGTAGACTTTTGGTATTTTGGAAAACCAACTGCATATCCAGGAAGAAGAATGGGATTAGTTGTAGCATTTGGAAAAGATCTTAATGATACAAGAATTAAAGCTGAAAGAATAGCTCATTTTGCAGAAAAATGCATAGAATATGAGTGATGTGATATGCCAAAAGTTGCAGTAATAATAGGAAGTACTTCAGATAAAAAAGCAGGAGATGAAGCAGTTGAAATTTTAAAAGAATTTGGAGTAGAATTTGACTATAAAATATTATCAGCTCATAGAAATCCTGATGAACTTGATGCATTTATTAAATCTACAGATGCAGAAGTCTTCATAGCTATAGCTGGTCTTTCAGCAGCATTACCAGGATTTATTGCTTCAAAAACAATTAGACCAGTAATTGGTGTACCAATTAATGTTAAATTAGAAGGATTAGATGCTTTTCTTTCCATGGCTCAAATGCCAAGTGGAATACCTGTAGCTACTGTAGGTGTAGATAATGCAAAAAATGGAGCTTATTTAGCATTAGAAATTCTTGCATTAAAGTATCCTGATATAAGAGATAAATTATTAGAAAAAAGAGGATTAAAGAAATGAAAGTAAAAATAGAAGTTAAGCTAAAAAAGGGATATTTTGATCCTGAAGGTGAAGTGGTAGCAAATTCATTAAGAGATTTAGGATTTTCTTTAAAAAGTGTAAGAGTAAGTAAGGTTTATACTATAGACATGGATGTAAATGACGTAAATGAAGGAATTAAAAAAGCTCAAGAAATGTGTAGAAAACTTCTTGCAAATCCAGTTAAGGATGATTTTTCCATAGAGGTATTATCAGATGAAGATAATTAGAAGAGAGGAAATACCAGTATTAGAATTTGATCTTTCAAATGCTAATGATAATGAATTAATAGATCTTAGTAACAAATTAGGTCTTGCTTTAAGTTTAAATGAAATGAAAGTAATAAAAGAAAATTTTAAAAGACCATTAACAGATGTTGAACTTCAAACATTTGGACAAACATGGTCAGAACATTGTTTTCATAAAACTTTTAAAGGAATAATAGAAATTAATGGAAAAATAATAGAAAATCCTCTTAAGAAATATATAATTAAAGCAACTAAGGAATTAAATAAACCATGGTGTTTTTCAGTTTTTGAAGATAATGCTGGACTTATAGATTTTGATCAAGGATATGTAATTGCAGCAAAAGTTGAAACTCATAATCATCCTTCTGCAGTAG
>Ga0272449_1001932_pt1 | contig 20043 bp, 21 predicted proteins | sample YNPCB0241_FD_198679 | JGI IMG/M metagenome (GOLD analysis project Ga0272449, IMG submission 198679) | Hot spring sediment microbial communities from Yellowstone National Park, WY, United States - YNP-CB-024-1 | ecosystem: Environmental > Aquatic > Thermal springs > Hot (42-90C) > Sediment... | reverse complement strand
CTTAAAATAGATAAGCCTATGAACTCCGCTGGTATGCCAATAGAGTAGAAAGACGCTGCAAAAGGAATCGCTCTTGGAAGGTGAGTCTTGCCTAGATTTCTGCTATAACCAAACAAACCAATATGTAGCTTTCTTGCCCTTCTTTGAGGAACGTAACAGGATACGCTATTTATTAGAGGAGCTAAGCTTTCTACTTCACTTTGATATCTTGAGATGAACTTTTCAAGAATCCCAATCAAAATCTTCTCTTCGTAAGACTCTATAATTTTTGGTTCTTTATTTGGAAGGCTTTTGTTCAATTTTCCTACTATTCTTCTTACATCCTCTATTGAATTATCATATTTCAAAGATGATTGGATGGTAACTGTATATACGCCAGAATACTCGTCAAGAAAACCTTCTACGTTGTTAACAGACAAATGCCCCCTAAAGGGCATGGAGCCAACGCCTATTATTGGATACAATTTTATCCCTCTCTTTTTTTGAAGCGAGTAAAGCCTCGATAATGAAATCTTTGTAAGTATGATTGCAGATATCAAGCCATAATTAAGTGCTGGATCTGACCTTGCTATGAAGACTCTGATGTAATCTTGGTTTGCATGATTTAGGTAGCTACTAACTATCTCGTCTATAGTTAAAAGGCTTTTTATATCTTCTACAAGCGGTATTATTTCAATGTTTTTTGGTTCAAAGCATCCTATCCAATCCTTTACCTTGATTTCATCACTTATCTCAATCTCTTCAGCCCCAGCAATTACTCTTTTGTAGTAGTTACGAAGAAAGACAAGCTCTTTGCCATCGGTAGTGAAAGGAAGTATTACCTCAAATATTGGTACTACCTTTTTGTTATAAAATGAAGAAGCAATATCCGCACTGACTGGTATATTCGCCAAGGTTTCAAAAATTATCTTTCTCTCTGTAACCTCTATTCTAGGGTTAGGAATTCTATAAGTTAGAAATACATCTTCTCCAAGGATATTTTCCTTAAAATAATCGCCGTAATTGTTTAAAAGCTTTCTCACAACTCTTGTGTCAACATCCTTACCTTCAGAATCCCACATTACTTCTTGGCAATTTATTTCCTTAAATGCAATATACGCCTCATAAATTTCATCATCTCCTTGAATAACATCACCTTTACACCATGTAGGGATGCAAACGTTATCTGGATGTTGAGTAGACATCGTTCTCGGTATCTGCTTATTTGCCATTATTCCCACCTAGATAAGATTAATCAGCTTAATCTATCCTTGAGAAAAGATATTGCTTCATCAATTCCTATCTGTATCTCCGTTCCATCAATCATATTTTTCACAACTATCTTCTTTTGTGAATATTCTCTTGGTGCTAGTATTAACACGTATTTTGCGTTCAAGAACGAGGCAGTCTCCATCTGCTTTTTCAAATTTTTTCCTAATAGATCAAATTCAACTCTTATACCATTTCTTCTTAGTTCTGATGCCAGCCGAGTAGCAGGCTTTATGAAATCTTTGTTTGCATAGGCTATGTATATTAACGATAATTCGTCACTCTTAACCTTGCCTATCTTAGACAGTGCAATCGCTATTCTTTCAACGCCCCCTGCAACACCCGTTGCTGCTAAATCAGGTCTACCAAAAATAGCAGGCAAGCTATCGAATCTTCCCCCTCCTGCTAAAGCTCCTATGTCAGTATTTTTTTCATCAAATACTTCAAAGACTATACCGTCATAGTAGTCCAAGCCTCTAACTATTCCCATGCTTAAGATGACATTCTTTATTCCTCTTGCATCAAGAGAATCTGTTAAGTCTATAAGGTTGTCAAGATTCTGAAGACCTTGCTCTCTTAGTGCATTTATAATATCATCAGGCTTTCCTCTTAAGTTGCCAAATTCTATTATTTTACTCATGATATTTTCATCTATGCCTTTATCAGAATACTCATCAATTATCTGTTGGATAGTTTTTTTCTTCACTTTATCTAAAGCTCTTAATGCTTCTAAGGTTAATCTTTCATCATCAGTCTTCATCTCTCTTTTCACATACTCTTCCACTACTTTTCTATCCCCAATTTCTATAATACAATTCTTCAAGCCCAACTTATCAAAAATAAAATTGGTCAATTCGATTATTTCTGCATCTGCCTCTATACTTTTTGATCCAAAGATCTCCGCATCCCACTGATAAAACCATCTATATCGTCCATACTGAGGTTCATCATACCTCCACATACTTGAGAAAGAACATAATTTTATCGGTAGATGAAGGTCACGGCGAGAGGAAACAAACCTTGTCAATCCTACAGTTAAATCGAATCTTAGCCCTACTTCTCTCCCTCCTTTGTCTTTAAAGCAATATATCTCATCTGATATCGCAGGTCCACTTTTTGCCTCTAAAGTACTTAAAAGTTCGATTGGCGAAGGTTCCATAAGCTTAAAGCCAAAAAGCTTGGCGACTTCTAAGAAATTGCTCCTTATCTTCTCCAATATTTCAAAGTCTTCAGGCTCTAAATCCCTCATTCCTCTTGGTAACTGAAACTTCATGCTGAATTCCTCTTCATCAAATTTTGACCTTTCTAACGAGAATTATCATCTTACTATTAAAATGTTATTCACGGGATGCACCTTGAGCTATCCTTAACCATAGAAGGGAAAGTGCTTTTCTAAAGGTGTGTGCTGGCTAAAACAGTCCCCGTATGTTTGAATCATGTGCTGAATTTCTAGAAAAAGAGCCTCTTTAGGGCGGTAGCCTACGATGACTTGGATCGGTCTTCCATGACAGAAAAGGATGATGGTAGGTGTACCCATAACTCCAAAACGTTCAGCAATCTGAGCATTTTTCTCGCTTGACAAAATGTTGATTTTTACCACTTTCAATTTTTCTGAAAATACTCTAGACACTTCATCTATTATTGGATCCAACTTTTTGCACCATACACAATGTTGATGCCAAAACTCTACTAAGACTGGCTTTTCCGATTTGTTAACTTCTGAATCCCAATCGTCTGAATCAATGTTAATAGGAGCTGACAAGGTAATCCCAATTTATAATAGTATCAAACAAAAATATATAGTGTTTATGATTCTAGCAAAGGTCAAAGGTTAGAGGAAGCTTTTTAACCTCTATCTCATACCAGTCCATAGGTTCATTGAGGCTCCCTAAAATTAAGTTTCCAGCCTTACAACAGATAGTAAAAAGGCCCGAGATAAAAAGGCGCACTTTACTGATATCTCTAGTACTCGTAATATCTTTTTCATCTGCTTTGATGATAAGATTGGCGCCTGCAAAGTTCGGCTTTTACTTGAATGAATTTGACCCCTACTATGATTATTATGCAGCGAATTTCATCGTAAACAATGCTGAAAAGTATGGTTTAGGAGTCATCCTCTCAGACGATCCGAATATTAATTACTTCAAATGGCATGATTATATGACTTGGTACCCAGAAGGTCGTGCAGTAGCCTCCACATCTCAGGCAGGTTTACACCTTGCTGGGGCGATGCTATACCTACTCTTTAAAGACCTTATTGGCATAAATATTTCTCTTTACGATTTCCTTGTTTTATTTCCAGTCTTTTTTGGAGCATTGACAGTATTCGCAATATTCCTTCTTACGAGAAAGATCTTCAGCACTGGTGCAGGTCTTCTTGCCTCTTTAATAGTGGCCTTCTCCCCTCCCTTGATACAAAGGGGGAACCTTGGCTGGTTTAAATCAGAACCCTTTGCCCTCTTCTTGGCAGTCCTCTCAACCTATCTCTTCCTATCCATATTTAGTCCTAAAGTAAAGACAAAGAGTCTTGCTTTAAGAGCTATAGCATCTGGTCTACTGTTAGGCTATGCTAATGCATCTTGGGGAGGAGTTCAGTACTTTAATGGTGTAATGGGATTAGTATTGCTGATTTCTCCTTTTCTCGATGTAGATTTAAAGAGAATAATATATTCTGGTAGCATTTTTGTTGCATCAAACCTTCTAATGAGCTCTATCTTCCCAAGACCTGGACCTGGTATTATATTGAGTTCAGGCATTGTCCTATTTGCAGGTCTTGCCTTTGCCATGCTAGGCCATTATGTGAAAAGTGCGACAGAGCCAAAGGATCACAGAAAAAATCTAGTAATTTCTTTAGTAGCTCTTATATTGCTCGGTCTATTTATCATGAGTACTGGCTTAATACCTGGAATTAGTGGTAGATACCTTACAGCTATATTCCCCTTCCAAAGGACCGCTGATCCTTTAGTCGAATCAGTGGCTGAACACCAAACTTCATCGGGTGTCTATTTTCTCACTTCATTCTGGACTCTAATCTTTTTAAGTGCCTTCGGAGCTTTCATAATGTTAAGGAAGAAGACTATATTCTCAGCCTATGCTTTGATTCTAGGAATTACTTCACTTTATGTAGCGTCGTCTTTCTCTAGGCTCATGGTATATGCTTCTATAGCATTTTCCATACTTGCTGGCATAGGTTTTAGTGAGCTATCATCCTCCCTACTTAAGCCTATAGCACCTACCATTGCAAAAAGGAAGATTAAAGCTTATACAGTAAGACCGGAAGTAAAGGTTTTCTCTGCCATCTTTATCATAGCCCTTCTGGCCTCTGCCAATTATTATTGGTTACCACAGTATAATTCGCCTGTCTCCATAGTCATCTCTGGTCTGCAATATGATCCAGGTTCCCCTGTACCAGACTGGCTAGAAGCATTAACATGGATAAGAGAAAATACACCTAAGAATGCTGTAATAATAGCATGGTGGGATTATGGTTATTGGATAACTGTAATGGGAAATAGGACTACTGTTGCTGATAATGCAACAATAAACTCTACTAAAATACAACAAATAGGAAGGTTATTCTTATCGAATGAAACTGAGGCTAAAGAGATTATTAAACAACTTGCAGGGGATAGACCAGCCTACATAGCGGTCCTTTTCTCGGCTACTAGGTATCAAAATTTAGTGCTAATAGGAGGAGCCCCACCATACCTTTTGAACTTAGGTGGAGATGAGGGAAAGATAAACTGGTTTGCTGCCATCCCCCGCCTTAATGTATCTCAATTTATTGGTGACGATGGACTGCCAACTGAGTACTTCTGGAATAACACATTACTAGGTAAGATGTTCCCGATGGATTATAGTGTGAGTAAATCAGAAAATTATAGGAACCAATTTGGAATTCCTGCTACCTTTCCAGTTCAAATAGGTGAATACAAGATTAAGTATCAAGGTAATAATGGTCTTTTGAAGCTCGCTTTTGCTTCATCGTTTAAGAACTATGCTCAAGTTTTAATATACCAAGTTTTAGAATAAATCTGGATTATATCATGCTTCCAATTTTACTGTAAGCTCAGCAAAAATGGGCTCTTAATCACCTATATATTTTTAAATTTGGATAAGCACCTATCCATAATAACAGGCCCAATTGTTCATGAAGAAGGAAGAAGAGATTTCAATAAGGGACATGACCATAGACGACTTACCAAGAGTTTTCCATATAGGAGAAGAAATCTTCACTAGTGATAGATTCCCTTTTATGTATAGGACTTGGGATCAATTTGAGATAGCATCTCTATACACTACTGATGCTGAATTCTGTGTTGTGGCTGAAAGAAATAGAAAAGTAATAGGGTTTGCCATGGCTACTACAATTAAGAAGCTACGATCAGCTTGGAAGTATGGGTATGTAGTTTGGCTGGGCGTAAAGAGAAGGTATCGTAAGCATGGGATTGGTGAGAGATTATATAAAGAAGTGGAGAAAAGGTTGGAACAAGCAGGAATAAGGATGATAATAGTAGATATCGAGCAAGGGAATGATGAAGCTTTGAACTTCTTTAAGAAGATGGGCTTTAATATAACAAAACAGTATACTTGGATGACAAAGACTCTTTAGTAAGCTTTACTCGCTCTTTTCTAAATATCTATCTCTAACCCTATACCTAGCATATTTATCATCGGGAGAGAACTTGGCAGGATGAGGAGAAACAGTCTCGCTCCCACATTTGGGGCATCGCTTTTCTAATGTGTAAGAATTACAAGCTGGACATTTCCTCAACAACTTATCCAAGAATGTCATCCTTCTTTTCTGAAGGAAAAGCTCCCTCCCTTCTTTTCTATGCTCGCTTTTACCTTCTGAATACTTAGCTCCAATACTTTCTCAGCTATCTTATAGTTCTCAGCCTTGACCTCTATCCTATACCTTGGCGCCCCTAAATACCTTATATTGATTTTAGCTCCACCACTCTTTACGTTTTCAGCCTCTAACAGGGCTGATTTTATCTTCTCTATACCATCAGGCGAATCAGATTTTAATTCCATGATTCCACGAACTTCTACACTTGGGATGACTATCTTCTCTTTTGCTATGGCTTCTAAAGTTGAAGCATACTCTTGAGGCAAGTTTAATTTTTGGAGGACTTTTATGCCTTTTTTCGATACTTCTTCTACAGCATCATATAAGGTTCCAAATTCTTCTATCAAAAGCTCCCTATATTTTACGCTTGTTTCTTGATCAAGGTTTAGCTTGCTTTCTACGAGCTTCAGTACACCACCCGCCTTCTCAGCTTTTTTAATCTCTATGAGCTTCTCCCTTCTCTCTTCTCCAGTAACTTGCCTTAAGGATAGGTCTATCTCCTTTCTTTGCTTGCTAACCCTTATTACTTTTAGAACTATCTTCTGCCCTAGTCTTACATACTTCTCTATGTTCTTTACCCATCCTGTCGATATTTCGGATATGTGTAAGAATCCATTCATGCCTCCATATTCATCCAGTGTCACATAAACACCATGGGGAGTTATGCTTGTAACCGTTGCCAGTACAAGCTCCCCTTCTTCAGGAAGATGTGATACTGCTTCCATATTAGTCCAGCCTTTTAATTACACTTCCAAGGATTCTAGCCTTACCGCCAGTTCTTTGAGCAATAAGGCTATCGCATACTTTACACTTAATATCTATATTTGTTGATGAAAATACGACTTGCTCATTGTCACAGTTAGGACATTTGATAAGAAGGAAGGCGCTTCTTGGTTTTGGTATAAGTATTCTCTCTTTTTTCATAGGATCACCTTCTACTGAACTATCTCCATCTTCTTTAATCTAATTCCGTACCTCATAATTTCATGCTCACAATCCTTACATTTGAGCTTCAATGTCTGCTTCTTTGTTGTCTTTGCACTTCTTTTCAGCTCTGGGAATTTTTGACCCCCATATCCTTTTTTATCTTCAGCATGATGTCTTGCTCCTTGAGCTGTAGATCTTTCTTTACCCTTCTTATAGATAGTCACGCTATGCACAGTATGACGCTTGCAATGAGGACAGTAAGTTCTTATCTCCTTAGGAGCTTTCAATTTTTCACCTTCTTAAGGCTTATCAACAGATTCTTGGACTTTTGTTAGTATATGAATTTAACCCTAATCTTAATTTAGATTTAATCTTAGAAATTTAAATTTCTAAGATTCTTTTTCTATTTACATTCATTTACCCATACTTCACTTACTATTTTCTGCTTTATCAATGGTTCAGCGTTCTCTAAAGGAATTATGGCAATATCTCCTTTGGTAAAAGGCCCATATTTTCTTTTATCTATGCCCATAAACGGTGGAAAAGGTTGTGAAAACTTAACTATAGTGAATCTTGATGATAACTCTTCAGATATGCTATCCAGTTTAGAGGACTGGCCTCTTTTTATAGCCAAGCTTATCTTCTCCCATCTTTTTTTAAATAGGGATAAAGGTTGTATTATGTATTTTTCCTCATAAGTTAGATTATCAGTATCTTCTAGATGGGATGCTTTCTTAATTCTTAATTCTATTAACCTGTTGGTCAAATTTTCGATCATTTCTCTCTCCTTCAACGCTAGGTTACTCACAATACTCTTCTCATTCTGATCTATTCCATTAAGCATTTTCTTCATGTAAGTTACAACTTCTTTATAGAAATTCTTTGGTATCTTTACTAATTTATCACTCTTTGATTCTAACTCTATCAACTCGTAAATCCTGTTTAGAATCGATTCATCCATAAGTGATAATCCCAAAATGGTCTATTAATACCTTCGCCCTTCTGATTGATTGGATAGAAAAGTTAACAAACATAAGATCCTTATGTCATCCCGCAAAAATAGGTTAAGATTTAAGTTTATACGTTACTCGACACCCTTTAACTGTTTTTTCTATAAGCCCTTTAGATTGCATTTCAGCAACAGTTTTTGAAATTTCACTCTTACTTAAACCTGTTAGCTCAGCTATTTTTGTAATGCTTAATCCCTTGGGGTTCTGTTGTAAAGCCTTGGTAATTTTATCTAGGCTCATACAGTCCTCTTTTAAATTCTTAAGTATAAAAATTTGTCTTATCATATATTTCTTTTAGATAGAATAGCAGCTTCCCTCATATTCAGAATCAGCTTTCCTACCCATTGTCAACCACTCTTGCCAAACCTTTTCCTGCCAAGTAAACAGAGACCATTAATGGCAATGTAACTTTTTCTGAATTGTAAGGTCCAAAAGAATTGCCCTTTAAAGTGAATTTAGGAGCTTTAGTGACGAATAATTTTATAGGTTCATCACTTAATACAACTGCATCTATTAAAGGGTCAAAGGATACTAGATTATCACATTTCTTTTTCAGCATACCAGTATTTCCATGTAGTGTATTTGGTAGCCTGAAGATTCTATGAATATCCGTTGTAACCATGACGTCTATCTTTACGCTTAAATTATTTACTATCTCTTTAATAAAGTCTTCAAAACCCTTATAACCCATCTTACTATAAACATATAAAATCTTATCCCTTACATCTTTGTTAGCCTTGTTATAACCTTCAAATTCTAAGTCTATAAAGAAACTAGCTATTCTGCCTCTCCAACCTGGCTCACTAGCCGATGGTAATAATCTATACATATCATCATATGAAGCGCCTTTTGAAATGCCTAAGCTTTCTAAACTAAAACCCGTGCCAGAAATATAATCTGATACCTCATTCCTTGCCAGCTGATCTAAACTTTCTAAAGAACTCTCCTCCACTGTTACATGATATCCTCGACTCCCTGAAAAATAAACCTTGATTTTATCCTTTGAAATGCCGAAATCCTCTAAAAGAAAGTCCATCAGCTTTATTGTCTCATTTTTTGTGGCATCTAAGCATGAAGGACAGACCCAGCTCTCTTCGTCTATTCTTGTACTAGTACAATTTGGACAAATTTCAGGTCTCTTACCTTTGCCCATAAAGCTACAATCCTTACAAACCCAGCTATCATGCCCCTCTTTACAGTTTGTTGGTATGGCATCAGCATCTATATCAAAGATCAAATCAGCTCCTTTCCAACCTTTTTCATCCATAGAAAGGGTTGGCTCATGGTAATAAGCACAAGAATAGTAAACTGAATGGGGAGATTCTTTAATGAGAAATGCTCTTAGCTCTCCCTCACTTTGAAAGGATAAATGCCTAATCATAACTTTATCAAAGGACATAAATCCAAATTCTCTCTCATTCATCCTTATAGGAGCCCTTATTTTGCTTGAGTTCTTATAATAAAATTCTCTAAAAGTTCGCTTCAAGAACTCTTTGGTCTTATCATCCATGCTCATCACTGATTATACCTGATCATCGGTCTTTTTCTTCTTGAACATTACAGGTTTTCTTCCAAATTGAATTGGATTCTTTATTCTATCACATAAAATTTCATCTTTAAAACATAGTCCATGAGTCATCAGGGTTCTACAACTCGGTGCTTTGTATCGCTTCCTGCCCCCTCTCATTCCAGCTATGTGCTCGACCTGATACCTTGTCAAACGTTCACTAAAATCAGGCGCCTTTGGGTAAATGTTGATAATTTCATCAACAGACTTCCCAATCTCAAGGAGATAAGATGTCAAAAGAAATCGCCCGTAATGAGGAACGTTTTGCCCTTTTTGGAGCAAATCAAATATATACATTACACAAGGAGGGAACATGCCAGGAGTAACTTCTTGTAATTCTTTTGATGGTACTTGGGGTAGCGCTTTACTTATCTCATCTACTACTTCTTTAACATTCTCTGGTATTTTAGGTAATGATAGGCTCTTCATCCTCTCATATACAATCTTTCTTATCTCTTCTCTCATCAATCTTACTAGCTCATGAGTCTTAACATAAACAAAACCCTTCTCAACGATCCTGTTAACGAGCTTCCATTCAGGTTTATGAAAATGTTTTGCTCTCAATAAATAATCAACCATGCTCATCTTAAAGTCAAAAAAATTGTGCTCACTACTGATAAGATCAACATTAAAGGCACTCTTAAATATGTTTGAGATTATGGGCTTCTTTTCTTTCTCGAGCAGTTTCTCAGCTCTTAAAGATTCTGCCAATGAGTATTTTTGCATAAAGTAATCAATTCCTATGGCTTTTACAAGTATTAAAGCCAATGGAAAAGAGAGAATCTCTAAGTTTGGCTCTGATATTTCAATAGAGATAAAGTTCTTTTGAATTGCTTCTATAACTCTATCCTTTGCCCTTTTTAATGCTGGTTGATAATCATCTTGCCTTAAATCCTCTATACTCAAGCTCAAACCTTTAACGTAATCTCCAGCCTCCTTTAGGAAGGGATACTTCGCCAGATCCTCCAGTCCGAACTCTATTTCCATGATATGTTATCTCTAATGTAACCTTGCTTCTTAAACAATTCGTTATAATGTAGAATTGGGTCATGTCGTTAGAATGTTTCAGAAATGTTTCACTTCTAAGATGAGATTTGTTTCACCAAACTATCTTATCATGATTTTTGCATAATATGATCTGAGGTGGTCAGATGCAGACTTGGAAAATAGGTGCAATAATAATCATCCTACTAGCACTAGTCGGAGTCTTTGCTGTCGCAGCCTATGGATATAGAAAGGGCGGAATAGGAATGATTGGTGGACAGTATCAGCCATACAACAACTATCAAGGACCATGGGGCTACCAGGGTTGGGGAGGAATGGTGGGTATGATGGGCAACAACTGGCAAGGCATGACGGGCTACTGCTTTTCATTCATGAACCAGTTTAGATATTATAACACGCCTTTTCAGCCCAACCAGGTGTTGATCATGCACTACTCATTTATGCCAAATATAATAACAGTAACCAAGGGAACTGCTGTGACATGGACTAATCTGGATTCTGTTATACACACAGTAGAATCAGGAGCCGCCGAACAGCCTACAGAGCTTTTCGATTCAGGCCCATTAAATCAGGGTCAAAGCTTCAGCTTTACATTTACAGAGCCAGGAGTTTATGTGTACCATTGTGACCCACATCCATACATGCTAGGCATGATCATAGTACAAGGTTAATGGAACGCCAGATAGACAACTCTCCACTCTTATTTCTTATTCTGAGGATTTCTCGTATCTAAATTTATCCAACTTGATAAGGCTACTTCGTTAGTATTGCCATAAGTTTTAACAGTTACTATTCCACGATCAGCCAGCCTAGCAATTATCCTATGAGTTTTGAGCCTAGTCAAACCTGTCTCCTTTCTTATCCATTTTTGAAGGTATTTGCCGTCATGCTTTCTTAATACCTCTAATACCAAGTGCTCATCAGGCTTAAGAGTCTTGATGATAGTATCATAAGAACTTTGTATCGCTTGATTTTGCTGACTATCAGTATTTACTGGAGCAACAGGTTGAGGAGAAGCACTAATTTCTATATCCTGAGCAGGAAGACTAGTCATATTTATCTCAGGTGAAGCTTTTACTGTTTTTATTTCAGGGAAAGCTACTGAGTAGACCAAACCGATGATCGCAACGACTGCAAAAGCTATTAAAATTAAAGGAACTATCCAAAAGTATGAAGGAACGTTGTACTGAGCAGGGGACGTCCAACATTCCATCATTCTATTCATCATATTCCACATATTATCTATCCAATTCGTAGGTTGATTTACTGAAGGAGTTGTTGGCGCTAAGTAAAAATTGGACATTATAGCTGCTAGTAAAAAGCCTGATAGCGATGCGATCAGTAGTAGAAGAAACAGTACGGATTTCTTCATCTAACATCTATATGATTAGGATAGATAAAAGCTTGCGGTTAATTATTCGATTTACCTCTCCTCAATCCTTGGAGCAAGGTAGAAGTGCACTCTGCCACCGAGATCGCTCAGCTTTAGCTCAAGCCTTATGGGCATCTTGCTCGAGTATTCGAGCAAAACTGCATCTGACGCTGTAGCCTTGATTATGTTCGATAGATACTCTATGCTATAGGTTGCCTTGCTATCCTCCTTCACATCTAGCTCCAATAAATCTTGAGTGGATCGCTCTAGAATTACAGAGGCAGAGCCTATATCACTCTTGCCAGAGAATATTAATCTATCTTTTGAGGATTCTATCGTTACGTGATCTGAAATGGCAGAAATATCACTTAGTATCCTCTCAAAGGCTTTCTCAGCTATTATGGCTTTAACATTGAAGCTTAGCTTAGGAAGGGGGGTAGGTCCATAAGTGCTCTCTATTAAATGCAATAAAAACTCTCTTTTATAACCATTAAAAATTCTAAGGACGAGCATTTCATCTGAAGTTGTAATCTCTATGCTATCTTTCGCATCAGCCCTTCTTATCAGCTTTATGAAATCCTCTATTTTTATGCTGAACTTGAATGGTTTATCACATTCATACTTCTCAAAAGCTGATTTTGGCCATAAAAGGTCTATAAGGGCTATATGCGAAGGATCCATAGCCCTAAAGGTTATTCCCTCTGGCGATGCCTCGAAAGTTGCTTCTTCAACAAGCGTTGAAACTGCCGATGAAACTACTTTCCATTCCTCTGGCGTAGAGGTCTTAGCCAAGAATACCAAATCAACCACCACTAATGCAATTAATCTTTTTCAAGGGATTATTAGCCTTATTGGTTTAATTTGGGATGGTGTCTGAATAACCCCTCAATTATGGCATATTGAACATACCACTTAGATGAAGGAGGGGCAACAGCTTGGCACCAACTTATGGCACTTCTCTATTTTATTCATGTAACGAAAAGATTATCATGCACCATCCTTAATTTTCTTTATTAATTTTCAATTTTTTCATAAATCCATCTGTAAATTTTTTATATCAAGCATTATGAATTTTACATTAGCATAATATGTTTACCAAAAAGAAACAATATAGAGTATCAAAATTTGGTATCATTAGAGGGTTGATCTAATGTTTACCCTAAAGGAAATTGTTGATGATTATATGCAGAAAGTTTCAGGATTAAAAGAACATTGTGATAGATGTCTTAGAACTGAGAGATGGGGAGGAAGCGTAGTTTTAATGGTTGTTGATGCTTCCTTCACTTCAATAGGCTTAAACTACTTTACTGCAGTTGTTCCAAAGGTTGAAGAGTTTAGCGTAAAGTTTGTTGAAAATGGAAGGATAAAGAGCTTAAAAGATCTTGCTAAGGCAGATATCGATGAGCTAAGAAGTGTTTGGAAAAATAAAAGATCCTGGCTTTTAGCAAAGGAAATTGCATCATATCTTTCAACGTTAAGCGATAATGATATAGAAGCTATTAGAAATTGGGCTAGAAATACAAAGCTTGAAAATTGGGAAGAAGATTCAATTGGAAGAATTAAAGGCCTCGGACTAATCACGTTCCAGTACTTGAGAATGATGGGAGGAATAGATACAGTTATGCCTGATAAAATTGTTAAAAGAGTGGTAAACGAGATTTTAGTTAGAGCTGGATTAGAACCTATAAACGATAATATTAAATTTATTAAGAGAGCTGAAGAAATAGCTTTAGCTTGTGGATATAGAGCGATAGAGCTTTGTTGGATGACCTGGCTTATCCAACCTGAAGGAAAAATTATGAGGATGGAGAAATATTCGAAAATTCTTCCAAAAATCTAGTTTATCGGGTAACAAAAATGAATTATTAGCTTCTTAATAGGAAATAAAGCTCTTATATGACATAGAATAAATCCAAACTATGCCGATTATCCACGTAAATGTATGGAAGGGATTCTCAAACGAGGCTAAGAAGAAGGTGATAGAAGGTATAACTAAAGTCTTTACTGAAATGGGTATACCTGCGGAAGCTGTTGAAGTAGTGATTCATGAGATTCCAATGGAAAACTGGGGAGTGGGTGGAGAACAGGCCAGTGAGAAGCTCAAACATGCAAAGATACCATGAGAGGCAAAGGCTTTTCAGCTAGAAAATCTTCAGCTCAAGTATCGCTGAGAACTAAAATAGGATAGAAACTCTATTATGTCTTGTTGAATTTTACTATGGAGTTATCACACTCCATAGTAAAATAAAACTTATCAAAGTAGTCCAAATAACTTTTTAGAGACAAATCCAATCATTTGTTTGACACATACTTTGTCGGTTCTATTAGAATAATGGATAGACAGGTTAATAAACCTTAAATGATCTTTGTATTAAAACTACTTATTCTTTAAAAATAATCCCAAAGGTATAAGCAATATATTTTGGTCGATAAGATGGGCAACTAATGCTGGCAGTACCCCAGAACCAAAGGTAATAATGCCGATAACTAATGCCAACACAGAATTCTTCAGTAAGGTTGCTACAGTTAATGTTATTGCATTTTTTCTACCAAACATCTTTCCTACATTATATGAAACCACGATGCCGATAGTCAACAAAAAAGTTATGACAAGATTAATTTCTAAAAAATCATAGACATTGCTTTGTATGTAATTGATACCACTGGCTACTCCTCCCCAAAGTACAAGTATTAATGCAACGTTAGAAACAAAATTTCCGTATTTTAATGCGCCATCAGATATTTTAGGAAAATATCTCCTAAGTAAGATTGCAACTATTAAAGGCAAAAGGACTATTTGAATCAAGCTAAGTATCATGGATATGGCATCGAACTTTATCAACATTCCAACACCAATCAACATTGTTATAGGCAAACTTACTATCGAAATTAAACTTGTTATTGTTGTCAGAACAATCGCCAAAGATGAGTTTCCTTTAAGCGCATCTGAAAAAAAGGCTGTTGCAACCGCTGTAGGACAACTAAAAGCTAGCAAAATCCCCGCGAAAAATAACGGCGAGAATAGGGTTCCTACTAATGATAGCAAAGGCATGAACACAAAAACCAAAAATAGAGCAACAAAAATTGTTCTTATGTCAATCCTTCTGAAATCAGATAAATCTATCTTTAAGCAGGTAAAAAACATCAACACCATTAAAAAGTAAGCTAGGAACGGTTCAAAAAATAGACCGATTTGAGCTAAAATAAGACCTAACGACAATCCTAAGAAAACTATTAAAGACAGGTTGATGCTTCTCGATACCATTAGAAATTATACTTTGACTACTCATATTAAATTTTTGTCATGAAACAAACTTTTGGGATATAACCGTCATGATGTTCCTTAATACGACATATTCAGAGTTTTGATATTACCCAAATTTTTATCCCTCACCGGTTGAGAATATCTAACGATATTTATGATGTAAAAAATATTTAGATGAAAAATTAATGAATTGGAAATGATAACAAAAGGTGTAAGGATATATCAACATGGGATTAAAGATGTAAGAGAGATGGTGTGTACTAACCTCTCAATCTTAGTACTAATATAGAGAACAGATTTAACTAATTCGTTGTACTCCAGCTTTAACCAATAAGAAACTATTTTACATAGTAACCAAAAAATTAATAGTGTCATATCTCATATGAACATAGATAAGAGAATGAAGAAGATTCTTTTTGTTTGTGTGGAAAACTCAGCTAGAAGTCAAATGGCTGAAGGGTTTGCAAAGCATTATGGAAAGGGAAAAGTAGAAGTATATAGTGCTGGGACAAAGATAGCAAAAGAGATCGATCCAGTTGTTGTCAGAGTTATGGCTGAGAAGGGAATAGATATCTCGAAACAAAAGCCAAAGCCTTTTAGCGCTAAAATGGCTGAGCAAGCAGATTTGATAATAACTATGGGATGTAACTTAGAAGAGATGTGCCCTGCTCCTCTATTGAAGAAAGCCATCGATTGGGGGATAGAAGGCCCGAAGGGGAAACCGATAGAAAAAGTTAGAGAGATAAGAGATAAGATAGAAATTAAAGTGAAGGAACTCTTGGAGAATTTATAATGTTTAAGAAGCTTAAAAAATGAATTGTTTCTTATCGTCAAGATTAGTCTTTTGAATATTATTATTCATACTTCTAAGTGAATTATCCCACCATATAGCAACTCAAAATCATAAGCAAAAAGCTAAAAAGGGAAATACTTTTACTAAATAATAGTTAAGGCGCATAGTATTGTTCGCATCACTGCAAATCGGTTTTGGGGATCAGTCACTGATATCACTGTTAATATTCTGGATACCTTTCATAGTGCTGATACTTTATGGACAAAAAATACAGATGTGGATGAGCCTAACCGATGTTTCCCGCTCATTGAACAAGCTCAAGTTAATGAAGGAGAAATCAAGAAAAGAAGCCATAGACTTCATAGCTTCTTTTGGTAAATCCCAAGAAAACATAAGCGAAAAGATCGACCAATTCCTAGAGTACTTCACTCTATTGCCTGTAGATCTAGATCCTGCTGGCATAGTAAAGAAGATAGAGCATATAATAAATATAAGAGATGATAGAGTGAGGGCAGAAATTAAGCGCCTTATTCCATCCGCCACAGATGCTCAGACCAGTAATATAGAGAATCTCTTAGAAGTGGCTATGTCTTTAAATTATATCTACAAAGTTGTCAGGCATTATTACTTATTAGGTAAGAAGACCATGAGCTATATATGGGTAGTGCAGCTTCAGATGGTTCTACCTCAAGTGCTTGAAGAGGCCCAGGCTCTTATGGGCGCAATAGACGCTTTTAAGCAATCTCAACCTATAGGAGATGGTATAGGCGCTATGGTCGTTGGAAAGATGATGACTGAGAGAGAGAAGAAAGTCATTGCCAAGGATACAGTAATGAGTGAGTCAGAGTATAAGGGAAGGGCGCTTTACCTTATTAAAGCTGAGGGACCTGGAGGAAATGTAGGACAACCAGGTAATGCTTTAATTCGTCTAATAGAAGAAATGGGAGTAAAGATAAATGCAATAATAATGATAGATGCAGCTTTAAAGCTTGAAGGTGAGAAGACCGGAGAAATAGCAGAAGGAGTCGGCGCCATAATAGGCGGTATAGGCGTTGATCGGTTCAAGATAGAAGAAGTAGCATCAAAGCACGGCATACCCTTATACGCTATAGCAATAAAGCAATCTATAATTGAAGCTATATCGGTCATGAAAAAGGAGATAGCAGAGACCATAGACAAAGTAATAGGAATCATAAATAGGATAATAGAAGAGAAGACAAAGGAAGGAGACAAAATAGCAATCATAGGTGTTGGCAATACGATAGGCATTTCCCAATAATCTCATAAATCAACGAAGAAGTTTTTAAAGAGGAAGTGAAGTAATTGGTGAGTACTATGGGTAGCCTTGAAAAAAGATCGAGATTTTTAGTCTTTACTGTTGAAGAATGTAATTTTTGCCATCTAAAGACAAAGAGGGCTTTCCAGCTAGGAGACTATATATACAAAGAGGGAGGAGAATGTACCAAGTGTAAGGGAAAGACAAAGATCACTATGATCTATAGTGAAAAAACAGAATCATAACCTTTGACTCTTTTATTAACCTTATATGCTTTTGTCTAATCGCTTTGATACTTTTAAAAATAAGTTTCTCCTATTATATCTCTTCTGAATCCGGTAGTGCACAGACCTATAGTAGGTGTACTTCATCGATATCTCTCTTATATATTAAAAATTATTAAAAGGGTGATGATGCTTTAATGATATTTTAATTGGAAGGATAAGTATGGCAAATGAGAGAGAGTTCATAGTCACTCCTTGGGAAGTTAGTGGAGAAGTCGATTATGATAAACTAATAAGAGAATTTGGCACTATACCAATAACCGATGACCTTCTTAATAGAATTAAAAAGCATACCAACGAGTTGCATCCTTTTTTAAGAAGGAAGATATTTTTCTCCCATAGAGATTTTGACTGGATTCTTGATAAATACGAAAATGGTGAGAAATTCTTTTTATACACTGGTAGAGGACCGTCAGGGCATACTCATCTAGGTCATCTAATACCATGGATATTTACAAAGTATTTGCAAGACAAATTCGATGCTGAGCTATACTTTCAGATGACTGATGATGAAAAATTTTTACATAATCCTGAAATGAGTCTTAATGAGACCATAAAATATGCTTATGATAATGCTTTGGATGTTATAGCTTTAGGTTTTAATCCTGAGAAGACCTTTATCTTTTTAGATACTGAATATATGAAGACTCTATATAAAATAGCTGCTCAATTTGCAAAGCACGTGACTTTTTCAACGGTAAAGGCTGCCTTTGGATTTGATTCAAGCACAAACATCGGTATGATCTTCTTTCCTTCAATACAGGCTGCACCTTGCTTCTTACCATCGATCCTAAAAGGTAAGAACATTCCTTGCTTGATACCCGCTGCTATAGATCAATCAGTATATTGGAGAGTTGCTAGAGATGTCGCCCCAAAACTGGGCTTTTATAAGCCAGCAGAGATTCATTCAAAGTTCTTCCCAAGCCTTATGAGAGGTGGAAAGATGAGTGCAAGCGAACCAGAATCAGCAGTATTCACAACGGATTCATTAGAGCAAGCAGAGAGAAAGGTTAAGAATGCTTTCACGGGAGGGCAAGCAACTATAAAGGAGCAAAGGGAGAAAGGTGGAAATCCAGACATATGCCCTGTATACTTTTATGAGTACTTCTTGTTCGATTGGGATGACAAATCATTAGCTAAAACCTACGAAAGTTGTAGAGAGGGTTGCTTACTCTGTGGCGAGCATAAGCAAAAATTGGTAAAAAGTGTCAAAGATTTTCTTTCTGAGCATCAAAAGAAAAGAGAAAAAGCGAAGAACATAATGGATAAATTCATCCTAAGAGATTAATCGGATATTATATGACAATCCTTAAAAACTGTCTTAATTAAACTTGAATTGAAATTGAAGCCCTTGCATGTATTGGAGAGAAGATTCCTTTTATCGCTAATAAGAAAAGGTGGAGGTTTGCTTGAGGATGTAGCCTCTAGAGTTAATATGAGTATGGATCAAGCCAGAAGAGCAGTTGAATGGCTAAGATCTAAAGGCATGATAAAGGTTGAGGAAAAAGTTCACCATAAAATCGAGATTTTGGAAGAAGGAAAAAGAGCATTAGAGCAAGGTCTTCCAGAGAGAAGGTTAGTAGAAATTTTAAAAAAGTTAAATGGAGAAGCTAAACTCGATGAACTGAGCAAAGCCTTTGACTCAACTCCTCAAGAGTTCTCTGCCGCTTTTGGTTATGCTAAGGCAAAGGGTTGGATAAGCACATCAAGTATCGAAGGAAAAGTGATTGTAAGGCTTTTGAGATCTGATCAAGAATTTGTAGAAGAGTCTTTACTGAGAGAAATCAGTGAAAAGAGATTATTCTTTGAAGAATTATCAGAAGAAAAGAAAAAAGCTGTAAATGGATTAATGAGAAGACCTAACTATCTTGTAATAAAACCGTTCAAGATTATCAATATTTTCCTTACAGAGCTTGGTAGAAAGACCGCTGAGGCTATAAAGGAAGTAAAAGAAATTGATCATCTGACCCCTGATCTGATAATAAGTGGAAAGTGGAGAGAGCACAAACTTCGCCCTCTTGATGTCGAGGCAATAGCTCCAACTATCTACCCTGGCAAAAAGCATCCTGTACAACGGTTTATAGATGAGGTTAGGGAAGCTTTTGTCTCATTGGGTTTTGAAGAAATTTTAGGCCCAATAATTCAGCCAGCCTTTTGGAACTTTGACGCATTATTTGTCCCTCAAGATCATCCTGCTAGAGATATGCAAGACACTTTTTATTTATCTAAAACGAGAGAGCCTAGAATAGCGAGTTCAAATTTAATAGAAAAGGTATCAAGAACTCATACTAATGGTTGGGATACAGGTTCTAAAGGATGGGGTTATAATTGGATTTTAGATGAAGCGAAGAGGCTTGTCTTAAGAACTCATACAACTGCTGTGACTGTGAAGTACCTTGCTGATCATAAAGTATCTGAAGCAAAAGTATTCTGCGTAGATAAAG
>Ga0272449_1001929_pt1 | contig 20066 bp, 17 predicted proteins | sample YNPCB0241_FD_198679 | JGI IMG/M metagenome (GOLD analysis project Ga0272449, IMG submission 198679) | Hot spring sediment microbial communities from Yellowstone National Park, WY, United States - YNP-CB-024-1 | ecosystem: Environmental > Aquatic > Thermal springs > Hot (42-90C) > Sediment... | reverse complement strand
GGATTTCTGCTTTTTTTATCTCAAGTTCTTTTAAGTCGTTAGTAAGTTCCTGAAGTTTTATATTAGAGTTGGAAATATTCTTTTCAAGTTCCTCAAGTTTTCTTGCAAGATTTTCTTTCCTCAAAGCATATGTTTCCTTATCATTTTTTATCTCGGATAGGTATCCATTTATATCCAGTATCTCCCTTTCAACTTTTTTTATTTCCTCAACTACTCCTTTTAATTGATGCTCAAGGGATGATATAATACCTTTTCTTTCTATTATTTCCTTTTCTAAAGTAAATCTTTGGGACCTTAGTTCTTCAAACTCTTTTTTTCTTTTCTCGTTTTTTTTCTTAAGTTCATTAAGTTCATTTTGGTATTTATTTATAAATGAGAGAACCTCTTCTTTTTTAGATTCAAGATTTAAGACCTCCGTATTTAGAAAATTTACAGAATCTTCATCGTTCTTCAATACCTCAGTAAGATTTTTTATCTCATTTTCCTTATTTAAAATAAGAAGATCTATTTCTGAAATCTTTTTCTTAAGTTCATCAATTATTTTGTTCAGGTCATCAATCTTTTGATTATTTTCTTCACTTTCCTTTTCGAGAGTTGAGAGTTGCCCTTTAATTTGAAGAATCTTATTCTTTAACTCTCCCACCTCACCAAAATAATGTTCATTTGATTTTACTTCACCAACCCCACCACAAATCCAGAACGAAGCACTTACCTCAGTTTGATTAAAAGTAACATTCTTTAAAAGATATCTTATAAGATTTGAAAACTCTTGAGGAAAACTTATTTTTGACTCAAATGGAATATTTTCAAAACCTACTTCGTTTATAGCATCCATTATTATAAACTTTGCCCTTCCCTTTCCTTTTGATTTCAAAAGTTCTATACATCTAAAAGCAGTTTCTCTATCCTTTGTAACTATAGAATCAATAAACCCGCCAAAGGCATCTTCTACAAGAAACCTGTCCTTTGGATCAAATTTTATTATATCTCTCAATGTTCCATAAACCCCTTCTATTTGGGAATTTATTATCTCATTTGTTCCAACCCAGTATGTATCATTCTCTGCCTGTGCAAGTATAGAATTGAGATGTGATGTGGTTGAGGCAAGAAGAATTTTTGCTTCAGAGATATTTTTCTCAAGCTCATTATTTCTCTCTAAAAGAATATCTCTATTAGAGGTCGTAGATTTTATATCAGATTCAAGTTTTTCTTTCTCAAGTTTTATACCTTCAATCTCTTTTTTAAGACCATCAAGTTTCAACCTATTCTCATCAATATTTTTCGAAAAACCCTCAATTTCCCTTCTTTGTTCAATTAATTCCCTTTCCAGATGCCCTATCTCTGATTCATATTTAACTTTAAGATTGGATATCTCAATCTCACTCTGATAGGATGACCTCATCTCATTTTCAAGGTCTTTTATTTTTAAATCCACCTCTCTGATTTTTTCCTCAAATTCTCTGTATTCCATTTCCTTACTTTTAAACCTCTCTGATAATTCATTAAGTGATTTTTTAAACTCATCTAAAAGATTTTGCTTTTCAATAAGGAGTGGTTTGTATCTTGACTCATTTGATAAATTTCTTGTATGAACTTCATCAAGTTCTTTCTGCTGCTTTTTAATCTCTTCCACCATCTCCTTACCGCTCATGATAAACTGTTCTATTCTTGCTATCTCAGATCTAACCGATGATATTTTTTCAATAATTTCCTTTTCAGTATTTATTTTATCGCAAAGAATAAGTTCTTTTGAAGATAGATCCGCCAAAAGTTGATCTATCTCCACCTTTATCTGAGATATCTCATCAAGAATAGGTTTTAATTTTTCTTTTTCCTTCTCAAGATTAGAAAAATACTCTTTTATGGTTTTAATAAGATTAGCGATTTCTGCTTCCCTTAGTTCCTCCCTATATTTTTGAGCCAGTTTTGCCCTTTTTGCTTCCTGTTCTAATTTCTTAATCTGCTGTTCTATCAAAGCAAGAGAATTTTCAACTATTGAAAGATCCATCTCAACCTTTTCAAGTTTCTTGAGTGTCTCATCTTTCTTTACCTTGTATTTAGATATTCCGCTAACCTCTTCAAAAACTTCTCTTCTTTCGATGGCATTGGATAGTAGTATCTCATCTATCTCACCCTGATCTATTATCGCATAACCATTTGAACCAATACCTGTATCAAGGAAGAGTTCTTTTATATCCTTTAGCCTGCAAGCAACTCTATTTATAAAATACTCTGACTCGTCGCTTCTATATATTTTCCTTGTGACCGCAACCTCATCAAAAGCAATATTGAGTTTTCTCTCCGAATTATCAAAAACAAGTGTTACCTCAGCAAGGTTCATCTGCGGTCTTTTTGTTGTTCCATTAAAAATCACATCCATCATTGAAGGCATTCTAAGGGATTTTGAAGACATCTCCCCTATACACCATTTTACAGCATCAACTATATTTGATTTACCAACCCCATTAGGACCTACTATAGCACTTATCCCAGGGAAAAACTCTATTTTTGTTCTATTTGCAAATGATTTAAAACCGTATATCTCAATGTATTTAAGATACACACCATCTCCTTTTACAACTTCACCATTTTATTATATAAAATTAAGAGAAGCAGTAAAATACTTAAATGGATAGCGAGTGAAAACTAAGAGACAGATTAGTTTTTCTTTATAAAGTTGAGTATAAGTGTCAGCAAAATACTTATTATAATACTTGTTGTAATTGGAAAATAAAACAAAAAATTTTCTCTTCTGTAATATATATCCCCTGGCAATTTGAAAAAATTAAACTTTGGTATAAAAATAAAGAAAACGCCGAGCAGAATCATTACAATTCCAAAGATTATAAGAAGTCTTCCAACCTCATTCATAACTATATTTTACAAAATCCATACTTTTTTAATTATGGTTAGTCCATAATTTTATTTTTAAATTCTAATGCATCTTCATACATATAGATATTATTGAACATTACATAGGTTGGTTTTGATATTTCATTAATAATTCTTTTCAAAAATTCCAGATCCTTTTGCGTGTATTTGTAGTTGTAACCAGTTATTCCATGGATCCGGAAATAATTTATTTTCCCATAAACAGGCTTGTTTCTAAATGGATCTACGCAATGAACTAAATCAAGTTCTCTACATACTTTTTCAATCAGTTTAGTATCCCAATCGCCTCTCGGTTCAAAACAAAAAACAAAATCTTTTCTATCTATATTTTTAAAAAACATTTTCATATTTTTTATATTCTTCTCCTCCGGTTTAAATGAAATAGGGGTTTGAAAAACAATTATCTTTACTCCAAGAGTATCAGCAATCTCAGAAGTATTTTTCCATGCACTTAAAACCTCATCCGTTGGTTTGAAAAAACCATAATTTTCTTTATTTCCTACTATTGTTTTCAATTTTCGATATGTTGGAGATGATGGAGGATGTGTTATCAACTGCCATGCCTTTAATGTATATTCAAAACCATAAGGTTTTTCATTCTTCCATTTCAAAGCGGTTTTCTTCTCAGGCAATTGATAAAAAGTCCTTTGAATTTCTACCACATCAAAGTTTCTAAAATAGAGAACTTTTTTTCTTGGGAATCCACAGCAACCAATTTTTATTACAGATTTCATAATTAAATCCACATAATTTATTTATCGTTTGAAAAAATAAAAATTAAAATCCTAAACTGATATTTTTTATCTTATCTGATATTTCAGAACCATTCAGATCCATCTCAGAATATACTTTAATTAACATTTCTTTTGAAAAATTAAAACTTCCCTGATTTATAAGAACCTCATAATTATAAACATTTTTTTCAAAATCCTTCATACCAAAACTAAAAATTTTAACACTCACCCCTACATTTCCTTCAACTCCCCCATACAAACCCCAGTTAATCTTTACCGGTTTATAACTCACCATATCCGCCTTCGCCTTCAGGAAACCAAAACCTTCAATATATGGTCCAAAGGTATTATAAAAATTTAGCTTTAATTTAGGTCCTATATATCCCTTTAACCAGCCATCTGCACCAATAAAACTTAAAAAACCTTTAAATGACTTATCATTTACCTCAGTTATTCCTTTCCACTCTCCATTTATATAATGAGATCCGTATTTAGCGGAAATACTTTGAGTTATATTAACCATAACCTTACCTGCAACACCAACATTAAATCCAACGATAAGGCTGATTATTGGTGTAAATACAACAGGTCCAACAGTAACAGGCATAAACTCATAATCTGCAAGAACAAACTCTTTTGAAAAAGGAATAGGAATGCTAACGGGTGTACTTATGTCTATTTTAAAATCAGATTTCTGATTAACACCATTTATAAATTTCAACTCTTTAATTGAATACTCATCAACATTAATGTTCCATTCTATATCACCAAACAAATCTATTACTCCATCTGCAGTTATTCTATCATCTTTTGTTTTATCATCTCCATCATAATCATATAAAACAATATTATCAAGTTTAATTTTGAAAATTTTTGAGTTTCTGTCATAAATATTTTTAACTCCATTGTAATAATAATTTATAGTTTTTAAATTTTTTGTATCTAATTCTTGAAAGTATCTAACATCAAGTTTTTCAAATGCCTCTTCAATTGTTGCCGGCTTCAAATTAATCTCTTCATTTTTAATAGAAACAATCTTTGAAATTTTCCCACCATCATCAAGTGAAACTATTATATCACCTTCTTTAAAATCTTTTGGATTTATATCTTTAACTGAAGAGATTATTTTTGTATTTGAACCAAGTTTATAACTGATATTAAAATCAGAAGAATTAAGCAAACTTCCATAAACCAAAAACAACAAAAAAATCATAATTTTCATCTTATACCTCCAATTTTATTATATAAGTTATTTATAAATTAATCAATAGATTTGTTATCTTCTTCTAAACACCAAAAAACTTAAGGAAAATTGAAAAGATAAAAGTAAATATCAAAGAAACTACAAAATTAATACACATGACATAAAATGAGTTTTTATTTCCAATCTCTTTTCTAAGCACCATCATTGAAGAAAGACAAGGAAGATATGTAACAAGAAAAAATGATGAAACCATAAGTTCTCTTAAACCAAGATTGAAAGGAACTAAAAATGTTATAGATACATCCTTTTTCAAAAAACCAATTGCAACTATTGATGAGATCTCAGATGGCAGGGAAAATATATTTTTAAAAAACGGAGCAAAAAACAAAGAAATTCTTTCAAGAAAACCTAAAATATCTAAAATATTTATCAAAAAAATACCACCAATAACCGCCGGAACTGCATCTTTCAAAAACTGAATAATTCTAATCTTAAGTTTAAATAACATATTTTTTAAAACTGGAATATGATATGGTGGAATCTCAATAAAAAGATCTGATGAACTTCCTTTTAAAATTTTATTTAAAATAAAAGATGTAATAATCCCAACAACAAAAAGATACAAAAAAAACAAAAATGTATAAATGATAGAATATTTAGAAAGAACAGATATTATCATAGCTGTTTGAGGAATACAAGGAGCAATTAAAAACATAAGCGATGCCGCAATAACTTTATCACGATTTGACTCAAGTATTCTAAGCGAAAATATACCAGGAACCTTACAACCAAGCCCCATTATAAGAGGAATTCCGGAATATCCATGAAGCCCAATTTTATGAGAAAATCTATCTAATATAACAGCAAGGCGAGGAAGATATCCAATATCTTCAAGAAAACCAAGAACAGTATAAAAAGAAAAAACATAAGGCAAAACCACAACAAAAGGGACATAAATCCCTGTTGTAATAATACCAAACCCCTCCATTACAACTGGATTTTTACCAAAAATAATACTTTTTAATAAATCACTTGATATTAGATTTCTAAACTTATCGATAAGCGGATAATAATAATTATTGAAAATAGGATCAAAAAAATTATTTATCAAACCCTCACCTATAAATCTAACAATCCAAAAAGAGGCAATTATCACAATTATACCAAATGGTATTGCTATTGATGGTGTTGTTGTTAAAACTTCAAGTTTTTCAAGAAATGTTGGATGCTTATGCTCTATCTTTTGAACCTTTGAAATAATCTCCCCAATCATCTTCCATTTATCAAGGGTATCTGGTGGAATGGAAATATCTGAAACATAATCTTTATTTTTCAAAGAAAAATTTTTAATCTCATTTTCAAGAATATCAAATCCCCACCCAATTGTTGCAATTATTGGAATTACTACTACATTAAGTATTTTACTAAGTTTCTCAAAATCTATATTAACACCTCTATTTCTTGCTATATCACATTTGTTTATAAGAAATATAGTTGGTTTCCTTAATGATAAAAGTTCAAGAGCAAATAAAAGATTTCTCTCAAGACTATTTGCATCAAGGATATTTATTATGAGGTCATAATCTCCTTTTTTTATAATGCTTGATGCAACTTTTTCAGCAACACTTTCTCCTTCAAGTGAGTATGTTCCAGGAATATCAATAATTTCACACTCATAATTTGCAATTTTAACTTTTCCAATTAATATATCAACAGTTGTTCCTGGATAATTCGATGAAATTGCTCCATATCCACAGAGTTTGGAAAAAACAACACTTTTTCCGACATTTGGATTTCCAGTAAGAATTATTTTCATTTTTCTTCTTTTACAATAATTTTTAAACTCATGCCATGACCAATTGCAACCTCAGAGTTTCTAACCTTAACAATAACAGGACCATCTTTATATCCAAGTTTTTTTTCAATTAAAGACCCCTCATATATTCCCATAACAGAAAGTTTTTTTAATAAATTACTTCCCCCTAAAATCTTTAAAACTCTAAGTTTTGTTGCTGGAGCATTATATAGATTTGTTTCCATTTTTTTTCTCCTTAATAGAATTTTTTATCTTCTTAATTTCATTGGGATTTGACTTGTAATAATCAAGAATATCCGCTACTAATTTAACATCTTTTTTTTCAATTATATGCTCTATATAGCAAGCATATCTTTCTGCCTTTTTTTCATCAACACCAAAAAGTTTAAAAAGTTCAAAAAAAACGAAGTGAAGTTTAAAAAGATGAGATGCAGCATTTTTCCCCTTTTCTGTAAGCTTTATATACCCATATCTTTCATGAGTAGCCAAATTCTTTTTTTCAAGTTCTTTTATTGCCTTATTTACAGATGGAAGACTTACACCAAGAAAATTAGAAATCTCTTTTACTCTTGAAAACCCATTTTTTGTTTCAAATATGTATATCGCTTCAAGATAATCCTCAAGGCTTTTGGTAAGTTCTCTCATAAGTTAACCTTGTCTAACTTTATTAATTATAGTTTATAAATTTATGTATTCATTTGTCAATCTCGCGCATTTGATAATAAAGAAAGTCGACAAAAAACTATTCAAAATATTAAATCCCACTTTAAATTCCCACTTTGACAACCCAAACTCACTAATTTTTAGTGGATAACTCCAAAATTTTTAAAAAAGTAATTAAAATTAATGCTTATACCTTATTAGGTTATAAGTAAAAATGTGTGTAATTTAACTTATTCTTAGTGAAAAAAAGAAAGATTTTTAAAATCTCCCTCTTCGTTTCCCCCTTTAACAAAGCAGGAATTTAAGGGGGATTTTTAAACAATTGAAATCTTTTATATTTGTTTAGGGACATAATTTTGATCCATTCAAATTTCATTTAGGGACAAAACTTATCGCTACCCAGTTCCTGTACGGTCTTATATGGCCACTCAGATAAGAGGTCGAATCTCACCGCCGCTTATATAAGCGCAAATCCTTAGGCTACGAGTGAAAACGTTGTTCTTTCCTTCTGGGTAGGTCTGGACTCTGCGGAAAATTTAAAACTCTTATAATTGCTCATCTTTTCGTAGCTCCGATCGGCGCTTTTCTTACTCCTGTTATGTTTAATATGCTTGAAAGAACTTATGACATAGGACTAAATCCCGGTCAGTTATCCGTTCCAACAGGGCTTAAAATAGCGATGCTTGCCATAGTAATGGAAAAAAGGGTTTTCATATCTTCCATACGGCGCGCTGAAATCCTCGATACTCGCTATTTTTATGGGAATATTATTTGAGATTCTTCTCTCATTTAAGAAAAAAGGTGATAATGGAATCGAGATAACCAGTTTTTGGTGGGTCCCATACCTGCGGCATTGGGTTTCGCTCTTATACTGCCTGCCTCGTTCAACATCGCCATAGCGTTTGAAAGCGTATTCGCTTTTATATGGAATAGACTTTCTCCAGGCGAGGGAAAATCATTCGATATATACGCTACGTCCGTGGCATCAGGACTCATAGCAGGCGAGGCGATGGTTGGTTCGCTCCTGTTTCTGGCGTTAGCCGCCCTTATTGAGTTTATAAGATAACAATTCGCAGTGTCACAGTAAAAATTTACAATTATTTTACATTGCATTCACATTCTATAAATTATATAATTTAATTATGGAAAAACCTAAACACTCAATATCGTATCGTTTTAGAAGGGCTCTCAACTGGGTTCCTTTAGGGTTAGCCTATGCCTTTATGTATATGGGCAGGTATAACCTTACTGTAAGTAAAAGCATATTTGGCGATAATATAATGACAAAAGCGCAGTTTGGAGATATATTTGCAGCTGGGGCATGGGTTTATTCTCTATCATTTTTAGTCACAGGGCCTTTAACCGATAAACTTGGTGGAAGGGTTTCAATGCTTATTGGTACTGCTGGAACAATAATAGCAAATTTTATTATGGGACTTATTATTTATGGGATATATAAATGGAACTGGAATGTATCTATCTATCATTCATTTCTTTTTCTTTATGCTCTTAATATGCATTTTCAAAGTTACGGTGCTATATCTATAGTAACAGTTAAAGCTCCATGGTTTCATGTAAGAGAAAGAGGTAATTTCTCAACAATATTTGGCACGATGATCGCTTTTGGACTCTATTTTGCTTTTGATTGGGGTTTCGCTATAGCTGAAGCTTCAAGAGCTATAAAGGGAGAAAATCCATCATTTTTTGCAAAATTATTTGCTTCAATTTTTGGACTTGGAGGTAAAGGTATAAATCAGGATTGGGCATTATTCTTTGTTCCCGCTATTATACTTTCAGTTTTATGGATTATAATGTTTTTATTTCTTAAAAATAAACCATCAGATGCGGGATATCCAAATTTTGACACTGGAGAAGATTCTCTTTCTAAGACAGGAGAAAGAGTCCCTGCCAAAGAAGTTTTTATAAAAATACTGACACATCCTGTTTTAATTATTGTATGTTTTATTGAATTTTCAAGCGGAGTTTTGAGGAATGGAATAATGCACTGGTATATGATATTTGCATCGGAAGTTGGATTTAAAAACAGTTTTTGGGTTACTAAAAACTGGGGGCTTATACTTCTGATTGCCGGTGTAAGCGGTTCAATAATGACCGGTTGGTTTTCCGATAAATTTTTTAATTCAAGAAGAGCCCCAATGGCAACTATACTTTACGCATTGATGTTTTTTTCTGTTGGAATTATGGCTTTAAAACTTGGTTCTACAAATTTATGGTGGGTCGGAATCTGTGTAATTATAATTTCAATGGCTGTTACTGGAATTCATGGTATACTTTCTGGAACTGCAACGGCTGATTTCGCTGGTTCTAAAAATGCTGGTGCCGCAACAGGAATAGTTGATGGTATGGTTTATCTTGGCACTGGATTACAATCAATAGTTATAGGGCACCTAACTCCAGTCGGTGAAATAGCAAAGGATCCTTCTAACTGGGTTAAATGGCCTATTTTTCTTATTCCTTTTACGATTATAGGTTTTGTTCTTTCATTAAAAATATGGAATGCTTTGCCTGAAAAGGCTAAGAGATAAAATTTCTACTCAAATTGGAAATTTATTATTTTCAAGCAATTAAACAATTAAAATAAGTTTTTTGTCGATTATATTTTATAACAAGGGGGAATTTAAGGGGGATTTTGAGTTTATTTTTATGTAAAAATGAATGACTTATTTCCTAAAAAAAATTGCAGAGTTTGGGTTGAAAAAAGGGGCTAGAGGGGGATTTTTGGTGTATTTATGAATTTATGAAGATAATTTAACTTTTTAATAATTTTTATCTAAATGTTATTTAGGAATTTTGATTTTTTATAAGACACTCAAATTGGTAAAATATAGATTATGAAAATAATTCCAGAGAATATTGAAGAAAAAACAAAAGAATATATAATAAATCATATTGCATCTGATGACTCTTATACCAAGATGGTTCTTGATGAGATGGAAAAAAATGGTATAAGAAAGATAAACATAACACCTTTTGAAGCAAATATTATTACCACACTTATATCAATGATAAAGCCAAAAAGAGGAGTTGAGATTGGTACTCTATGTGGATACTCAGCAATTTGGATAGAAAGAGCACTTGGTGATGATGGAAAACTATACACAATAGAAAAGGACACAAAACATGCGGAAATTGCAATAAAAATAATCAATGAACTTGGGCTTGATAAAAAAATTGCTGTTATAAACTCAGATGCAAATGACGCACTTCAAAAACTTTCAAAATTTTCCCCTTTTGATTTTTGCTTTATAGATGCAAATAAAGATGGATACCCATTATATATAAGATGGGCGTTGAAAAATATAAGAAGCGGTGGATTAATAATTGCTCATAATCCCTTTATGAAAGGAAAACTTTTCTATAACGGCGATGATAAAGAGCAAAATCAAAAATCTCGTGGAATGAGAGAATTTCTTCATATACTTTTTACAGATGAAAGAATCTCACAAAAAATGATTATTCCTACATCAGATGGAATTGCAGTAGGCGTCGTAAAATAAGTGAGAGGTACAAGGTAAGAAAGTAAGAAGGTGAGAAACGAAAGAGAAGAGGTTTTTATCCTTTTATTACGCAGATAGGTTTAAATCTAATAAGTTTTTTGGAAATTCCAGCACCACAAACAACTTCAACTACTTCAGAGACATCCTTATAAGCATCTGAAACCTCTTCATATATCGTATCTCTTGATCCAGCTAAAAGATATATTCCGCTTTCTTCAAGTTCCTTTCTTATATCTCTTCCTTTGGTGTTTTCAATTGCTTTTGTTCTTGATAAAACCCTTCCTGCTCCATGACAACTTGATCCAAAAGTCTCATTAGAGCCATCACTTCCAAGCAAAAGATATGAAAATCTTCCCATATCACCAGGAATTATAACTGGCTGACCAAAATCCCGATATTTTAATGGCAATTCATTACAGTTTTTTGAAAACGCTCTTGTTGCACCTTTTCTATGAACTATTAATGTTTTTTCTTTTCCATCAACAATGTGTTTTTCAATCTTTGCTATATTATGTGCAACATCATAGACAGTACTCATTGAAAGCATCTCTTTTGATATCTTAAAAAATTTTAAAAATGTTTTCTCAACTATGCTTTTAAGTATCTGTCTATTTGCAAAAGCATAATTTGCACTAGCATTCATTGCATAAAAATATCTTTGCCCTTCATCTGATTTAAAAGGTGCTGCTGCAAGTTCTCTATCATATAGTTTTATTCCATATTTTTGTGATGCTTTTAAAATTATATTCACATAATCACTACAAATCTGATGGCCAAAACCACGAGAGCCAGTATGAATCATTACAAATATCTGCCCTTTAAAAAAACCTAATTTTTCTGCAATCTCATAATCAAAAATCTCATCAACAAAACTTACCTCAAGAAAATGATTACCACTCCCAAGAGTTCCTAATTGAGATCTCCCCCTCTCAATTGCCTTTTTTGTAACAGAATCAGTGTTAGTTTTTATACATCCATTTGACTCAATATTTTCAAGGTCATCTTCGCTTCCATACTCTTTTTCAACAGCCCATCTTGCACCCTTTATAAGAACCTCTCTATACTCGCTATCAGTTAAATAAATATTTCCTTCTGATCCCACTCCAAGTGGAACATTATCATAAAGAGCTCTTACAAGTTCTTTTTCTCTTCCTTTAATATCCTCTTTCTTAAGGGCAGTTGAACATAACCTAACACCACAGTTTGAAACAACAAAATTATCTGCTATAAAATTATGTTCTTTTTCTTTTATTGTTATATCATAAACATAACCTTTATAAATTTTTTTTTCAATATTCTCTATTTCATCAATTATAAGCCCTTCTTCATTAAAAAGATATTTTGAAAGGAATTCTTTGTATGATGGAAAATTTGACGATATTCTTGGATTATCTCTTTTTGGAGAGTAAATCGAATGAAGAATAAATGATTCATCAATAAAATCTTTTGGATTTAAGTAATTTGCTAAAAGAGTAGATACTGGAGTCCTATTCTTATAAAGAGACCTTAAAATTTCTCTTGTTGATTTCCTTATAGATACAATTTTTTCTTTATACTTAAGATATGCAACTGCAGCATTTGAAAATTTTTTTGCTTCCCTATTATACTCAAATCCAACTTTTGCAAAAAAATTTATAAGATTTTCAGTATTAGATTTTACTTGAAATCTTAAACCAATAGTTTTTTTCCCAGAAAGTCCTTTAACCTCTACTATATCTGTGGTATTTATTCCAAATTCTAAAAGAATTTTTTTAATATCTGCTAAAAACTTATATCCATTTTCAATAATTTTTTTATTTTTATTGATATTTAATGTTGGAGGATAAAAATTATAATTGTTAAGAGTTTTTGGTTTAGAAAGTTCTGCTCCAAAAAAAGAGGCAATAAATAATCTCTTATACCAAAGTGGAGAACTTAAAATCCATAAAGGAACCTTAAAATCAACAGATGTTTTATTCCCCACAGGTACACCAAGAATATTTAATAAAAGGGAAAAAGCAGTAGAAGAAATCTTTAAAACATACTCATCAGTAAAAAATGAGTAGGTCTTATTATAATTTGTAGTTATTTTATGATATCTTTTTCTCAAGTATATCTTTGAATTAACATCTATTTTTAAAAGATCAAACTGAATATCCAATAAATCTTCTTTTTTTCCATAAATAGTTATTGTTCCTTTTCTCCTCTTTCCATTAAAATTCATTGCTCCATCACCAAAAATAATACCCATAATCTTTATAAGATATGGGATTTGATAGGAATTTTTTCTTAAAGGAAGTAAATTTTTCTTGTAGAGCCATTTAATAATTTGAGAATATCTATTTCCTTTTGAACTGATTTTTAGTTCTTTTAATTTTTGGATAACAGTTTCTTCATCAACAAGTACCTCATTAGATACTTCTTCATACTCAATGCCTATAAAAGGATTTATTACAATCTTATCACCTTCTTTAAGATTTGCTACTTCAATCATCTTTTTACCATCAAAAATTGGATGATCATAAGTAACTCTCAATGAGAAACCAAACTTAGTTTTTATTTCAAAAACAAAATTATTTTCTTCTCTCTTCATCCATGCAACAACATCTGTTTCCTTTATTCTTCCATCAGAGTTTAAAAAAATAGTTTTTGGTAACTTTTTTTCAACAAAATCTTCAATATTTTTATAAGTTCCAAAAGGCAAAAAAATTTTTGTAGAAGAGGCAAGGCAATTGATGTCGTAGCCGACTCCTCCAGGTGAAATTACTCCTCCATCAACATCAAATGCTGCAACACCACCAATTGGAAAACCATACCCTTTATGTATATCAGGCATTGCAATTGCAGAACCAACAATTGATGGAAGTGTTGTAACATTTATTATTTGATTTATTGCTTCTTTTTCAAGAAATTTCTCAAGATTCTTATTTACATAAATAACAGCATCACTTCTCATTCCCTCTCGATAACCTTTTTTAATAACTATTTTATACTCATTTTCACGATAATAACTCATTTTTCAAATACACTCCTTTAGATTTTGATATTATAATCTTTTTTCTTTTAAAATCTGAAATAATTTTTCTTAGAGTTTGGGTATCAACCTCTGGAAATTTTTTCTTAATATCATCTAAAGTAAAAAACATCATATCATTAATTGCATCTTTTATTTTTTGTTTTAGAGATATATAATCAAACTTCTCACCATCTTTTTCATATTTTAAAAGAATATCACTTACAAAAGGAATATCTATTTTATCGTTTATATTTGATTGAATTGCATAAAAATATCTATAAACCCACTCATTTGCAAGTTTTCTTGACCCACAAAAAACAATTGAAACTTTATTATGAACGGCAAAAATCTCTCCTATTGCTTTTGCAGCAAAAGTTGGAGAGTAAAACTTAAGTTTTTTTGGATTTAAAAAATCCTTATAATCTGCCTCAATTACTAAAGCAGAATTTTTGTATGCGCTAAGTTCAGAAAGTTTTTGATGAAGAATCTCCATCTTCCCAAACTCAGAAATCATATTTTCAAAAGTCTTTCTCTCAACAACTGCTATTATTGAATTTTCATTTTTAAGAGCATAATCACCCGCTGGAAGTTTTTCTCTAAAAACATTACAACCACTAAAAACCCAAGGATATCTCTCATTTATATCAATAACAATATTTAGATTCCCCGGATGATAAGTTGATAATTTAAATTTTGTTCTACTTTCAGAAATTAATTTCTGAGTTCTAAAAAATATCTGCTCATAGTATTCATCTCTATCTTTATATCTCTTTTTTAAAAACAAAAAATCACATCTTTTTTCTCTTGCTCTATCAAGAACAACTGAAACTTTTTTGCCAAATTTCTTTAGTGAAATTATATTAACCCTTTCAATCTCAATAAATCCATCACTACTATCTTCTTTATCCCGAATACAAAAAACGCTTCCCCTTGTTCCTGGCCATCTATCCTGAGATAAAAGTTTAAGCTCCTCTGTATTATCACCTTTTATAGTTATTCGATAAGGAAATTTTGAATGCTCTCTTTTTTCAACAATCCAGGTGAAACTCATATATCAATTATCATTTTAACATAATAACCATTATCATTTCTAAATTCAAGATTATGATATGTTGCTGATTTTAAAACCCTCTTAACTTTATGCTTTTGATTATCAAATATCATACCAGAAAGTTTTAATTTTATCTTTCCATTTTTTGAAAAATTACAAACAGAATGTGCAATAAAGCCCTCTGTTTCAAAAAGATATATAAGTTCATTAAAAAAGTCAACAAAAAAATCAGGAAAATCATTTTCAAACTCAAGTTCTTTTTCAAAATCTCTACATCGTTTGCCTTCTATTAAAATTGAATTAAAAGCAGATATCAGAGTATTTAAGAGATCAACTATGCTTAATGCTGAGACCTCAATTTCTATATCATTTACTATATCTACTTTATAGTTTCCCATAAAAAATTACTGATTTAAATCATACTCAGCAGTATATTTTATTGCAGTTGATGATTTCTTTGGAACTTTTATATCAAATTCTATATTATTTGCATCAATTTTTGTATATTTATGTGATGCTTCAACAATACTCCAATTTCCCCATAAATACTCTTTAACCTTTACATTTATATCCTCATTTTTCTCATTTTTAAGAGTTATTTCAATTGTATCATGATAAACATTTGTTCTTACTTTTTTATGATCTAAAATAACTCTTTTACCACTTACATCAAATGCTCTTCCAAGCGTAAGTTCAATTTTTGAGTTTGCAGCAGTATGCCTTATCTTATCCTCACCAATCATACTTATAAAATTACCATTTTTCTTGTAAATCCTTACATTTCCAGCTGGAAGTGGCATATCCATAAAATTTTCTTTGTTATTTTCAAATATTAAATTAGCGGTAAGGTTTTTATCATATCTATAACTCTTCAAATTATCATAAAAATACCACATATCTTGCTGTCCTTTATAAGTATAAAGTTTTTTAAACTTTATTCCCTTTCTTGAAAACATATCAAGCGAAAGTGTCTCGCCATCATTTATAGTTATGTTTTTAAAAGGAAGATTATAAGAATAAAACTCTGAGATCTGTGATGGTTTTATTTCTTCAGATCCTAAATCTTCAAAAGAAGAAGCCATCATTGCTTTACTCATCGTCTTAAATGTTGAAATATTTTCCAAGACCCTATTGATATCACCAGCAACAAATAAAACACGAGCATTTTTAAAATTATATCCGGTATTGTTTGTTATAACAATTCTTGCATTTATATCAAGTTTTGTTTCATCATCATTTAAATAGGCATCATATGAGGCATTCCATGAGATATTGTTTAAAATATAATTTACTCCAAACTCACAATCACCATCTTTCTTAGAATCAAAAACAAGTTTTAATACACCATTGTTTATCATTCTATTTTTAAAATCAATCTCATCAAATTTGCCATAATTTACATATTTAACATACTCTTTTAAAATAACTACATACTCACCATTTTCATTCCTAATAGTATAACTCTCAGCATCATTTTTACATAAAATTCCTTTTATTATACTATTATCCTTTGTAAGAATACTTATTTCCTGGTTTATATAATCAGTATTTTCATTTTTATAACTCTGGAGTTTAAGGCTAAGATAATCAGGAAGATTGAGATTTATGCTATCAGAAATTATCGTCCTTGGCATATTTTTTATCACTGTTTCAAAAATTCCATTTCTACATTTATCCAAATAAACTTGATTAACCCCAGAAAGATTATTGTTATATATCGTTAAATATGTTTCTTTTACTTCTGATGAAAGAACTATGCCAATAAGCGAAATTAAAAACATCATAGATCCTCCTTTTTAAGTATTATATAATTTTTTCTTTAAAAATAACAATTATCAGAATTAGATAAAAAATTTTATTCCTGAGAAAAGATGAATATCAAAATTATGTCCCTAAACAAATATTAAAAATATTCCACACTTGTATGTTAAAATTTAGTTATAATATTTTAAAATTAAATTTATTAGAGAGCAAAAGTTCTCTTGAAAACTAAAATATATCCAGAGGTATGGGAATTTGTTTCCCCCTTGTATGAAATATCATACAAGGATATTATAGATTAGATTAAAAGGGTCTTTTGGGAAAATTTTTATTAGGTCTTTACACTATCCTTATAATTTAAATTTATCATCCAAAATTTAAAATCCATAATTTATTAATAATGCCCTAAAACGCCTTTTTCTCTGGCTATTTCTTCAAGATAATTATAAATTTTTATCCCACTAAAAAAGTATACAAAAGCATTTAAATAAAGATATATCCACCATTTATAACTTATAGCGACATTGGATGCTATAACCTTATTTATAACAAGCGACTGAGGAGCTATTGGAAGAAGCGAATAAACACTAAATGGGTATGAAGGCAAAACCATTAAAGAAAGAACAAAAAACTGAATTAAATAAGCAAATGATTGTAATCGCTTATAGATTAAGGTAAGACCTGCAAGAATAAATCCTATCCCAAATACTGAAAAAAGCAGTGGAATTAACAGTAAAATGAGTTTAAATAAATTAACGCTAAAGTATTTTCCTGTAATAACCATTGCAAGTGGAGCAAATATTGTAATGCTTATAAAACTAATAATTGAACCACCAACTGCTTTTGCAAATAAAATAAACCATGAGCCATAAGGGTTTACGATAATCTGTTCAAATGTCCCATATGCTTTTCCTTCGCTCACCTTTGAAACCATTCCAACTAAACCTTCTTGAATCACTACAAATATGTAAAGCCCAATTATCATTTTAATAGTTTTAGAATCTATAACATTAGAAGAGACAACTTCATCTCTAAAAGAATTTATCCCAAGATATAAGAAAATCAAACCAAGTAAAAGATTAATATTTCCTGCTATCCAATCAAATCTATAAGATGTAATCATTCTTATAAAAATAAATTTTATTTCAGTAATTAATATTCTAATTCTTTCTTTCATATTTATTTTTTATGTATTTCAAATAAGCATTTTTAAAATTTTCTTCTTTTGTTATTGACTTTAATTCTTCAACCTTAAAAATTCCTTTAACCTCACCTTTATCTATTATCACTATTCTCGAAGCAATTTTATCTATAAAATCGGCGTCATGTGATGTTATTATAAATATTTTTTTATTATCATCGACTTCCTTTTTTATGATATTCATCAGATTATCTGATGTTTCAAAATCAAGTCCAAGTGTTGGCTCATCTAAAAGAACAACAGGAGTTCCAAGAACAAGAACACTTGCCACCGCAAGTTTCTGTTGGTTTCCTCTTGAAATTTCATTTACAAATTTTCCTTTATATTCTTCAAGCCCGAAAATCTTCATATACTTAATTATTCTTTCTTTTACATCTTTTAATCTCAAACCTCTAATTCCACAAAAATACTCAAGGTTCTCCTCTACTTTTAAAGACCAGATTACACTTCTATTTCCTTCAAAAAGAACGGATATATTTTTGAGATATTTACTTCTCTGTGTTATTGAAATATTATTATATGATATTGTACCAGTTGTTGGATTTACAAATGTTCCAATCAATTTTATTGTAGTTGTTTTTCCCGCACCATTTGGACCTAATAGACAGATAACCTCGCCTTCATCTATCTCAAGTGAAAGATCTTTTAAAGCCACAACATTGCCTTTTGATGTTTTATATATCTTTGAAATGTTTTTTATGCTAAGCATATTATCTACTAACCATCCTATGATATTCTATCATCATTTGTTTAATTAATTCAAGTGTATAATAACATCCTTCTTTATTAACTATTCTACTTCTTATGCAACCTCCCTGACATATTGGCAACAATTTACAATTCAAACAATTTTGATCTTTATAAGGGTCATAACTTGTATATATATTTTCTTTTAATTCTATTTCTCCATTATCTTTTAAAACACCAACTGCAAACTTTTTATCGCTTATTTCCACATCACACTTAAATACAACTCCATCAGCTCCTATAATAAAAGAATTATATTTTGGTGCCTCACACCAGCTATCTATTCTTTTAGGCAAAAACACCATTCTCTCATCATAGCTTATAATATCCTTACGGTAAAAATTCAATAAATATTTCATCTGCTGGATTTTCCCTTCCCCCTCGTTACAGATATCTATTTTATTAGTTATTTTTCTTGTTTTAAAATCCATAATTGGTCTAAACACAAAGTTAAATCTCTTATCATTTTTAAATTTGTCCCTAAAATATGATATTAACTTATTTATTTCTTTATCGCTGGATTGAAAATTTACCCTTATAACAAAGTTAAAGTTACCGTCCACATTTTTTATATCCTCTATGTTCTTAATTATTTTATCAAAAGTGTTTTTATCATTTCTTGTAAATCTTGTTTTGTTATGGTAATTTTTAGATCCATCAATTGTTACTTGATAAAAGATAACATTCCTTTTTAAATAATCTAAAAAAATATTTTTATCTAATAAATATCCATTTGTTACTAAACCAAATTCTTTATAAACACCAGAATTGATAAGTTTATTAATTTTTTCAAGAAAAATTATGTTTTTAGTATGATTTAATAATGGTTCCCCACCAAAAAATTGAATTTTCAAATGAGAAAGCATATTTGCTCTATTTTCTATTAGTTTTATACAATTCTCATAAACTTTGTCATTCATTTTTATAGATCTTCGCTGATAAATAAAGCAATAAGGGCAGGAAAAATTGCAATCTTCGCTTGCAAGCAGTGTTATACTAAGATATCTATTATCTTTTTTACTTTTATAATAAGTTTTTTTTAATGCATCTAATTCATCAAAATCTTTCTTAATAATAAATCCACCTTCAATTAATTGACTAAATAAAGGATCCTTAGTCTTTAAAAGATCATTTAAATCATAATCTCCTTCAATAAAACCAAAAGCCCCAGAGTATGTATTATAAATTAAACTTCCATCTTCTTGCTTTATGATTATATTATATTTAGAATTTTTTAAATCTTGCATTTCCACCTCAGTATTAATATTAAAAAAAGGTATGTCTTATAAGACATACCCCTAAGAATTATATTGATTATTTATCACAACAGCTTCCGCCAAAACAACATGCTCCAACAATCACAGCTATACATCTCCCTGATACACTACTATTCTCCGGTTTTCTGTACCACTTTATCATTTTTCCTCCTTGGATGAAAATATCATACAAGGATATTATAGATTAGATTAGATTAGATTAGATTA
>Ga0272449_1001928_pt1 | contig 20086 bp, 18 predicted proteins | sample YNPCB0241_FD_198679 | JGI IMG/M metagenome (GOLD analysis project Ga0272449, IMG submission 198679) | Hot spring sediment microbial communities from Yellowstone National Park, WY, United States - YNP-CB-024-1 | ecosystem: Environmental > Aquatic > Thermal springs > Hot (42-90C) > Sediment... | reverse complement strand
TTCGCCAGTATCCTCATCCTCGTTGATAACGCCTCCACATTCAGGGCATATCATGTACGGTCCACCACGTAGAGCTCCTCTCCGACATCAACACTCTTTTCAGAGGTGAGCTTAACAACTATGTAGGGTGATCCGGCCGGTCCTAGAATGTTGGAGACGTAGCCCACCTCCCTGTTCCTTCCGTCATAGACCTTGGCTGTGAGGGCTGGGATCATCTTTGCCTCCACGAGTATCCTGCCACCGTGGATCCTGCGGACAACCCCCAAGACCAGTCCCCTAGCCTTTCTCCGACTGCCCAACCCGCCTCAAGACCCCTGCAACCCGCCGAATAACCTCCGCCTTACTAACACCGTCTGCTTTAACCATCACATATCCTGTCTTACGCCACCAGGTGGATGGATGACTCCCACCGGCCTTAGCCGCCTCCCAACCCAGCCTCCTACAAGCCTCTATAATCTGCTCACATGTTGGTGAGGATAGCGAAAGCTTTGAAGGAGTTCTCCTACCCCTCCGTCTTGAAACCCTGGAGTCGAAGTAGCTAGGCCATATAACATATCCCTGACGTCTAATCAGGCTGCTCCACCCCTGGTGATCAGGACGGCGTCCACCGAGCCGCATTGACCCGGTGATGATGTGACCACCGCCTGTCCCAGCGGTGTCTCTATAATAGTGCCCTTTGTTATAACCTTCCTCCTATCATAGTCCCTGTTGCTGGGGTTTGAGATAACCCTCAGTATCTCCACCTTTCTCACCCTGCCAGGCGCCTCGGCCAGGTTGGCGTATTTTGTGGATTTGATGGCGGTTTTTAGGGATCCACCCATCGACCTTCTGGTGACAGCGAGCTGCTCGCCCAGCGTGACTGTGTTAATCTCACCACCACTCTCTCTCCTCCTCTTACTACGGCTAGGCCCCCTCGCACCTCCCGTCTTCTTTTTCTTATAGATATCCGTATGCCACTGAACCATGCCAGATATGTTATGGGATGCGATGTTTTATATGTTAACCACGCTTCCTTCGGACATCATGTCTTTCATGGCAGCCCTTATAGCCTGGGGCGTGTTCTCAACTCCGAAGAGGTCTGCGAAGAGCTGTGTGGTCCTAATTATCTTGTTTCTCCCAGCCTTTTCAAATGTTATGAGGCCACGGTCCAGCAGCAACTTTATCTGCCTGTAGGCATCCTTGCCACGGACGGCCACTATATTGGATCTTGAGACAGGCTGGTGGTATGCTATGGTGGCTAGTGTTTTGAGGACGCCGGGTGTGAGAACCTGCCTTTTCGCAAACCTTTTAACAGCTTTATTCAACTCTGGCTTGAGCCTCATAAAGTATCTCTTTCCATCCAGCTCCACCACCTCTATCGCCCTCCCACTATAGTCTTTCTTCAATTCCTCAATTACCGCCAGCACCTTGTTGGGCGACCTACTCCTTAAAACCCTCTGGATCTCACGCAGCTCCAAAGGCCTGTCGGATGCAAACAGTATGGCCTCGACCAGAAGCTTCAACCCATCGGATTCAGACAACCCCTGCACCCACGATTGTCAGATCCTCACTCTCATCTTCCTGTAGCAGGAGAACACGGCCCCTAGCTGCTGCAAACAACAATAGTATGAAGATCTTCGCAGCCTCTATCTTAGACTTACCCCTGACCATCTCAGAGAAGAGTATGGAGTATCGCTGGGCGAGGAGGCTGTCGAGTAAGGCTAGGAAGTTCTCCAGCTCCTGCTCGATCTTGATGAGAAAATCAGTGAGGACCAGCCTATGCTCCACAACCTGAGGCTGTACAGTATCAGCCTGTCTAGAACTCGCCTGGGTTAAAGCTGTTTTGAGGGCGTGGACCAGCTCTTCAATAGTCGAGGTTATTACCTCCGGCTTGACTGGGAGCATGATTGCCGGCGGTATAATTAGCTCGGGCTTTGGATGTGGGGCAGGCGGCTCATCACCTGCGAGAAGTTTTTCAGTCTTGATCCGATGTATCGTGGCCGCAGATAGGATTGCTATGCCTGCAGCGTTTAAATCTATGTACCCCTGTTGCCGCAGCATCTGTGTGAACTCCCTGAGAATCGTAGATAGCTGTATCTCCCAAACCTTCACCCTCTCAAGCCTAGTCACATCGAAGAGAACCTTCCAAGGCGATGCGGTCCATAGCGGCTTATCCAGCTGTGACCACCTCCCCTAGGCTTGTCCTCACTATATGGGATACGCCGTTAACCATGTAGACACCGTAGAGGGCGTCAGCCTTCTCAGCCACCACATCCTTCAGCGTTACCACGATTATCTGCCTGTTCTCGGCCATGCTTTTCAGTAGGCTGACTAGCTTTGTTGTATGGTTCACGTCGAGGTGGGCGTCAACCTCATCGAATATATAGAATTGGGCTGGTGTGATCCCCTGCAGTGCCAGTATGAGGCTTATGGCTGCCACAGATTTCTCGCCGCCGCTAACCGCCGATGTGGATCGTGCCTGCTTACCCGGAAATCTCACCACCATCTCAACCCCGGACTTGTTCGGCTCAGACGGGTTCTCCAAAGTCAGATAGCCCTCACCCCCGGTCAGCTGTGAGAAAAAGTAGCCGAAAGCATCAGAGACACTCGCCATCGTCCTATTAAACGCCTGTGCCTCCTCCTCATCTATGGATTTGATGAGATCTACTATGTGCTGTCTCTCCAGCTCCAGCTCATAGATGCGTGCCGATCTGACCTTGTAGTTGGGGACGACCGCCTCATACTGGTTTGGCGCCAGCTGGTTCACCACCGGCAACTCGGAGATCTCCTCTTCCATCGGCTTGAGAAGCTCCGGCGGCAGGTTCTCCAGACCTTCGGATGCAATCCCTAGGCTGCTGATTTTTTCATTCAAGGCTGATAGGGTGGTTTCGATTTTAACCCTCTCGATACGTAGCGTCTGTTCCTCCCTCTCCAATTTGGAGATGGTTTCTGAGATCTCGTTCAAGGTTTTTTCAACGCCTCTAATGTCCTCCGTTATTTTCAACCGCTCGTTCTTGAGTTGCTGAAGCTCTCCATTAAGAGTCTGGAGTCTGGACATGCATTCGGCTATCTCACTCTCAGCAGACTGGAGCCTTCCTCTCAGCTCCGATAGATGCCCCCCCTCAATACCGCCATCAAGCTCACCCAATTCGGCTGCATAAGCCTCGATCTGCTGGCTAATGGACGTGATCTGCGTTTGAACCCTCTCCCTCTCCATCTCCACCCGCCTAACCTCACGTAATAGCGTATCACGTCTCTGGGCGACATCCTGCACAATCCGGCTTTGACTTTGCACCTCGGACTTCAACCGCCTAACCTCATCCCTCACCTTCTCCAACTCTGCAATCTTGGGATGCGTCTCCTGCACATCAATAGCGAGTCTAGTCCGCTGTCCCTGCAGCTCCTCAATCATCTTGGAATTCAATACAATTCTATCGGACACATCCGCCTTCCTAGCCTGGGCCGCATCAAGCCTCGACTGGAGTTCCTTCAACGTGACGCTGAGTTGATGATACCTCTCCACTGCCTCCTCCAACCGCTTCTCACACTCCATCAATTCATGGCTGAGCCCTGACCTTCTCATCTTCAGCTTTGAAACGGTCTCCTCAAGGCTCTTTTGAAGAATGCCGAGCTTTTCCAGCTGCTTCCTCATAATCTCATTCACCCTCTCCCCGCTACCGTAGACGCTGATGCATCCATGCCTATCCACATAGACACCATCCACTGTGACTGCACTCTTCACACCCATCTTAAGCTCTTGATGGTCCACGATCTTCACGGTTCCTATGATGTCTGAGGCCATGGTCGACCGTGTTATGCGTGGCTTAAGCCGCTCCAGAATCTCTGCAGCCAATATCTTCACCGGTATGCCTGCTGCTACAGCCCTGCGGGCAACCTCCACACCCATCTGCATGTCCCTTACTATTAGGGCGTTGAGCCAGTCACCGAGGATTGCGGCCGTGGCGGGCTGTATATCGCCAAGCCTGTCCTTCAGCGTTTCAAAACCATCAGGCTGTGGATGATGCTGCTCTCTCAACAGGTTTGACTCTAGCAACGTCTCTATATTTGATGCGAGGGCTTTCAATTCAGCCATCTTCTTCTCAGCCTCCTCAGCCTTGACGGTTAGGAGGTCTCGCTTCCCGACTAGGGATCTGATGGCCTCCCTTTCAGACTTTATGTCTCGCTCCAAAGATCCTAACTCACCCGATACCTTTTCGATCTCGGCTTGTAATTGTGATATGGATGTATCAAGGTTTTGGAGTGTTGTTTGGAGGAAATCCCTCTCCTTCGCCGCAGCGCTAAGCTGTTCATCTAGTTTCTCCAAGAGTAGCGATCTCCCATCCTCTGATATGTTGAGATAGGTGATCTCCTTCATCAGCTGGGTGGCCCTCTCCTCCTCATGCTCCAGCTTCTCCTTCAACCCATCCAGCATCCTTGTCTTCTCATCCAACTCCTGCTCCAACGATGATAACTCCGACTCCATAGACACCCGCCGCCGTCCAAGCTCTAGATCCATCTCACCAAGGCTGGCCGCCTTCCCCCGTAGGGCTGTGATCTTCTCCTCCAGTGCTTTCCTACGGGTATCAGCGAGTCTGATACTTGACTCTATAGTGGATATCTCTGCAGCTAGCTTGGAGGCTTCCATCCTCCTACTGTGGAGTAGCTCATACAACTGACCCTGCAACGCTGATTTCTCCGACTCGAGATGGGCTAGCTCTCCAAGCCTTACCCCCATTTCATCCCTTATCCGTGCAGTCCTCTCCTTCTCCTCTAGGGCTTCTGCTTTTCTCACCATCAGCTCCTCGATTCTCAAATCCACCTCGGCCAAAGCTTTCCGCAGGGAGGCCGCCTCTCCCAATATGCTGACAGACCTCAGCTGGTTAATGTATCTCTCCAGAAGACTCTTCCTAAGATATTGATTTCTCTCTAGGGCCAGCTGCCGCAGCCTATTTCTCACCTCCGATGTGCTGGCGTTTGCCACTTCAAGATTCTTCTCAGCCAGCTGCAGCTCCTTCTGCGCCTCCTCCCTCTTCTTCTTATACCCGGCGATGCCCGCAACACCCTCAAGCACCTGACGTAGCTCCGATCCATCCATCTCAGCGACGCTTACAACAGATCCCTGTGTGACAATGTTTAACCCATCGGGAGCTATGTTGGCGGCCGACAGGATGGTCAGCATCTCATTCCTAGACACCTGCCTACCGTTGACAAGGTACTCACTCTCACCCGAGGCGCTGAGCCTACGTGTTAAAACCACCTCATCAGCGTCCACTGGTATCTCTCTAGATTTGTTCTCAAGAGCTAGGGACACGGAGGCTGACTGTGCCTTCTCCACAGGCGAATCGTGGAGCAGTCCTGACAACCTACTGGCCCTCAGATTGTGGGCGCTGAGCTCGCCCAGTGTGAACTTTATCGCATCGACTATTGTGGATTTGCCTCCGCCGTTGGGCCCGGTGATGACCACAAGGCCGGGCGGTAGCCTGATCTGTGCCTTCCTCCTCCCAAATGATTTAAAGCCTTGGATGGTTAGCCGTGTTATCTTTACCATATTCCCAGCCATCCGCTCTTACGCCAGGCCTTAATAGTTATGCCGTCTGTGGACTGGCTGGATGTATTGGGCGATTAGCAGGGTATTACCCATGGTGATGCGGAGCCAAACCAGGGTTTTACGCTACCAGGCCAGCATGTTGGCGATATCTCGCAGGGTGCATAAATACAGGTCTTTCCGTGTGAAACACAGATGTCCAAGCATTATGAGGCTAGGCTGGAGAGGCTTCTGGAATCCGTTAGGACCAAGTCTCTCAGTGGGGTGGTCATCACATCGCCTGCCAATATCTACTACTTCACGGGCCTCCGCCTCCCGGGCCTGTTGCTCATATCGGCCGAAGGCTCAGCCACATTATATACGAGGAGATCCTATCAGGCTGCCAATAACCGGCTTGTCCAGTTAGTTGATATGAAACATGTCCGTGGTGACTTGGTGTCTTCGATCTTTGAAGAGTTGAAGGATAGGAGACTGGCGATAGGCTATGACAGTCTTACAGCGGATGTATACCAGAGAATCATTAAGAGCGCGCCCAATATCCTATTATCCCACTTCAGCGAGAGTATATGGGAGATAAGACAGCCTAAGTCAAGTGAGGAGATAGACCTGCTGTCCAAGGCTGCTGAAATAACCGCCGCCTCAATCGAGACGGTTAGAGAATTTATTTCGCCGGGAGCCACTGCGGGGGATCTTAAACGCTTCCTGGCTGAGGAGATCTTCAGGGCTGGTGCCGACGGCCTAGCCTTCAACCCCTCAGTAATAGTGGGCGCCGACCTAGCCTATTCAATGGACTCGCCGGTTGAGAGGGATATTAGAGAGGGTGATGCGGTCTTGTTAAAGGCTGGAGCTCTAATAGGCGGATATCACGCCAGTATCACAAGAACTTTCTACTTGGGTGCTGAGCCGCCGGAAACACTTGAGAAAGCCCATAGGATAGCACTAAGCCTGATCGAGGCCTTCGAGAGATCTCAAGTCTCTTGGTCACCTGCAGCAACAGTTTATGAGAAGATGATCGAGTCAGCCCGCAGTCTCGGGACTAACGGCTTGATTGTGGAGGTTTTCGGCCATGGTCTCGGTCTGGAGGAGCGTGAAACTCCCGAAATATCACATTCAAGTGTGGATATCTTGAGGGAGAGCTCCGTTGTCACATTTGGTGTTGAGGTGCTTAAACCTGGTGATATGGGCTTCCAATTATCCGACATGTATGTTGTTGAGGGAAAATATCCACGAAGGCTTTCTAGGTTGACGAGTGAGCTGCCGCTGGGCTAGAGCCCGAATCTCCTATGCCTCTGCTGGAATGTCCTAATAGCCCTGAGCATGTCTATAAACCTGAAGTCTGGGAAGTTGACATCTTGGAAGACAAGCTCACTATAGGCCGATTGCCAGAGTAGGAAGTTGCTGATCCTCACCTCCCCAGACGTCCTAACTATGAGCTCGGGCTCTGGGTGTGGAAGCCCCTGTGTATAGAGACATTCCTCGACGGTCTTCTCGTCTATCTGGTTTACGTCAAGCAGCCCATTCTTAACCCTCGACGCTATAATCCTGACAGCGTCCAATATCTCAGCCCTACCGCCATAGGCTACCGCTATGTTGAGAAAATGGTCATGATAATCGGCTGTAACCTTTTCCAGCCGCTCCAGCGCAAGCCGCACATCACCCGGTATCAGATCCCTCCTACCGATAACCCTCACATTAACCCTATGGGAGTGGATCAGTGTTGATGATATCATCTTCTCAGCCCTCTCCTTGATAAGACGGAAGAGCTCACCCACCTCCTCCGGGCTTCTCCTCAAATTCTCCGTAGATAGGGCGTATAATGTTACGGTCTCAACCCCAAGCTTCACTATATCCTCAAGGATCTCTTCCAGCCTATCCGCACCAGCCCTATGGCCAAGCCAGGCCGGCCAACCCCTCTTCCACGCCCACCTCCTATTCCCATCTATTATTATCGCAATATGTTTGGGAAGGGGGTGACTTGATACAACATGTCTCAGCCACCTCTCATAAATCCAGTAGACACCGAAGATCTTAAGTAGTAGCCCCAGCATCGGACTTCACTCTTTCTTTCCTCGCCTAAAATACCTGCCGTAAAGCCGCATGAGTGTTCTCGTCAGGGCGAAGGTTACGCCTAGGGTTATAACTCCCATGATGCCTGTTACGAGGAAGAGCTGGGTGGCCGGGTCGTTGGGTGTTATGACGGGGCCGCTCTCCAGTAATATGCCAGCTCTCTTCAGCAGAGCCCATAGCCATATGGCGACAACCCCGGCCTGTATCGTCCTCCAAAACCTGAAGTTCTTGGTGAAGAAGTAGTATAGCATGTTGGAGATGACTATGGCCAATATGCTCACAGCTACAAGATCTATGCTATTGGTTAGAAATGATCCTACAAGCTGGGGTATCACGGATAATATGTAGGCCAAATCCCTCGCCTGCTCAGGTTGTATCGAGAGCTGGCCCAGCTTCTCCGATACGGCTGCCACACCCACATATAATGATACTAGGAAGGTGGCGGCCGCGGTCAGCGATGCGAAGAGCCTCAATTGGCTTATGGATGGCATCTGGGCTAGGCTTCCCAGTCCCGAGAACATTCTGGATATGGCCTGGTCTATACGGAACCCCCAGAGGATGAAGAGAATGCCCATGGCAAGTATAATTATGGCCGGCTGGGCTATGCCAAAGTAGTATAGCACCCCTGTCATGGCTACTATTATCCCGGGAATGCCCACTAAGAATCTGGCATATCTCGGATCCGTCAGGCCCAGCCTCAGATACTTTCCCAGGAGTATCCATGACTGTTCTACAGAATGGCTTTGGCGGACGGTCACCCGGTGGACGGCGGCTATGGCGACTTGGCTGGCGACGATCGGTGTAACTGTTGCATCGGTTACGCCATCGCTTACGAATATGCATCTATCGGCTGGAAAGTTTTCGAGAACTTTTCTAAGCTGGTTGAAGACCATCATATCGGCTTCAACCCCCTCGGCCGGCGTTCCAGTAACCGTGGCCACCTCCACCTCTCCCCCTCTATGCTTGCTAGCCAGCTGGTCGTATAGCTTGATGGCTGAGAAGACAGCGTTGGCGTCAGGGTCCTCAGGATCGGCTATGGCCAATTTTACAGCGGCTTCTAGGTTGGCATCCCTACCTATTACAGGCCCCTTTATCCCGGCCTTAGATCCTAGATCGTCGTCCTTGTCCACGACTAGAATGAGTAGTCTGCCGCCGCCTTCAGCCATCCCACTACCAAGTATTGATGGGTGCGGCCGATATAATGTTATTGGCTTGTAAAATAGTAGAACAGGATGATGATGCATTCTCTAGCCCTAGAATCTGCTGGAGGATCCAATACGGCCAGCCATATACTATAATATAGCCGTTTGATAGCCTCTATCCTGTGTAGGCCATGGCCGAGGAGAAGCCGGTGGACGATGCTGTGAGAGCGTTGGAGGAGGAAAATAGGAGGTTGAGGGAGAACATCCTATACCTCCAGTCGGAGGTGGCTAATATGAGGAGGCTGCTGGAGAAGGAGGCTGAGAAAGCTAGGCAGCTGACCCAGGAGAGGATCCTCACCAAACTTCTCAAGGTTTATGAGGATCTGAAGCGGGGGGTGGATAATCTGAGAAATACAGAGAACCCGTTCACGGTGGCTGAGGGCTTCATACTAATTCTGAGGGAGATGGAGTCACTTCTCCAGTCAGAGGGTGTTGAGAAGATGGATGTGGTGGGCAGGGTCTTCAACCCATTTGAGCATGAGGCCGTAGGCTTCGTGGAAGGCACTGGTGACGAGGATATAGTGAGCGAGGAGGTTGAGCCTGGATATAGGCTGGGCGATAAGATACTTAGAGCGCCGAAGGTCAGGGTGGCTAGGAGGAAGGCGGCCTGAGGCCTTTCTCTAGACGCTAAAGTTATCCTTTAATTGGGGCTTCTACACACCGTTTATGGATATATAAAGATATAAGGTGTCCAGCGGGTGGTGAGCTGGAATGGCTGAGAAGATAATAGGGATAGACTTGGGTACGAGTAACTCCGCCGCCGCCGTCGTAATCGGGGGTAGGCCGACGATTATACCATCGGTGGAGGGTGTCACCCTCTATGGAAAGGCGTTTCCATCCTATGTGGCCTTTACAAAGGAGGGTGAGCTTCTAGTGGGTGAGCCGGCCAGACGTCAGGCTGTCCTAAATCCCGAGGGCACGGTGTCGGCTTGGAAGAGGAAGATGGGCACCGACTACAAATATGTCATCCATGGAAAGGAATATACTCCACAGCAGCTCTCGGCATTCCTACTCCAGAAGATAAGGAGGGATGCCGAAGCGTTCCTGGGAGAACCGGTTAAGAAGGCTGTGATCACTGTTCCGGCATACTTCAATGACAACCAGAGACAGGCCACCAAGGATGCGGGTGCGATAGCCGGGCTTGAAGTGGTCAGGATCATAAACGAACCCACAGCTGCAGCCCTCGCCTACGGCTTGAATAAGCTGGAGCAGGAGATGCGTATCATGGTCTTTGACCTGGGTGGAGGTACGTTGGATGTGACTATTATGGAGTTTGGCCAGGGTGTCTTTGAAGTGAAGGCGACTTCCGGTGATACTCAGCTGGGTGGGACGGATATGGATAGGGCGTTGGTGGACTATATTGTGGATACTTTCAAGAGCCAGACTGGTGTGGATCTTAGGAAGGACGCCTCTGCTATGAACAGGGTTAGGGAGGCTGCTGAACGTGCCAAGATAGAGCTCTCATCCACCACCGAGACAGAGATAAACCTGCCCTACATCACCTACGACCAGTCAGGGCCGAAGAATCTCTACATGAGGATTAATAGGGCTACTCTGGAGCAGATAGTGGGCCCGATAGTGGAGAGGTGTAGACAGCCGGTTATGCAGGCTCTCCAGGATGCTAAACTCCGGCCTGAGGACATTGATAAGATAATCTTGGTGGGAGGTCCTACAAGGATGCCTGTGATCCAGGAGTTCATAAAGAGGATCATGGGGAAGGATCCGGAGCGTGGAGTGGACCCGATGGAGTGTGTAGCGATGGGTGCGGCGATACAGGGTGCGATACTTGCTGGGGAGCTGAAGGATAAGGAGATTGTCCTGCTGGATGTTGTGCCGATCTCACTGGGCGTCGAGACCCTGGGCGGCATATTCACCAAGATAATTGAAAGAAATACTACGATACCCGTGAAGCGGAGTGAGATATTCACCACTGCGGCCGACTTCCAGACGAGTGTGGAGATACATGTTCTCCAGGGTGAGAGGCCGATGGCCGCGGATAATGTCTCCTTGGGCCGGTTCAGCCTAACCGGTATCCCACCCGCTCCCAGGGGTGTTCCGAAGATAGAGGTGACATTTGATATAAACGCAGACGGCATCCTCACCGTGACTGCCAAGGATCTTGGTACTGGCAAGGATGTCAGTGTGAAGATAACAGCACCCCATAGGCTTTCGAAGGAGGAGGTGGAGCGGATGATAAGGGAGGCTGAGGCCTATGCGGAGCAGGATAAGAGGAGGAGGCAGGAGGCTGAGCTGAGGAATGAGGCCGACTCCCTCATCTACACTGTGGAGAAGGCCCTTGCAGAGTTCGGGGATAAGGCGCCGGCCGATGTTAGGAGGGAGGTGGAAGATGACCTTAAAGCCCTCAAGGAATCTCTCCAGGGCAAGGATATACAGGCCATCAAGTCCAACATGGAGAAGCTTCGAAAGTCTGCCCAGAAGATTGGCGGCGCGGTATATGGTCAGGCTGGTGAGAAGAGGGACGAGGGTAAGGGATGATGACTTGTTATGGCTGCTGACGGCAAAGACTACTATGAGATACTAGGTGTTCCCAGAAACGCTTCCAAGGAGGAGATTAAGAGGGCTTACAGGAGGCTGGCTCTCCAATATCATCCTGACAGGAACAAATCACCAGACGCTGAGGAGAAGTTCAAGGAGATAAGCGAGGCATATGCAGTCCTATCCGATGATGAGAAGAGAAAGCTCTATGATATGTATGGAAGGGCAGGTGTGACATCCAGCTATACTCAGGAGGATCTATTCAGATCCATCAGGTTCGACTTTGATGAGCTCTTCAGAGATCTTGGTTTCGGCGACTTCGACTCGATTTTCGAGAGGTTCTTCGGCTTCGGTAGAAGAGCTAGGGAGCCCCAGCCGACGTTTGTGGAAGCCGAGATATCTCTGGAGGATGCTTTCAGGGGTGGTGAGAAGTCTTTCACGGTGGATTTCCATGAGGTATGCGATAGATGCGGCGGCACGGGGGCTGAGCCTGGATGGGTTGAGAGGTGCAGGGTCTGTAACGGGAGTGGGCAGAGGGTTGAGAGAAGGCAGGCCGGGTTTATGTTCTTCACAACAGTGACAACCTGCCAGGCATGTGGTGGGGCCGGTCAGACTGTGAAGAAGAGATGTGAGAGATGCAGGGGCTCCGGAACAGTGGTCAAGCCTACACAGGTCAGATTCACTATACCACGCGGTATCAGGGATGGCGAGAGCATAGTGCTCAAAGGTATGGGGATGCTCGATAATTCCACGAGACGCCGGGGGGACCTCATCATACGAATCCATATAAAACCCCATAGGGTCTTTGAGCGTGCCGGCGACAACCTGGTGTTAGTGGTTCCAGTGGCGCCTAGCGAGGTTGTTTCGGGTAGGCGTATCACAGTACCTACGTTGGATGGGCCGTTGGAGGTGCGTCTCTCACCCGAAATCGTTGGCCGGCCCTACATTGTCCGGGGTAGGGGGATGCCTAGGGCTGAAAGGGGTAGAGGCGATCTTGAGGTGAGGTTTAAGCTCGTGGTGCCGGGCCATACTAGTCAAGAGGTGAGGACACTTTATCAGAGGCTCATGGATTATGAGAGCGCCATGATGGATGAGGAGCGTAGAAAACTCTTCCAACACTAAATCCTTTCCACCTTCGATACATATGCCAGGGGGTATCGGATCCTAGGGATATATCTCAGACGTGCCACCACTCTATAGCGGCCATAGGCTATGGTGACAGCCGCCTCAATATCCTCGGGTTTTAGAACGGCATAATCGTATGGGTTGCGATGTTTCTTCTTGCTATGGAGCCTTATCTTCACAGCCTCCCTGTAGGGCTGGAGTTGGAAGGACGACGCCAGAGCCTTCTCTAGGTCTCTCCTCAGCCCCGGCCTGCGGGCGTATGGGATCCCGGTGATTGCGTGTATTATGGATCCCATGGCCACACCCGACTCGAATATGGCCCTGTCTCTATCGGTGAAGTCTTTTGGAAAGACCCTCTTGACTAGGTTCTCGGCCGGTGGCTTCATATCAACACGCCGTCATCACGTATATGTGGACCTACTCTGCTCCCTCATGAACTGGTATAGATAATAGGGGCCGCCAGCACCCTTGCCCGTTGACCCGCTCCGCTTCCACCCGCCGAAGGACTGAACCCCAACCATCGCACCGGTAGTTGATCCAACGGTCCTATTGGCGTAGCAGACACCAGCCTCGATCTTTTCAAAGAAGACCTCGATCTCCCGCAGATCTGATGTGAATATGCCCGCTGTGAGTCCATATTCTGATTTGTTGGCCATGTCTATCGCCTCTTCAAGAGTCTCAAAGGCCCGGACAGCCAGTATGGGTACGAATAGCTCTTCACGCCATATCTCACTCTCCAGCGGCACCTCATCCACAACGGTCGGCTCCACATAATACCCATGTTCGAGCCCACCGTCCCTGATGGCACGTCCACCATATAATATCCTACCTTCCCGCCTAGCCAGATCCACGTATTTCAGATACTTCTCATAGGCTGCGTTGTTTATTACGGGTCCTAAGAAGGTATCCCGGCTGGTGGGGTCGCCGACCTTGAAGCTGGGCAGTCTCTCCAGCAGCATTTTTATGAACACGTCCTTTATCTCCCTAGCAAGTAGCAGCCGTGATGTTGCACTGCATTTCTGGCCGCCATAGCCGAAAGCACCTCTAATCACACCCTCGACAGCCTTCCGAAGATCCGCAGACTTGGTTACGATGGTGGTGTTTTTTCCACCCATCTCGGCTATGAAGGGTCTTGGAGCTTTGGCGCTGAATTCGGCGTAGAGCCTAGAGCCTACATCCCATGAGCCGGTGAAAGCTATGCCCGCCACATCCATGTTCTCCACAAACTCTGGCCCAAGATCGGGGCCTGAGCCGGTTAGATAGTTTACAGCGCCGGGTGGAACCCCCGCCCTGATCAATATTTCATAGTACTTGAGGGCGATCAATGGTGTATCGCTTGCAGGCTTCAGGACTATGGTGTTACCCGTGACCAGGGCACCGGAGCTCATCCCGGTTGTTATAGCCAGTGGGAAATTAAACGGTGGGATCACAGCCCAGACACCGATGGGCCTCAAGACGCTCTCAGCCCTCTCATTCTCAAACGCCCTACCCATCACCCTTCTAAAGCCCCTATTCTCCTCAACCTGCTGTGAATAGTATCTCAGGAAGTCTATCGCCTCATCAACATCTGCCATGGCCTCCAGCCTGTTCTTACCGTTCTCGAGGGTTATGATCGCCGCCAGCCTGAACTTATCAGCCGCCATGATCTCTCCCGCCCTCCTCATTATATCCACCCTCTTACGCCAGTCCATCCAGCCCCACTCCAGGAACGCCTCCTTCGCAGCATTTACAGCCATCTTAGCATGCCTCCGCAACCCCTTCTGGAAATATCCCAAAAGGATCCTTGTATCACCTGGTGAACGATCCTCAAACTCTCCAGCCTCTGAAAAATATGTCTCACCACCTATTATGATGGGATGGTGTCCGCCCAACTCGCTACGTACGCCAGCGAGGGCATCCTCATATCGGCTGTGGAACTCTTCCTCCCTACCCTCACGAACCATCCTGTAATATGTCATCTCGTTGGTGAATCCTGACTGCATGGCCTCCAGTCTCCGTGCCCGGTTTAAAGCTTTACTTATAAGCTAGTGCATCAGGTAATACATTTAACCACCCGTATTACAGCTTTTAGGGTATGAAGCTGATATCAGTGAAGATGCCTGAAGCCCTAATCGAGGGTATGGACGAGCTGGTTAAGAGAGGTGTCTACCCCAGCAGAAGCGCCCTTATGAGGACTGCTGTCAGAGACCTGTTAAGAAAGGAGCTGTGGAAGCAGTAGCTACAGGCTGAATGGAAAACTCCTAACCGGGACAATCCTACCATACAGATATCGTGCGTCGGAGACATTGTTCCTGAACTCCAGCTTAGGGCTCTCGCCAGGCATGTAGGCTATGAAAGGTGCTCTTGGAGGCTCATCCAAGACAACATAGCAGAGCAACGGCAGAGCCATAGAGTCATAGTACTCCATCAACATGTAAAAGATCGCCAGCATATGGTGTCCACCCCTCTGGAAATGCCATATGGGCGGGGTTGAGGCCTCGTCATTCATGGCAGCCACCAGCCGCATCAGTGAGTCAATCCCACTAAGCTTGGTGGAGGCGGGCACCCTTATACCCCTTGACCTTGACTGGAGAGCCCTAAGGGTGAATCCAGGCGGCTCATCCATCCTAACGACCGGACATGTCACATACTTGCCCGCCTCAGGCTTGGAGACATACAGTATCTCCTCCCTCTCTAGATTGGTGTATGCTATGAAGGGTGGTGGACTGGCATCCATGAATGAATATGTGAGGAGGGGTAGGCTTCCCCTGAGGAATGGGATTGAGAGGAATGATGCCACCAGCTCTTTCCCAGAATACTTGAAACTCAGGAGGATGGGCGTATAGTCGGTACGGGATGTGGCTAGTCTCACCAGTGACTTCAGATCGGCTACCTCAATCGGGACCGGAGACCTCTTAGGGACGTTTTTCAAACCAGCATCTGAACAGGTATGCCGAGCTTAATAGTTTATAAGGGCCGTGCAAGATATGCTGGCGAATGTCCTCGGCCGACTCTTTCTCCCTCGCCAAGCAGAACATCATGAACACTATAAGCGGTGAGATAATATTTTCCAAGAGGCCCGGTGAGGCTCTTAAGAAATGGAGAGTTCTCTTCGAGGTAAGTCAGGCGGAGTTGGCCAAGCATATGGGCATCTCACCCTCGGTTCTGAGTGACTATGAGAAAAATAGGAGGGCCTCACCGGGTACAGGCTTCATCAGGAAGTTCGTCACATCCCTCATACTTATTGATGAGGCGAGGGGCGGCTCCCATATAAGGAGATTCGGCGGCAACGTCAAGGATCTCAGCAGCGCCATACTGAAGATAGCGGAGTTCACAACACCCAAGACCGCTGGACAGATAGCTCAGGCGCTGGATGGTGTATGGCTCTCCGGCAGGACACAGAGCCAGGCTCCAATTTACGGCTACACCGTCGTGGACAGTCTCCAGACAATACTCAACCTCGACTCCTATGATTTTATGAGGATACTGGGGGCCAACACCATGCGGGTCGTGGTCTTTACGGGTGTGACCCGTGGCCGATCACCCATAGTGGCTGCTAAGATATATCCCATTAGACCTAGGATGATAGCGATCCACGGCCCAAGCTCAGCTCAGAGCGTTGATACGTTGGCTATACATCTAGCGGAGAGTATGGGAATACCGTTCATACTCTCACTCAAGAAGGATGTACCGTCCCTGATAAAATCTCTCAGCGAGCTCTAGGCGGGTTAGCCTCCTTCTTCTCCAGTTTAGCGCTTAGAATTCCATTGACATACTTGAGCTCCTTCAATATGGCCTCGAAGGGTAGTTTGACAGTCCTCTGAAAGCCCATCCCACCCTTCAAAACCAGCCTCCTACCCAGAAGCTCCACCTTCACCTTATTCTCAGGACCGGGAACCTGGGCTGTGAGGTCTATCACATCACCCTCCTCACGTATTTCTAGGAGGAAGTCTTTCCAGCCATCCCTCTTCAGGCTCTTGTTGATCTCCATCATCCAGTATATGGTCAGGCCGGCCGCAAGGGCGCCGAGTATTATGCCCAGCAAGCCCGTAGAGAACCTCATTATGAAGCCGAAGACCGCCACTATAACCAGCGCTACTATCAGGTAGCCGAGGAAGGCCGATGGGAATCCACCAGTCGTTCTCAACCGCTGTTCACCCCAGGTCTATCGCCACGTACCGGAGTACCGTCACTCCGTTGACAGAGTAGATAACACCTAGATTTAAGCTATCCCCAGATTCCCAATTGATTAGAAGGCCGCCGGAAGCCTTTTCACGCCATTCGGCAATAGACTCGGCCAGCAGTGATCTGATATTATTCAAGTCCTCGGCTGATGTGAAGTTGATGATCCTCTCCCTGAAAACTAGGTTGGCGTTTATCTCCAGAGGCGATTCAGGAGCTATCCCCAGATCCTTGAAGACCCCATTAAGAGCTGCTATCTTCTCCTCACGTGTCAACAGGGCTGCTGGAGGCTTCTCAACCCCTGCCATCTTAAAGAGCATCGTTCTGAAAGCCTCCTCAGGTGTGTTCCCCAGCCCTACAAAGTACTGGCCTGTGAAGGCCGCTCCAACAACTGCGACCGTGCCGAGCTGGGTTACGACTCCCTCACCCTCCCGGGCTGTGTAAACCGGTATATAATAGACTGGGAACTGGTCTATCTCGTAGAAGATTGTCTCACCTATCCTGGGGGAGCTGAGGAGTGTGCTGAGTGTCCTATAGTCTGGGTCTCTCTGGAGGGCTTGGAGGGCGGCTGTAGGTCCTAGAAGCTTGGTAGGAGACTCCGGCGGCACCTTGTAAAATATCATCTCACCGGTCCTCGGATAGTCATTTCTCACAACGATATATCCGGCGAGGTTAAGTCCCTTAGCACCCCTTACCTCGAGGGAGAGGAGGCCGAGAAATTCCGGCTCACTGGAGTTGGGCAGCCTGGTTATCACATAGTAGACCTCCAGGCCGGCTGGGACCTCATAGAACTCTCTCGCCTGAATGAAAACCGCCGGCTCTCTCACATGGTAGATGTTGAACATTCTCACACGGTATGAGAAAAGCTCGGCCGGGTATCTGAGCTGGTTTCTAAGCCAGGCAGGTACATCCCTGGTGACATAGCCCATGTAAACCGTCTCGAAGAGTTGTGTGAAGAAGTCGTCACCTGTCAGGATGAACTGGAAGCTTCCATCATAGGCGTCTATTAGGGCGAAGCCTGTCAGCCGGGCGAAGCTATTACCATTTGACCAAGGAAGACGCTCTGTGGGAAGCATTGCGATTAGAGGCATGAGCCAGTAGGATCTCTCACCATCTGTCACCGGGAACATATCCACTATGAGGGAGTCAAATGTGTATGCGAAGTAGGGCATTACAAGTCCTACACGCTCATGGACATCCCTATATCTCAGAAGGTGGATCGGCCTATCGGGGAAGCTGAGGAAGAATGTGACGTCGTAAACCCATGTGAGAGGCGGGCTCACAGTTATACCGCCCCTCCCCACGTATCTCGTGTTATCTATCTCATCCGATCTATCCCTGCCCTCGATTATCGCCGCCCATGTTAGCTCGAAGAGGCTTCTGTCACCGCCCTCCCCATAGTAGATCCTCCTCTGTTTGAAGTAGGTTGAGGAGTCCACAACCTCTCCTGTGTGGGCGTTGAGCATGAGAAACCCCTGGGGTATGTGGGTATATACCAGATGCTCGTTATACCATCTGTCGGCCGGTGTCACTGTTGGGGGCAGTATGGGTTTAAGCGATGCGCTCCAGTATAGTGTACCGTTAAACCTGAGTATGTCCGAATCCTCAAAGTCCACATATGGTATCAGCCCGATCTCGGGCTTGAGCTTTGTGAAGGCCGCCTCCCAATCCCACAGCCTTATCTTAGATAGTATATCCCTGCTCCGGGAGAGTATTTCACCTACGGAGGTTGATGCGATGGAGACCTGGCTGAAGTTGTATGGTAGGGTCTTGATCGAGTCAAGGTCAGCTAAGTATCTGTTAACAGCTATCTCCTGCATCACATATGGTCCCCGCCACTCCAGCTTCTGGGCATCGGCTATAGAGTTCTGTATGGTCGCTATGGATCCCACGGCCAAGGCTAGTATGACTAGTAATCCCAACCTAAGGTAGAAACTCCTCATGATCATTCGCCGCTTCAAGTCCAAATAGCCGTAGACCGCAAAGATTAGTGAGCCTATGAATGAGGCGATAATATACACCCTTGTGTTATAGTCTATGTAGCTGCTGAAGAAGAGGGTTATCCCAGTCCATGCGAGGCCTAGGCTTACGAGGAACTCTATGATCGACGTCCTTATAGTGACCACACCATCCTCATAGTAGGATGTTATCGCATGTGTGAAGACCTTTACAAGGTTGGTCAGGCCCACGAGGAGAACAAGTCTAACAGTTATGGCGCCTAGGATCGGTGGTATGAGTAGTATCAAAGCCGGTGCGGCCGCAATAACCGCCTCGGCACCATCGGTGCTTCCGATGCTGAACTGTGTGAACGGTAGTGTGAATATCCTTGTGATATTGGAGAGGCCGGGATCCCAGCCGCCTGCCAGGGCTAGCAGACTCATCCCAAACAATGCATTGGCGAATAAGAACGTTCCGATCAGTGTTTTCGTCGCCTGCCATGCCAGGAAGGTTGGTATGGAGAGTTTGAATCTGTTGAAGTCGAACTGTCGCGGGTAGAAACCTCCTCCACGAAATACCACCAGAAGTGTTCTGACGATCCATATTGTTAGGGATTTACGTGATAGGAAGTCCAGCCTAAAAAGGGCTATGAAGGATAGTACGAGCCCACCCATAAGGGAGAAGTAGAATGGCCGTATGTAGAGCTCGCCAAACTCCTGTATGTTGAGCCATACGTTTAGGGTCTGACCGCCCACAAGGGAAAACAGTAGAACCAGTATTATGAGAGCCACTACTATCCTAACCGCCGTCCTCCTAGCCGACCTTCTAGATTCGAAGCCCATGCCAGGTTGCTGGCCTGTGAATGTATTAAATGTTGACCGAAGTCTCTACCTCTTACCAGCATCGCTCCAGAGGTATTCGAAATAGTTTTTGGCGAACCTGGCCAGCCCTGTATGATCTGACCAAATGGCTAGTAAAGGGCCAGAGTCCTCACCGGAGAATACGATAACAACCTCACGGTTGTCACATATTACACCTCCGCCGAACATCTGCTTTCTCACCCTAACCTCTGCTATCTCCGAGATCTTCGCCAACATACCCTCATCGACACCTCCTGAGAGCATCACCTGGACACGGCATCCCCTGGCCTTCGCCGCCAATGCTAGAGAGTAAAGAATTTCGCCGAGGGGTTGTGGAAGTGTGGGTGCTGCGATCAAAAGCTCTTCCTCACATCTCGCCGCCGCATCCCTTATCTTCTCCCATACACTAGCCTCACCCCTCAATATCCAGATATCAGGTTTCTCCCGCCCACCCTTCCTCTCATAGAGAGGCATGAGCTCCCTTACAACGGTCTCAGCCTTAGACCTAAGACCCCTCTCAATCTCATGGACATGTCTCTCGATCGCAGATGCAGGCGATCTTGCAGCATATCTAGCAGGTCTTCCTGGTAGGGTGTCCACGAAACCCTTCTCACTCAGCGATCCCACAACCTCATAGACTTTAGAGTATGGGACAAGCTTCGCCTCACTTAACTCACTGGCCGTCAACGGCCCACGCTCCACAAGGGCTAGAT
>Ga0272449_1001927_pt1 | contig 20086 bp, 15 predicted proteins | sample YNPCB0241_FD_198679 | JGI IMG/M metagenome (GOLD analysis project Ga0272449, IMG submission 198679) | Hot spring sediment microbial communities from Yellowstone National Park, WY, United States - YNP-CB-024-1 | ecosystem: Environmental > Aquatic > Thermal springs > Hot (42-90C) > Sediment... | reverse complement strand
TCCGGGGGGACACCGTCCTCAATTTCAAGCAACCCCTCAGCCCGGTGCCGCAAATCCTTTGAAACACCCTTCTCTTCCTGCAAGCGGTGGCATTTTGCAAGCAGACAGGGTCTAGGGTGGTAAGGAAGACATTCGGTATGCTCAAGTGGTTAGGCAAACGTCATTAGGAGAGGCGGAATTGACCTAGGAAAAGTCCAAGAGAGCCAAGATCATTCCCATCCCAAAAGACCTTCATTAATCAATTTAACAGTCTGGGTGGTCGGCTGGCCTCCCCACCATCCCCAGAGGAGATCCTTCGGAGCTTCCAGAGGGTACCACCACAGATGCTTCTCCGTCAGTGGAAGAGCCGAAAGGACCGAGAGGGAAGGGGTCAATTCGGAGAAAGTTTCGGACAGGCAAATCCCCTCCCAGCGGTAACTGCTTTTCAGGTACCTTGGGGCTGGTCGGTGGACATTTGTGCCCGTTCCGTGTCCGAGGATCATTCCGGAGCTTCAGGATCGCAACATCCTTGCTCGCGGAGTAGCTCTCTTGCTTCTTCCTCGAGCTGAGCGATTTTGGAGATTCGTCGGGCGTGCCGGCCACCTTCAAACGGCGTGCTGAGCCAGATCTCCACCATGCGGTCGATCAGCTGTTCACCCAACATATCGGCAGAAAGACACAACACATTGGCATCGTTATGCCGGCGAGACATCTCCGCCGTAAGATCATCGTGACAAGGAGCAGCCCGAACCCCGGGGATCTTGTTCGCGGCAATACACATTCCCAAACCGGTTCCACAAATGAGGATGGCCCGGTCTACCTCCTTTTGCTGAATCATCCGTCCCACTCGCTCAGCAATGTCCGGATAGTCGACAGGATCGGGACTGAAGGTTCCCACGTCCACTACTTCATGCCCCAATCGCCGGAGCACCTCCAAAACTTTATGACGAATGGCATAGCCACGATGATCGTTGCCAAACGCAATTCGCATGATTCTTTCGGCCCTGGTTGAAAAACGAAATCCCGAAAATTTTGATGAACGGCAAAGGCATCCTTGGCTTTAACACACACTGTTACTCTTACCCACGCCCGGCATCGACAAAAATAATTCTAGGACCGTGACAACTGGCAAGGACGTTCTCTTCCGGAATTGCTCCCAGGATGTATCTATCTCACCTCTTGGCACTAGAAATCCGTCGGTCCGAAACCTATAGCTTAAGTTCCTTCAGCCGGGTACGAACTGCTCGCTCAATCTCTGCCGCACAGGCCCGATACTCCTCAGGACACCCACCGATGGGATCGAGGATATCTTTGCCTTCCGGATGGAGGAGCATCACCTTGGAAGCCGCCTCCGGCCAACTTCGCACGATCTCCTCGCGATGAGCTTGCGTCATGACAAAGATCACATCGGCATAGCGGACTAAGGAGTCCGTGAGGGGCTGGCTGTGATGACTTTCCAACCCCAAGCCTAGTTCCCGCATCACTCGGAGGGCTTCGGGACTGGCGTTTAACCCACTGGCAGCGGCAATCCCCGCGGAACAAACCAGCACCCCATGCTCCTCAAGCTCATCAGGGGCACACCTGCGGGTTTCGGCCAAAAACTTTCGGGCAAAAGCCTCTGCCATTGGACTTCGGCAGGTATTGCCTGTGCACACAAAAAGGAGCATGGGGGCGGCAAGCCGCCGCAGGCTCTGTTCGGAAAACACCCCCGGACGGAGGATTTCAAACCCTTCCTCCGTAATCCGAACCACGGAAGAAGGTTGCCGATAGCGAGTCGGCCCCCCATCAATCACCAATGCCACTCGATCGCCCAATTGCGACACAGATTCCTCAGCGGTATTTGGGGCCGGCTGACCGGAAAGATTAGCACTGGTTAAGACCAACGGCCCGCTGAGCATCCGGAGGACATCAAGGACCAAATCGTAGGCGGGCACCCGAATCCCCACGCTCCCTTCCGCTCCCACCCAGGTGCGGACTTCCTCCGGCAATCGCCAGAAAAGGGATTGGGGATGCTGGACGTCGATGACTAAGGTGACCGGTCCCGGAAGGCACCGCCGAGCTAGCCGCTCAGCCAAGGGGGGCCAACCCGGGCAATAGTCGGCAATTTCCTCGGCACTTTTGAGGGCCAAAGCGAACGGCTTGCCAGCCGGCCGACCCTTCGCCTCGACCAACCGATGGACCGCTTCCGGATCTAAAGCCCGAGCCGCCACCCCATACACCGTCTCGGTAGGTAGAATGACTAACTGCCCGGCCACAAGAACCTCCACCACCTGGTGGACTACATCCCGGGCATCCTCGATAGTGCGAAGATCGATAATCTTTGTCATTCAGCTCTCCTCCGCCGATATTGCCAAAGGTACTTCCCCTTCAACTCCCCCAATTTTAGCGGATGGGAAGCCGGCAGAGACTTACCCGCCCGTACCAGCCGATCCCAACCGGCCCATCTGTCTCAGGGAATCCCACCAGGACCTCCCTCATCACCCAAGTGGGTCTCTCCGGAAGCCAATTCGGAGAAAAGCAAATCTCCCGGGCTTCAGCTTGGAGAAAAAAACCTGGGTTTCGGCCGTCGAAATTTTCTTCCGGGATACCCTTCTTCCGAGCGGGGGAAGCATTCCCTTTTTCCGGCCCTGAACCTCAGGCCCGGTCGGTTGTACTCTCAAAGCGACAAAGCTGTCCGGAATTTCCATCCGGGGAATAGCTACCAATTTTCGAGCGAAGGGGAACTCCAATCGGGCCCCCTCAATACCCCCGACAGGGAAGCCGGTGTTCCGCAAATTACTTGGCCCCTCACGCAACCAGCAAGATACCCAGCCAGTGGAGGCCGAAGTACCGACAGATGTGAGGCAGATGTGAGACAACAATGGGAAGCACTGATTGCTACAGGGGCTGCCGCTCTCAAGAAAGCAGCCGACTGCCCTCCGGCCAAAGATATGACCATCTGGAAATTTGGCCCAGTTCCATTTCCTCCAAATAGCCCGGGGGCAAGCGGTGGGATTGGAAGACTAGTTCCGGTATTAACGCTGCTCCGAGTTTTCCTCATCTCCGGCATCTTCTTCGCAACCGCCTACCTGCGGGAGATCTTCCAAACCCTGAAGACCGAAGATCTCCTCGAAGCGTGGAGTGGTTCGATATTGGAGGGCCCGACCTTTGCCTGGTTCCGGGGAGGCCTGGATAAGCCCTTTTTGAAGCAACTGGCTTAAAAGGTGGGAGGAAGGCCGGCCTCGCAACCGGCTCACCTCCTCCGCTGTGACCGGCTGCCGGTAGGCCACGATGGCCAGTACTTCCAAAGCCGCCTGAGAAAGCCGCGATTCGCGGACCCGACGCCGCAACCGCTCCGCCACCGGAGCATATTCTGCCGTCAGCCGAAGAACGTAACCGCCGCTCTCCCGAAAGACCCGATACGGCCGCCTCTCACGCTCGTACCGAGCATTCAGCTGCCCCACTAACTCCTCCACCTCCGCCGCAGAAGGTACTCCCAAAATGTAGGCCAACTTCTCCGGGGTAAGGGCCGGTTGAGAGGGGTCCCCCACGAAAAGTAGGCCCTCTAGTATCGTGATTGGAGGGGGTTCCGGCTCAGGCAGGTAGGCCTCGGCCAAATCATGCTCCGGGGAGGTCTTCTTGTTCCCGCTTAACAGGCATGAACCCAAATCCCCGTCAGGTGCCGAATCCGTTGGGCTTTCCAAAGGAGGAAGATTTTCGACCGACTGGAGTCCCGACTGACTTTGGCCCGACCTGTTTGCCTGGGATACTGGGTTAGTAACCTCAGGCTCCCTGGGAGCATCTTCCCCAGGAAAAGTTCCTTCCTCCTCACCCATCATCTCAGGACCCGGAGTTTCGAAGACCCCTTGGCTTTCCGGAGGCATTATGCCCACCGTTTACAGCCTTTCTGCTTTGCCCCCAAGGAAAGTCACAACCTGCGAAAGCCCCGCAATCTCCTCGCCACACCGAAGGTCTTTACCGGCAGAATGCAGTTTGCGACAGGTTTTCACCTATCCAGGTATACCCTGACCAGCCCCGGGGGAGGGAGTCCGGGTTCTCTCGGGTGGACCTAGCCCGCTGGTTGCAAGCCCCCCGGTCCACCCAAGAGAAGTCCCATGCAAAATATCCTTGATTATGCCCGGCCTACAGAGAATATGTTCGAGCAATTGCCCCCGGAGTTAACCCAAAGCCCCTCGGACAAACATGTCCCGGAAAACTCCGAAACCCTGCCCTCACGAAAGTACCGAAGATTCTGCAGCCGTCGGTCCGGAAACGGGCAAAGAATGGCCTCGGATTGGGCCCGCGAAAGGCACCAAGGTAAGGAACGTGCTTTAGCTGTCCCCAGGTTTGGAAACTGCAGGGCCTTGGATTAACGCCAACGTTTGGCCACCTCGGTTTTCATGAAGTTTAAGGCATCGCGGGCGAGTTGCCGCTCGGATTCGTACATCCGCCGCCAAATCTTAGTGGCCGGCACCAACTTCTCCAAAGCCAGTCCGAAGGCCTCGCAGACCAAAAAACCGTCGTAGCCGATTTCGTGGAGGGTATCAAACGTTTCCGGCCAACGGACATTCCCCTGCCCCGGGGTACTCCGGTCATTTTCCGAGATATGTACGTGGATCAAGTAGTCCTTTAAGGTGCGGATCGCCTGAGGAATGTTCTTTTCCTCGATGTGGGAGTGGAAGGTATCGTACATGGCCCGACAATAGGGGTGACCAACATCGCGGCAGAAGCGGGCCAAGTCTGCCGCACAATTCAGGAAGTAACACTCAAATCGATTCAAATATTCCAACGCCAGGCGGACGTTGTATTTTTGGGCATGCTCGGCGACTTCCTGCATACCCTCCACGGCCCATTTCCATTCGTCTTCTGTCGGCCCCTTACCCGTGAAGACCCCCAAGGCAGAATGGAAGGGACCGGCCATAATTTCACATCCGGCAGCCGCACAACATTCGATGTTGCGTTTGTTGGCCTCGATACCCCGCCGCCGTACCGCCGGGTCGGGACTGATCGGATTTTCATCAGGACCTCGCACCGCAGTACCCGTCCGGGCAAGTCCCAGTTCATCCATCCGCTTTCCCCATTTGGCATAGTTGTCGAGATTGTCTAGATCAAACACGGGTATTTCCACCGCATCGAAGCCAATCTCCCGAAGCTCTTCGAGTAGGGGAAGCATCGAGTCGGTCAATGTGTCGGTCCACAAAAGCAGGTTAAATCCAAACCGCATGGTACAATCTCCCGAAATGTTTAGGTCAAAGGAGCAGAGGATGCTCGCCGGGCCGAAATTTCGCCAGCCACTCGACTCTTGAGCCTAATGTGTCTTTAGGTCACAAATGAACCAAAATTTCTCCCCAACCCTCTTTACCAACTTCCTCCCCGACACCTTCAAGCTCGGATCTGTGGGGAAGCTAGCCCTACCCAAAGGGTAATCGGGGAGGAGCCTCGCCCTTAGCGAAGGCAGACCTCAGGGCCAGCCGGTATCCCTGCAAGCAGTTGGGCCCGCTCTCTTTCCACCCACGAACGGGCTTGAGGCAGGATCCTCACGAACTCCTCTCCCAGCGGTGGGAAACCGGTCCGACGGAGGATCTGGTTTACCCGGTTCAACAGTGCCCGATCCTCCAAGTAATCCCAAAGGACCTGAGCAGAAAGGAACCGCCGGATCATGGGGGCCAACCGGTCCGTGGCTCGGCCACAGATTTCACCTACCACCGCTTCGATCATCTCCGGAGACACTCCGGCCAGGGAGTGGTAATATCGGGAAATTCGACTAAAATCCTCCCGGGCCAAAGTAGCATCCAGGAGCAGCTCGATGAGCAGATGCCCCAAAAATGCAGGCCGGAGGTTATCCCTCTCTCCTAAAACCTCCCCCAGTTGCTGGGTTAGCCGGCGACTTAGCTTGATGAAAGCAGAATTGGAATGGAAGCACAAATCATCCCTGAGGTGCTGGAGCATCCCTTCGGCCAACTCGCCCGCCGGTCCGTCGGTTCTGCGGGACCACCCCTCCACCCGATCCCACCGAAGCCGGGTGGAACGATCCGCTACCACCAACCAGTCAGGTACCGCTGTACCCGCCAGAAAATAGGGCCGATCTAACCAGCAGTACCCGTGAGCCAAAAAATTCATCGGTTTTAACAGCGGCTAATCCAAGGGAAACTCACATCCGGCCTTCGGTGGCGAAGGCCAAGGATTTTCAAAATCCAGTTTCTTGGCCCTCCATCTGCGGATGATAATTATCCGGAAGGCACCGCTTGACCAACAGGAATTCAGCAAGGTAGAGTTCCGTTCCAACTTCTTCCTCGGGCTCCCTGTCAACCTGGATCACAGGGGTTTCGTTCCCCCGCGGTAAACCGGGCAAAAGCGACCGGACTTCAGAGGACAGACCCTTGGGCCGCCGGTTCCCAGCCTTTTGGAACCAGTTCGCCGGCCACCCTTCAGTGGTCTGGATCTCAAGAGCACCTTCGTTCCGGTTCCGAATCCACCAACCGACAAATCGCCCCCTGCCGGCTTGCTCAATTTCCCGAATGGTACTACTCCGGGGGAATCTCCACCCAGCGACCCTCGCGGGCACTTTGCAAAACGGCATCACAGACCCGCTGCGTCCGCAAGGCAGACCGCATATCGGGCTGGAACTTCGGGCCGCCTTCCAGACTGGCCAAAAAGTCCGCAAACATATTGATAAACGTATGCTCATACCCGATCGTGCACCCAGGCACCCACCAGTGCTTCATGTAGGGGTGCTCACCTGCAGTTACATGAATCCGTTGCCATCCGGTGAGATGATCCTCGATCTTTCGGCCGGTTTGAGGATCGGCATACCGGAAAAATTGCAGAATATGGGGATCTTCCAGGTCGAAGAAGATCGCTCCGAGTTCACCGTTTACCTCGAACGTGTTGTAGTTTTTCCGGCCGCGGGCATACCGGGTGCTTTCGAATGTGCCGATGGAACCGTTGGCAAAAATGGCCAGGAACATGCAGGCATCGTCAATTTCGACCTTTTCCGGTTGGCCGGTCTCCGCGTGCACTCGTTCCTTAATAAAGGTCTCGGTGTGAGCCACCACCCGAACGATCGGTCCGTTGAGCCATTCGGCAGTGTCAATCGAGTGGGAGAGCAAATCCCCAGTGACCCCGCTGCCAGCTACCCGGGCATCCAGCCGCCACAAGGCCAAGCCTCCCTGCGGCACTTTTGCCGAGATGGTGTAATCCTGGTTGTAGGTAGCTCGGTAATGGAAAACTCGACCTACCCGACCCTCGTCGATAATCTGCTTGGCCAGGGAAATGGCGGGCACCCGGCGATAGTTGAAGCACACCATGTTGGGCACCCCCGCCTTTTCCACAGCAGCTACCATTTCCTCCGCCTCTTTGGCATTCATCGCCAAGGGTTTTTCGCACACAACGATTTTCCCAGCCTCAGCCGCCGCGATCACACAGTCATGATGCATGTGGTTGGGAACACAAACATCGATCAGGTCGATGTCATCCCGCTCCACCACTTTTCGCCAGTCTGTCTCAATGGACTCATACCCCCACATCTTGGCGAATTTTTCTAGCTGAGCCCGATCCTGTTCCCGGCCATAGACGGCTTTGAGTACCGGTTTATGTTCCCGTTCGAAAAAGTGGGGGACCTGGAGCCAAGCGTTCGAGTGGGCTCGCCCCATGAAACCGCAGCCAAGCATCCCAATTCGCAGTTCTTTCGCCATCCTCCCATCTCCTTCTTTTGCTGGCCGCCAAAGCCGTTTAGACCACTCCTAACCTCCCAAAGGAGGGCAAAAACCCTTTTCCTCCACGGTGACCACAGATCAACTTAACTTCTTGCCGGATCTCTACCGCGAAAATGGGCCTGCCATGGCCCCAGGAACGCCTCCGTTGCCGAGATGGCCTCACCCAGACTCAAAATAAACAAAACTTCACGTCTTTTGCATTTTGCACGCGTAAAAGCCCATTTCCCAAGCCTTTGGTTCCTAACCGCCCCTTTTTCCCAGCAGAGTTCCAGCACCTCACAATTCTTCGGTTTCCCCCACTTTTTGCTTGCCAAGTGAATCTCTCGGGGGATCCTCCTCCGATCTCCAACTCCCGATTAACCTCGTGAAGGTGCCGGGCAAAGCTCGCAACCTGGGACTCTGGCTGAACATCTGGCAATTGTGCAACCTCAGATCATGCCCGCTCCCCATTTTCCGTCATACCCGTGAGTGGCGATCGGGGCACAACTCCGTTAGGTTCCCTTTCCCTTGAGGCGAATCATGCCCAGTGCAAACGGCTAAAGTGTTACCCCCGCAGGAATCGAAGTGCCTAATTTCCGGGCATCCGAGTTCTTCTTACTCTCGCCAGCCATGACGATCCCGAACTTCGATCATCACCCGCAGAATATCCGTCCAGGTTTGCGGATTGAGCATCACCGAGTTCGGGAACATACAACCATCCCAACAGATGTGCCGCATGCGTTTTGTGACCTGCCCATTTTCATCACGCAGCCAAAAACCTGCGTGGTAGGGGATATCGAGTTTCCCATTAGGATCGGTCGCCAGACAATGCCGACCCGTTTTATCGTGAGTCCCAGAACCGTGAACGGTGGCATCGTTTTGGGCTACATGGAAGTCAATGGTCCACGGTCGCAAGGCATCGGTCAGCTGCCGATAAGCGGCATCGAACGTTTCCCGGTCGGACCAATCGAAATCCGCAGGCAAAATCCGGTCTTCCGGGGCGTTGTACCCGAGCAAATAAAGCAAGGTGTGAGCCATATCGGCCTGGAAACCCAGGGTTTGCGGCCGATCGACCATCTCCAGGAGTTGGATGGCCTTCTTCCAGCTATGAAGCCCACCCCAGCAGATTTCGCCTTCGGCAGCAAGCTTTTCGCCGTGGTCCTCGGCGATTAGACAAGCCTCGCGAAAAGTAGCAGCAATTTTCTTTTGATTTCCCTCCGGATCGCTCAACCAACCTTCCACATTGCAGGCAGTGTCGATTCGAACACATCCATACGGCCGGACTCCTAGCTCCCGGAGCCGCATGGCAACCCGGCATCCTTTGCGGACCTGCTCGAGGAATTTTTTGCGTTCGGCTTCCGTGCCCATAGCCGAACCACCCCCGGTGGGAGGCCAAATGGGAGCTACCACCGTGCCGATCATCAAATTCCGCTTCTGGGCCTTTTCCGCCAATTTCTTGATTTCGTCATCGCTTCGCACGGTGGCATCGATGTCGATATGGGGCAGGTAAAGGAAAAGGTCAAACCCGTCGAACTTAATCCCATCCACCTCGGCCGCAGCCGTCAAATCGAGCATAGTATCCAAATCAATGGGCGGTTCGCCTCCGTCACCTTTGCCGACGACCCCTGGCCAGGCCGCATTGTGGAGTTTTGGGAAGTTGTTCACATGTACATTGCTCATGTCCATCCCCCGAGTTTCTGGTCGATCCTTGCTCCTCCACCCTTCCCAATTTTCAAAACCACAAAGACACAGAAGCAGACGGCCAAGCCTTCCCGTAGGCTCAACCGCCTGAACCGGTTGCACCATCAAGTCAGGAAATTCGGCCGGAATTCAAACCTCGGCACTTCGACGGGGCAATGCACCCGGCAGACCTAAACGGCCTTCTGCCGAAATTTTCAACCGGACCGCGGGCATCCCCCGATGGCCTCTAGGCGAAATCCGTAACTAGGCCAAATCAAAGCGGGGCCTTACGGTCGCCACCGACCTCCCAACCGCTTGTGATCACCAATCTCGGGCATCTTCGGGTGAACATCCGGGCCGAAATACCGCAGGCTCACCAGCGGCTCATTGCCCGTGTTTTCGATCTCCACGCCCTGGGCAGCTGCCTCGGCAGTGATGAATACCTCGTCCCAAGGCTCTTCGCCAAAGCGGATCATCACCGGGGTCTGGAGAGGCAAACCGTTAATCTTCCCACAGCCCTGTACGGTGATCCACCCACTGGCCCCCGGATCCCGCAGGGTGAACTTAACCCCGGGCATCACGGTCAGTTCTTTAGCGGTCACGACTTGTTGACCATCCATATGGCCATAGCATATCCAGCGATCAATCCACCCGTCGCCCGAAGTGGACTCATCGATGATCGGCTCCACGTAGGAGTGCATCTTGAAGTACGGGTCAACGTTCTTCTCCCAATCGAGCTGATCCACAATCCAAGCCAAATCGTTTCGCTTATCCGGGGGAACATCCTTCACGCACAGCTCCCAAGGTACCGGACGCCCCTCGACTAGGGATTGGAACATACCGAAAACGTCGCTTCCCCACTGGGGTTCGTAAGTGCACATGGAACCGGGAGCATGGAGTACCCCCGCCGGTACCATCCAGCCGGTACCCGGCTTCAACCGATAGGCCTTGGAATAGTCGAGGATGCCATTATCCCCCTTATTCCAATTTTCCAAGCAACGGATGATATCCTCCTTTTCTGTGCCCGGCTCCAACGCAAAGAAGGTATAATCGAAATGATTTTCGGCAGCATTAAGCTGAGGCGGGAAGTAGTAACATTCCGGCTTGCCCTCCTGGCCGGTCAACCGGGCATGTTCATGCTTTTGGTGCATATGGAGCGGAATAGGCCCCATGTTATCGAAGAACTTGGCATACACCGGCCAACGGTGATATTTGTTCCAGATGGCCTCCCCGATAATCCGGCCTTTGCCCTCCTCGACGACATCGCGGAAAAGAAACCTCTGACCTTCAAACACACACCAGCTCAATCCCTCATCCCAAGCCCGGCCTTCGTTGGCCGCCTCGGTGGTGCTGGCAAACCATCGTTCGTCAATGCCGCCTCGATGCATTCCCAGGGCATACCAGTCGGTGGGAGCTAACTTAATTCGTTTTCCCGGCTGCAAGAAACTCCGGGGTACCCAGGTCGGGGTCAAACGCAAAACTCCCCGCCCGGCATCCATTGCCAGATCCAGAATCCGCCCGACGTTATCCTTGCTGATGATCGGTGATGCCATGGCTCCTACTTCTCCTTTCCAAGAAGTTCCTCACCTCTGCCTCGGGACTAGACCAACCCCACAACCGCCACTCCCAAAAAAGCAGTCCGGTGTTCGAAACCGGCGTTCTTCTCAAAACAGTGCTTTTCTCAAGATACTGCCCGAAACAAACTTTGCAAGAGCCGAGCTAACCCAGATTAGCCCTTTGCCAAGCACTGCCTGTGCCGAAACCTCCATCCAACGAGTATAGTTCCGATCGCTCCCCACGGGAAAGGATGATCAAGTCAACCGGCCCAACAGCCCCCAGAACCCATTGGCGGAATATTCAACCGGCACCGGCCGAGCAGCAGTTTGCCCACGCTTGATTTATAACGTTTTCCACTTCCAAGGACTTCGACCTCAAGGACCTCAAACTTTTGATCGGGCTCCGCGGTTCCGACAACTTGTGCAAACGATACAGCCTCGGGCCCGACGATACCGCTTGGCCAGCACCACCCTAAAACTCGGGTTCCTTAGGTGCCCAACCATAGTCGTTGTGCGTTTTACTATTTGGAGGGCACCAATTCAAGGGGGAACAAGCGACAGATTCGCTGGAAGCCCTGAGACGGGAAGCCCGAGAAGCGGTTCAGGAGAGTGAAAACCCAGCCCCGGATAACCGCGGCACCGATCCACCATAACCAATTCCTAGCCGCCCCGAGGAAAGCAATGACATTTTGTTCCTAAAACGCCGGATTTCCGGTGCTCCCACAATTTGCCCTTAGATCTTCAACTTTGCCCCTCGGCAGTGTATAGACCCGAAAAGTTTGTGCCCGAAGATGGAGGAAACCCCCGAGGTTACACCTCCGGCCGCCCCACAACAAGCTCGATGCTCTCCTCTAAGTATGGTCTGCCAGGCGAAACTCCGAAGAAGTTGGCCTATCCAACCCGGGGGCCTGGTCTGTCCATAGCTTTCTGTGTCGTTTGGGCAGCTAAAGCGATTATTGGACAACGGTTACACACTTGAGAGAGATCATTCATGGATTTCCACGGCCAACAGAAGCGGACAGCCCGCCTGCAGGTAGGGCTCTCTGCAGACGGTATTCCGAACCGCGATTACGGGAAGGATTCTCGCATCTCCGGCCAAACTGCTCCTTTGCCAAACCGATACTCAGGAAAACTCTTTGCCCCTCCAATGGCCCAGGACGTTCGGCATGGCGATCAAAGCAGCCATATCTGGGCACCGTGACAAATCTGGCCGACAAGCGAAAATTGGGAAGCAATAAAAAACCATGGCGATCCAAGAACGGCCTGTCTTGGAGAGGAAATACTTGCGGTTTTACGCCCTCACTGAGGCATCCTGAGGCTGAGAAAGTTCGCTTTCTGAACAAGGGGCCTCCATCTGCGGGGAAGATTCTGGGTGGGAATCGGCTGGCAAGGAATACTCGCTGCTTATTTCTTCCGGCTTTGGCTGTTCACAAGGCACCCCTTCCGCCGAACCGCCAGCCAAGCGACGGCGGAGCTGCCCACAGGCAGCATCGATCCGGACCCCTTTGCGGAACCGCACGCGGACATTCAAACCGGCTTCCCGAAGGACTTCCACAAAGCGGTGAACCCTCGCCGGCGATGGAGTACGGAAGTTCAGGCCTGGTACCGGGTTGTACGGGATCAGATTCACCAGAGCTGTTCGGTTCCGCAAGAGATTGGCCAAAGCCGTGGCATGTTCCGGGCGATCATTGACACCGGCAAGAAGCACGTATTCGAACGTAACCCGTCGACCCGTTTTAGCAAAATAGCGGTCCGCCGCGGCCATAATGGCCCGAATCCCGATTTTTTCGTTCGCCGGCACCAATCGATTTCGAAGAGCATCGGTTGGAGCATGCAAAGAGATAGCTAAATGATAGGGCTTTCCGCTTTCTGCCAGCCGGTCAATCGCCGGAGGGATACCTACCGTGGAAATGGTGACCCGCCGGCCACTAATTCCTAGTCCCGCTGTACTGGTGGCCAATTCCAAAGCCTTCAGGAGATTCTTTAAGTTGACCAAAGGTTCACCCATTCCCATCACTACGATGTGGGTGAGCCGCTCCTTGCCGGGCAAAAGCCGCTTCAAATGAAGAAGCTGTTCCAAAATTTCAAAGGCTGACAAATTCCTTACAAAGCCACCCAGGCCACTGGCACAAAATGCACACTGCATGGCACAGCCCACCTGGGTGCTGATGCAGGCCGTACGGTGTCCCTTATCATCCCGGAGAAGAACACATTCGACGGTCTGGCCGTCCATAAGCCGAAGAAGAAGTTTCTCCGTGCCGTCTTCTGCTTTCAGATGCTCCAAGACCCGGGTTGTCCACATGCGAAAAGCTCGGGCCAGCTCGCGGCGGAGGGTCTTCGGAATATCAGTCATCTGGTCAAAGCTTTCCACCGGTTGGGTGAAGATCCAGTGGAGGACTTGCCGCAGACGATACCGCGGCTCCCCGCGAGCCTCCAGCCACTGGCCTAGTTCCTCCGGAGTCATCGACAAGATCGGTGGCCGATGAAGCCGGGTAGTCTGAGAAGCTTCTGGGCCGTTCTTCCCCGCCTTCTCCTGAGTTTCCGAGCCGTCAGCTCCGGCCGCGGCATCATTTGCTCGCACTTCCCCATTTGCTTGGACTTCCGCTCCCCCAGCGGATGCCAATTCATTCAGAACATTTCCCCCAGAATCTAATTCCGAAACCATGGAAACTACCCTCGTTCTACAAGCAATAAAGCCGCAGAATGGATCCCCTCAACCGAGAGCAGCAGCACTCCCCCGAACATAATGGCGGCACATGGAACCCCTCCATCTTTTTTAATCTAATCCGGGGACAGCCTCCCGTAAAAATCTTCTTTTGCCCATAAAAACCTTTCTTGGTAGAAAAATCCAGGCGTTCTAGCGAGGATGGTTGGAGCATATCCAACTAGTGCGTCGGCACCGAGCCTAACCTCGGGAAGGACAATCCCCTTCAAGACTACGAGACAGGCCGCTCAATTTCCATTTTCTCCGCAGGTACTAGGGCTGTACAAGGGAGGCCACCTTGGAGAAACCTCTTTTGCAAAGGGCAGGAATTCTGCCGATCGATTCTCGGCTGATAGGCCGGCCGGTCCCAGGCAACCGCGGGGCTACACTCTCTGCATTTTCTGCCGCGTCTGCTTTAGTCTTTGGCCATTTCGCTCACGTACCACTTCCCGAGCCAATGACTTCCCCCAGATGGCCACGCTCAATCGAACGCCCAATGGTTCCTCTCGGCTGAAAACCTAAGCCGAACCTTCTCCCCCACCGGCCGATTTGAAGGAAATCCCCTCACCGAACTGCAGCGTTCACAACATTCCTACGGACTCAGTTCCCCCCTGAAAGTGAAAAACGACCGCCTTCCCCACCGGCATAACCGAAGCAGTTTGGGTGCTTGCAAATTTCGCCAAATATGGCTTAGCATGAGGACCTCCACCGCCGGCCAGCCCGCCCCAATCACTTACTAAACCCCGAAAAAGACGATGGGGAATTCCACCTCTCGGAAAATCGAAACTTTCCTGGGGTTTCCCACCACCTTTCTACCAGATTGTCTCCAAATTAGCTAACACCCTACGGCATTGGAGCACAGTTGGCATTTAGTGAAGGACCAACGTGGTACAGTCTATTGCCTCCATCGATGGCGAATGTGCTAGTAACAGTCGTAACCTACCACTAATCCGACAGTTATGACAAAAGCCTGGAGAGATTACTCTATTCCCGTAAATTGTTACAAATTAGGAAAACGGCCCTTGTTGACCGGTCCGGAGAGTTTTTCGCAACCGTTTTGAAAGGCTTTACACCACCCTCGTAAGTTGAGGGCTGTCCCAAACCAAAAACTGGAAAAAGCAAATTGGCCGTAACCCCTTGTGGCTTCGAAACTTAAGGCACCTCTACTTGCCGGTGTCTTCTCTTCTCACCTGTGAAATTGCTAGCGGCCGTACTGCCCGAAGACCTCGGAAAGAATGGCTGCAACTTCAAGCTGGCATAGTGTTGGAAATCTGAAGACGGCCTCTAAAACCAGCCTTTCTGGCCCGGATTTTCGAAAAAACACGGTTCGAGCCCGGCATTAATTGCCCGACCAAAGGTCGATCCAAAGTGATACTTTGGTAGGGCCACGTAGGACTGGCTTTCTTCGTAAAAAAGGTTTGGGGCTGGGCTTTCCCTTTCCAGGTGTCAACTAGCTGACGAAAGCTGCGAAAGAGAAGTGAGTCCCCGAGTGATTCAAGTCCGGCCCTTGCAGGGCCTCCAAGTTCCCCGCAAATTCCCCCGAGTAGCACAGCGGCCCCCTAGAGATGGGAAACATTAGAATTTTTAGGCAAAGTTCTCCTTGAGCATCCATCCGGGTTCAGAGCAGGTTCGCTCTGAGATTGCCCGGAAAAACGGCCAACTTGGTCGGCAAGCCCGATGGTGACACCGGCGGATCACCCCCGCCGAATCGATGGCCTTTGCCCCCGCTTTCGAGTTTATTCGTTCGAGTTAATTCGCCGAATCAGCTGCTCCAAAGGAGGCGATGGCACCCCCATCCTAACCTCTCCCCCAACGGCGGTTATTCTTCCGGTTTGCTTTTTCAACTTTGCTCTAAAGCATCACTTCTCGAGAGCCGGAACAACTAAGTCGAGGAACAAGGGAGCGATGATCCGATTGTGAGCGGTCGGATGTTTGAACGAGAGATGCTTGTCCTGCCGCTTACGGGGTCGGTTAAAGTCCGGAAGACCTCCCGGAGAATGGCACAAAAACCCTTCCCATGCACCCGGCCCCAACTTCAGCTTGAAAGGATTCCTCTTTGAAAGCTCGCAGTTCGCAAGGAAGGGGCCCCCAACCGGAAGGGACAAACGGAAAAGCACATTAGGAGCGGACCAGCTTCGGCCCCAACAACCGAGCAAGGACTTCCCGCACTGCTCCCGAGCGAACCGCTCGAGCAAACTCTTCGAGATCCGAAAAAACGGCATGGCTAAGAAACCGAACCACCCAGTTCCGGTGCAGAGGACTTATCGTGAGGACAACGGCCCCATGCCGAAAGGCCTCCCACATTTCGATTGCCGTGCCCATGGAAGCCTCCGGCAAGTAAGCAATCAACACATCCACGTGCCGGCAGATGAGGTTGTGTCCCCAAAAGACCTGTTGCCCCGTGCTCCGATTGTATTCCAACGATTGCCGATGTCTCGCGAGAGGGTCATATACTTCCGCCTCGGGGAAGTACTCCGCAAGGAGTTCAGAGATCCTCTCCCGGTAGCCCTGATCATGCAAAGCCTTGGCGGCCAAAGATCCCTGCATAATACCCGCCAAAAACACCTGCAATTTCCGCTGCCCTTGCGGAGCAGCCAAACGGTGGTCCTGTGCTTCCAAAACCCTTTCCATTGCCAAAACACTTCAGGGGGATGGGATAGAGTTTCCACAAGGCTTCAACCAGAACCAAGGTGCAGTTTGCGACCCCCTTTCCCGGTCATCCTGCTGACAACTGCTATATCCACAGATTGATCCATAATTTATGACAAACAATTGCGAGGATCGCTATATTCGGGGTGAATAGTAAACCGCAACTTGAGCCAAGAAAAGATGTCCAAAGGCCGATTTCTCCCCTTCTGCCAAAGCTTAGCCACCTGCAGACTTAAGCTCCACCCGGGAATACCCTCGCACAGGCTGGAAGGAAATGGAGGTTCCTTGGTCCGTCCGCCGCAAGGTGATGTGCTTTAGCCAATTGGAGTCATCGCTTTCCGGATAATCCCTTCGCACATGGGCCCCGCGGCTTTCCGTACGGGTGAGAGCTGCACAAATGATCAACCAAGCAGCCGTTAGCCGATTCTGAAGTTCCCATCCTGCCGGAGTTCGGAATTGCCGGGTAAGGACATAGCGGGCCCAATGCTCGATCTGCTTTTTGGCTTCCTCCAAGCCTTCGCGATCGCGGACCACCCCAACGCGTCGCCACATGACGGCCTTGAGAGAGTTAGAGATGTCCACCAGATCCAATTTATCCTCGGGGGCAGCCAACCGATCATTCCGCAGAGGCCAGGCTCGAAACTCGTCGGCCACAGAGGAGGCCACTTGGCTTGCCCCCTCGCCCGTCCAAGCCCCATAGCACAGGGCCTCCAAGAGGCTATTGGAGGCCAAGCGATTCGCCCCATGCATCCCCGAACATGCTACCTCCCCGGCAGCCCACAGTCCAGGCAAGGTGGTTCGGCCTTCGGCATCCACCGTGACTCCCCCCATCATATAGTGGGCACCCGGCCGAACAGGAATACGATCCCGAGTCAAATCCAGATCAAACTCGGCACAGATAGCTACCATCCCAGGGAATCGCGACCGCACAAAATCAGGATCCAAATGGGATAGATCCAAATACACATGAGAATGCTGCGTCTTGGCCATCTGGGCCACAATTGCCCGGGTCACAATGTCCCGCGGGGCAAGTTCGCCCCGAGGATCATAGTCAAACATAAATCGATAGCCGTTGCGGTCTACCAAGTGAGCCCCTTCCCCGCGAATGGCCTCCGTGATCAAATGTCGGGCACTTCCGGCCACGTAGAGCACCGTGGGATGAAATTGGACGAATTCCAAATCGCGAAGTTCTGCCCCGGCCCGCCAGGCCATCGCCAAGCCGTCCCCGGTGGCTACCTCCGGATTTGTCGTCTCTCGATACAGCTGACCCGCACCGCCAGTGGCTAAGATCGTCTGTTTGGCCCAGACAAGCGTTTTGCCGTGCTCCTTATTCCAAACCAATGCCCCCCGACAAACACCGTCCTCCGTCAAGAGGTCGATGGCGAAGGTATGCTCCCACAAAGTGATGTTGCTGGCAGCAGCCACGCGAGAAAGCACGGTTGTGGCCAATTCCCGGCCCGTGGCGTCCCCCCGGGCATGCAGGATCCGCGGCCGACTGTGGCCCCCTTCCAAGCCCACGGCTAATTGCCCACCTACTTCATCAAACCGAGCCCCCCAAGCGATAATTTCTCGGATCAACTCAGGACCTGCCCGGATCACCTTCTCCACCACCGAAGGTTCGCACAATTTTCCCCCAGCCTGCAGGGTATCCGCCACGTGGTCTTCAAATCGGTCCTCCGGATGAAGCACCACCGCTACTCCCCCTTGGGCATAGGCGGTATTGGACTCCAGCCGATCCGCTTTGGTCACCAAAAGCACCGACAGACGTGGATCGACGGCCAGGGCCGCCCGATACCCGGCCAATCCGCCCCCAATCACAAGCACATCAGTGAAGAAATGGGGTACATCCTTCGGCCCAAACGGCACCAGATAGCGAATGGTTTCAAACGGATTGTCCATGACCTTACCGGCAGAATCCTTTAACTAACGATTGCTTCTCCGCATGACCCACGGCTATGCCTTCCACAGTCCCCACACTCCAACCCCTTAAAAATCATACACCGATCCTACTCCGCCGAAGACCCAATGATCTTTGCCAATCGTGGTGAAGTTTTGCGGCAGAAACCACCCCTTATTGCAGGTGGCCACGGTGGCCTCCGGCCCGAAAGAGCCCGGACGGTCCTCTGCCATTTCGGAGAACCGCCAAAATACCAGAGTTGAGGGCAGGAATATTCAGCAATATTACGGTGTGAGAATCGCGTACATGACGTCACCGGGCGGCTGGATAACCAGATATTGCCCCTGCCGTTCTCCCTGCACCGTTTTTTGCGGATAACCGTTCGGATCCAGAATCACAGCTTGCTGCAGGTGGGGATTCCGAATCCGAAGGGTGAGGTGGGACTGGGCAAGTCGCCATGGCGGCCGGCCAGTGTCGACGATCTCTTTACCCTGCACCTTTTGATTGTCGGCCTCAAAGATAGAATCCCGCTCGATCCACCCAGCAAGTCGAGCGGTGGTTCCCACCTGAAGAAGGATCCTCTTGGACTCCGACAGCGGCCGATCGTCCATCGGCACGACCATCACCGTGACATAATCATCTTCCGAGAGAATCTCCACATCCGATAAAGTGAACCTTCCGCCAGCTTGCCGAAGAAACCCGGTACATCCCTGAAACTTCGGAGCATCCACCGTACACACCCCCCGACGATAGTCAAGGACGATCTGTCCGGTCAGACTGCGGACAAGTCCCCGCTTGGAATCAATAAAACGATCCAACTCCACTGTCCGGTTTCGTTTCTCATCTCCATCGAATTTCACATGCACTGGTCCCACGAAGAAGGCTAGCCGATCTACTTCCTGTTTGATGGGGGATTGGGGAGCGAAGTTTCCCGGATCCCGGTTGGGATCGAATTTTCCGGCCTCGGCGATGATGGGAACCCGCCGTTCCCAGAGAGCCTGGAGACTGCGTTCTTCATAAACGGCCGGCTGAGTTGCCTCTGCGATGTAGCCTAACCGGAAGGCCAGGGCTGCCGCTGGGAACATCCCCGCCATTGTAGGCACATCGGCCATCCATTTCTTAAGCGAATTTAACCCTGCCGCCTTCCAGTAAGGCCAAACCGGATCCACCGTCCATCCTTCCCCACTAAAAGAAAACCAGTAAAAAGCATCCACCCCGGTAAGCGACAGATAAGCAGCCGCTAAGAATGGCCCTTCCGTTTGATAAAGACCCGGGAAAACCCAGGCTGTCTCGGTGACGATCATCGGTTGCCCCACAGTTTGCTTTAAAGCCCCAGGAAACTCCTCCGGATAAAGCAGACAGGAGCGACTGGCATAAAAGTGGCCCGGATCAACCCGCCAACCATCGTTTGGGCCGATGTGGATCACACCTGTATACCTGTTAACCGCCGAGACATCGCCGGCAGTGTACGTCCATCGTTCGCAATCCTCCAGCAATACCGGGTCGGCACTCTTCCAATTCGTAGCATTAATCAGTTGCCGGCATCCGAGTGTTTCCCGATAGTAGCGGACAATGTCGCGGTAAAACGAGTATTGCAAGCGAGCCATAAATTCCAGTTGATCGGCCAACCGTCGAGCCCATGCAGGGCTGGGGCGAGGAGCCTGCGAAGTCATGTGCCAGATAATCTGTAGTCCCACCTCCCCTGCGGCAAAATTATCCTGAGGGTGTCGGGCATCTCCCCAAGCTTTTTGAGCCTCTTCCAGCGAACCATATTTTTTCACCAGGAACTCCGCGAAAAGCCGCCGGAGCCGGCCAGCATGAGGCTCCCGAATCCCCTGCGACGTCCAAAACAGTAGACTGTCCTCATTCTGAACCTGGATGATGGCCACCGCTGGTTCCTGAGCTAAGGGTACACCCGTATAGGGGTTCGGCCGGGTATAAAGCTCAC
>Ga0272449_1001926_pt1 | contig 20089 bp, 13 predicted proteins | sample YNPCB0241_FD_198679 | JGI IMG/M metagenome (GOLD analysis project Ga0272449, IMG submission 198679) | Hot spring sediment microbial communities from Yellowstone National Park, WY, United States - YNP-CB-024-1 | ecosystem: Environmental > Aquatic > Thermal springs > Hot (42-90C) > Sediment... | reverse complement strand
CGTCAACTGTGGCAATCTAGGCAAAAATCACCGAATACATCTTCGCTAGGGGATTGTCGCCTTTCAATAGCAGTGGGGAAGTTCGTTCCATCGCCGAGGGGAGAGGTGTAGCCCAGCTTCACGTGTTCGTCGGATGTGCGGGCCAGGAGAATGCCGCAGGGAGTATGCACACCCGATGGAAAGTACCGTGAGTAAAGCACTTCTGGAGAGAATTGCAGGGAAGGGAAGTATAGAAAAAATGAGAGCTATGCGGTGGATAGAGCACATGCAGAAGATAGCATAACTTAATTTGCGATGGTAGATTTCCACTCGTTTATACGGCGATACTCGGGGGCCACTTCGGGAGAGGTGGGATTCGGTTAACGACCACGGGAGCCCCAAACCCTTCTTTAGTCCAAGAGGTGAGAAGCGAGCTTCTTTAGTCCAACAGGTGAGAAGCGAGGATCTAGCAAGGATTTCGTCCATCTCGCTAACGACAGGGGGATGCTCCAGTTTTTTGGTCAAAGTGCACTTCCTTGAGCGGTGTGGGATGCTGTCGGCTGAGGTTTCACAAGTTTCACGGGTCCTAAGGAGTTCTGTAGGGTGACGCCAAAGTTAGCATCTGCTCATGTTTGGTTAGTGGCGGTGATTACCGGACCAGAGGCCAGGAGAAACGGCTTCAGTCGAGTCCGGAGCTGTCCCAATATTGCAGCCTTTCTTCTTTGGAGTGGGGCTGCCTGTGCAATACTTTGGGGTACTCGAGTAGAGGCAATCGGTTCTAGCTCCGGGGCCTCCCCCTCTTCGCAAGTTTGCCAACACTCAATTCCTTTTGGGAGTGCTGGATGCATAGCTCCTGGGCAAGAAATTCCGTTGCAGCGGAAAGTATTTGTTCGCTTGCTGGAGAAAGAGCTCGGGAAAGGCCGAGGTTGGTATTCGCCAGCTTCTGCGGATCATTGGACAAAGCTGGCACAAGCGATTGAGGATTGGGCTGAGTCCTTAAAACGAGAACCGCATCAAGTTCGGGACCAGCTGGCGGCAGCTTCGCAACGGGCTCAAAGTGAGTGCCGAGCCGCTTTTCGACGGTTGGAAAACCGATTTCGGATTGCTGGTCCATCGGCAGAAGGCTGGCAAGAGTATCTGGAGTTCTCCCGGCTAAAGGAAGTGATGGAGCTTCAGAAGTCGTGGCCAGTGGAGTTTTTGGAAAAAATCTACGAGCGGCTTGCCGCCGGTCATCCCGGTTTAGAACTCCGGTGTTTTGCGGATCTCCGCGAGGACCTTCGTGCTTATTTGTTGCGGCAGCGGTTTTTGTCGGACGACCAAATCGCCACTCGGGTAGTAGAAGTAGGCCGGCAGTTGGTTGAGGCGGTCCGTGAATATCCGGCCGAGCCTTCTACGGAAAAGTTAATCCAGATTTACCAAACCTACTCTTGGTTGCGAATCTTGGGGTTGGAGGGAGCTTGGGCTCAGGAGCTAACAAGCCTCTTCAACGGCCCTAACCTGCAGCTGAGGTTTTCAGAGCGGCTCGTTCGAGCAATTGTGGACCGCCCAGTGGATGATACGGGGCCTTTCGAAGACGTGATCTTGGGTACTTATTTGGTCGGCACGAGCCGGACACGAGGTCATCTGAGAGCGTTTTTGGTCCCGTCAGAAACGGCCGCTTTGGTAGGACTTGTTATAGAGGGAACTATCCATACGGATGCCCGAGGTTTTAATGGGCCTGTGCAGGTACTCACCCGAGGTCAGACGTCCATCACTGCGGAGAAGCTTCTCGGCTTTGGGCAAAGGGAGTTGGTTTCTTCTCCGGCATACTCGGAGGCTTGCACAGATTCGGAACTTCTGAATCTTTGGGCGATTCGAGGAGGGGCTTTGGTGGAAGCTATTGGGTGGCGACGTGCCTGGTCGCAGAAACCCCTTGCCGACGCAATCGCTGCCGAACGTGCCGAAGCACGGATGAATAGGCGTTTGGATGAAGAGATAGGGAGGCGGCTTGCTGAGGCAAATCGGCAGTTTTCCAGCCGGATCTGGGATCCTCTTGAGGACAGAGGCTTGTACCCTCAAACTGTCGCCTGGAGGACAACCGCCTCTTTCCTTGAAGGCCTTTTGTGGCAGAAGGGCAGGGTGGGCCTCGGATCTCCGAGTTTGCCGCCCCAAGTTTTTATGGATCAAGATCTAGTCCTGGGTATACACGAGACGGCCATTAACTTCGCCTTGTCCGAAGCGTTTGGGGGAATGATTCTTCGGGAGGCGGAGCTTCGAAAATGGGCCGAGGAATTTTGGGGGCGGGTTCCTCCTGGCTTAGAGGTCGAAGATCCGGCAGAGCCGTGGACGATTGTCCTAGCTCCCGAACGCCCAATCGAGGTAGCTTTCCGCGGGGACTTGTTAACTATCACTCTTCGGGGACAAGCCTATGAGAAGGGTGATAGATCGTTCCCTGGGATGGATGTCACCGCCATTTATCGGATAGAGGATTCTCCCGAGGGTTGGGTGGCAGTCCGGCAGGGGGACCTCCGCATCTATCCGCCGAGATTTAAAGAGGAAGAGAGGAAATTGACGGCTCGAGAGCAGGTACTAAGAACTCTTCTGGCCCGTCGTTTTGCAAAGGTCTTTCCGGAACGGTGGGTGGGGCAACGGATCGAGTGGCGTCCCAAGGGTGGAGAAAGACCTTCTCCGATTTCGCTTAACACGGCCGGGTGGACCACGATCGACGGATGGTTGTTTATGGGGTGGAACCTCTCACAGTGAAAGCCAGTCTTCGGCGATAAAGGGGTACCAGTCGGACTTGTTTAGCTTTTGTTTTCGGAGAAGGCATCCCTAAGCCTGGATATCTGCCAATATCCTGAGCAACTTTTTCTTTCCCTCAGCACCACCAACCTTGTTTCTAGAGGGGAGCAGAGAGCAACCTGGGAGGGCTTCACTTTGACGGCGGAACTACCGGCATTTTCTCTTGAAGCCCCATAACATTGGCGGCGGCGAAAAGCTGGCGGTGGTTCGGGGTAATCTTGGGGCGACGGAACGACAGCAGGAAGGAGACCGGGGATAGGGATAGACTCGGTAGCTTCCAGCAATTCACGCTGCCTTTGATGGACAAAAAGGTTGGAGGGTCCTCTGTAACTGCCCCAAAAAGTAAACGGCAATCGCCGCCCGGAAAAACGGTCCAGAGGGTCAAACGCCACCAACCTATGACCGGTGACAAGTGCTACATAATTCGCGGATAGGCTTGGTCAAAAGATGTTTGTAAGGGGCAGCATGCATATGATGGCAATCCTGACAATGGTGCAGGTGCTCCATGGGATGGGCATGAATAGCTTCCAGTTGCACCGGCCCGTGGCATGAAAGGCACGAATCTGGGGTGGGGACCTTCGGCCAAAGTCCCCCAGCTGTCATATCGGACGTCCGATGGCAGGCTTCGCAGCTTTCTGCCATGGGCTTCATTGGATGCCATCGGACTAAGTCGGCCTGGTCCGAGGCCGAGCTGGCAGCTTCCGTCGTGCCTTTGGGATTGCTGGACGAGCTTTCATTGGAGGTTCCGCTGTCCCCTTCAACGACTGTGATCTCGTGCTGGGTTCCCCCAAGTCGGAGGAGATGTTTGCCTGGTTTCAGCTCGACCTCCAGGGCCCCAAGTCCATGGCGGCTGTATTCCCACAGTCGCGAGGATCTGTCAATGACTATGGGTCTCCCGCAGTCTTCCCCAATGATAAGTACCTTACCCGCGGGGACTTTGGCACTTGCCGGCGGAAAAATAATTCGCCCCGGCCCCAACGTCCCTGTTGAGCGGGTTTCCGCAGCATGGTTGAGGACAACCCATAGCCCGATCACAAGTACCACACTGGTGACTATGCATGAACGGTTCGGACGAATCGGAAACACTTTTCGCAGAAACATAGAACACCCGCCGCTTCTCGAAGGTTTTCTCCTGAATGTTTGAGGCAATGGACAGTGTAAAATAGACCGGCCGTTGTTAAAGCAGCAAATAGGCTCGGGATCCCAGTTTTCTTGAGATCCAGTCTGGCCTCAGTCTATGCGAGGTTTTGGGCCGACTCTTCAGGATTATTCCCTACTTCGAGGGGGGCTAAAAACGAGAAAGAATTCCACGGGGATTCCCACGGATTCTCTCGTATCCTTTCGGGGAGCAGGAAGGTTCCAAGCTTACATGTTCGCCCGGGCCCCAGAAGGCCGTTCAGCCCGAGCTGTCCCGGTTCGAATCTCCCCCTGGATTGAAGAAGTCATTCCGTAAGGGAATTTCCCGGGATCTCGCTGACCGCCGGATTACCTACCGCCCGGAGCGAGTTTCATTTTCCTCGGCCAACCTAGTCAGAAACCCCTAGATTCCCCCGCCAAAATCCAGCTTTCCGCCCGGACTGCTCATGGGGCAAAAAGGATACCCTCTTTCGGACTTTTTGCAGGAGCTTTTCTGGCTACGTGCCGTTTCCGGTTACACGAGGCTCGAAATATTCCCCGATATGTTCCGATGTTCTTACCACCCGGGAAGATTTGGTGCTTAGGCTACTTGTCCATATTGCCTGGTGTAAGCTGCGTTGGCCGCCACCTCGTCGAAAAACACGGGGAACATTCCCACAATGACACCATCGGTGGGTTTGATTCGCTCGAAAGCTCGCCGGAAGCAGGTTTCTACTTGTTTCTGTGTCCACGCTAGCCGACCGGCAGCTAGAATCTTGAAGCCCAGACAGGGCTGGGATACCTGCCGCATCACCGCCGTCATATCGTCGGGGTCGGACTCGTAGTACGGTTCATAAACAGCCACTTTCCCCAACTTTTCCAGCTGTTCTTCCCTAGGCCGGGTCACGTAATAGAAGCAACACATGAACAAATCAACTTCCCAACCTTCATCCGCGATTCGCTTGATATTATCCGGGTTGTGAGCGGAGACTCCCGCCAGCACGCCGTGATCATGAACCTTCTTCACAAAGTCGTGGACTTTCTGGTGCTGACCGGCCCGGAAGAGGGCGTCGGTGACTCCTCCGTGGTGCACAATCGCAATACAGCCGGTATCGTCGATGACCTTTTTTATTGGAGCATCGACTGCACGTTCGGCATGGAGGCAGATAAATTTCATATTGGTGCCCAGCTCGCGTAGGCGATGGATGGCTGCCACACCGATCTCCGTGTGATCAAACTGCCAGGCAGTAATTCCTTCGGACTCACATTTGCGGAGGAATTCTACTACCCGATCCAAAGTGAAGTACTGTCGCATGAATTGAGCCATCGTCCAAGTCGTATGGGAGTGGCCCCCGATGGGGTTCCATCCCGCAACTAGGCGACTGATCCGGTGGGGACCAAGCTGGATCGAAGGGAGCTTCTCTTGGGTCTGCTGCCCAGCGGCTTGAGACAATTTGGAAACAGCCGCCGTGGAAAGGGTGGCACCGGAAACTTTTAAGAAATCCCGGCGAGGAGTCGCAGCAACCTGTTTGTCTGAGGTTCTCATGGGTGGGTCCTCCTTGCTGAGGAAATATGTTAACCCATCGCCACCGATCGCAGAGTTATTTCAGCATACAGCCGCAATGACCGGTAACCGACCGGACGAGCTAAATTCCGGCAAATCTCCGGGCGGAAGGAGCATGGAAATCCACAACACCAGCAAATATTCCGGTTGACAGTTCACTATTTGAAGGTTTCGTACACCGTAACAAAACCGAACTTTCAAAAATTCTGGCGAAAAAAATTCGCTGCCTGCCCTTTTTCGAAACGGACTGGGTAGGGCGGAAGTTTAAATCGATCCCACGTGCGGGAATTTTCCCAGGTTGTCCCCTTGTTTCGTTTATGACAGGGCACACGTGTTAAGAGATAGTTTGATCCCGACTTTTCTTGCCGCAATTTGGTACTCTCGTTTTAAAGAGTCCCCAAGCACATCGAAACCAACGCCGAGAGCCTTTTTCGCAACGAAACTTGTATAGCCCATCCCGAAATAAACGGATCCTAGTGATGCCCATTAAACCCAACTGGGCACCACACGCCAAAGCAAGCGAGCATGGCACATAGGGCACTGTCTTGCCAGCCCGTTTAGCCGGGTGCTGCAATGGGGACATTGGGGGCGTTTGTCGATCGCGTAAGCGACAAATACCCCTAAGGGGCCGAAAAACAGCCCCAGCAGTAATCCCGTGATATAGGCCATGCGGGGCTTGCCCACAGCACCGCCCAAGAGTGCACAGACGATCATGGAAACGATGTAGGCACCCATAATCCCCGCTGCTAAAGGGAATATTTCATCTCCTTGCAGACCGAATGCCCCAAGGGTGGTCGATGCCAAAAGGTACACCGCCACCGGGCTCCCTATTAAAAAAAGAATGGCAAGGATAGCGAAGAACACCATCACGGACACCGGGTGTTCTCCATGGTAAGTGACGACCGATGAGCTCTCGTGGAAGATCCGTCCACAACGAGGGCAAACCGAGGCTTCCCTCGAAACCATCCAACCGCAGTCACTACAAGGCCGAAGAGCAAGGGGTGACTTGACTCCCAGCTCGCTTACCCTTCCATCCGAAGTCATGGGAGAAGTAGAAGGGATTGCAGAAGCCAAATCCCCGGCCGTGTATGGTTCCGTGCTCTCATCCGGCAACGGTGCTTCCGGAGTACCTGTCTCGATTCGGGGGATGCCAAATTTTTGGTGGGCTTCTTCCCACGGACCTTCCCGATTAGAGGCCACTAGGATGTCGGAAGGAAGCTGACCCGCCTGAATTTTTTGCCTTAACTCATCTTCGTCGATTGGGCCGTAAACCTCCCCAAGAACCTGATAGTACCACTGGCTCATCACAATCACTCCGAGAAGACTAACTTGTCGGTCCCCAGCAAAGCAATTATCAGCTGTTTGCAGTGTTTTTTGCTTATTGTGGGTTCGGGAAGCGAGTTCCGTCAAGAAACTGCAGGCACCTTTTGCCAGGGATTAGGAAGTTTTCATACCAATCCCAAGAAGGTTTCGAAAGAGCGAGTTCACACAGGAACTTTAAGAGGAGGGAAGAGGTCATCTCGTTTCCGTGTGAGTACCCCCGGGAATTTAATCGGTTGCCCGGCGAGCCGTTTGAAATTCCCCCGATTTAAAGCATTTATTTCTGCACACCGGACGTCCTTTTGCCGACCTACCGTACAAACAGCCCAGTTACCGCATCAGCAAGCCCCCACTGACGTCCACCGTGGCCCCCGTCATGTAGCTAGCTCTTTCGGAAGCCAGGAACACCACCACGTCGGCTACTTCTTCCGGCTTTGCCATTCTTCGTAAGGGAATTTGGATTAAACGGCCGTCGAGGTCTGTTCCGCCAGTAGTACTCGTGCTTTCCGTCTCGATTAGCCCGGGGGCTACGGCATTGACCGCGATTCCGTACGGGGCAAGTTCCCGGGCTAAAGCGATCGTCAAGGAAACGATCCCTCCTTTGCTGGCGTCGTACGGCACCCGCGAGCTGACAGAACCAAGAAAGGCGGTCGCTGAAGTTATGTTCACAATTCGCCCAGGGCGTTTTGTCGCCATAAGGTGACGGGCCATTTGACGGCAACAGAGAAATGTTCCGGTCAAATTCACTTGTAATGTGGTGTTCCAAACTTCCCAAGTGATTTCTTTTAAGATGCCAGTGGGGTAGACACCCGCGTTGTTTATGAGCACGTCGATCTTACCGAATCGGTGAATGGCAGCCGCAAACATCGCCACCACATCCGGCTCGCTCGCAACATCCGCCCGGAAGGGCATGGCCTCCCGACTGTAACGAGAACGAATTTCCTCGGCGAGCCTTTCCGCCAGTTGCGAGGTGTGGCGATAGTTGATTACCACATGAGCCCCTTCACGTGCCAGGGCTAAACAGATAGCTCGACCAAGTCCCCGACTTCCTCCTGTCACCAGGGCAACCTTGTCCCTAAGTCCGAGGTCCATCAGTTTCCTCCTTTCCGAACTCAAGAAGTGTCTCTACGCAAGAATACTCAAGCCCCCTAGGCACTACCAGTGAAACAGGAGGAGACTTTGAACAATTCAAGGGCTGGCAAGCCGGGTGCTAAGTGCCCAGACTCTTCCTTCTTGTTAGCCCACATCTCGTGTTTACTAAAGCCGCGTTAGAATTTGCAAGGAGTTGTTCAAGGGTTGCGGGAATGTGAATCCCTGCTGAGCGGTATTTCCGAAAAAACTGCACTGCCCCAACTCTTTGGATCCCCGGCCACGATTCAGAGATTTTAGACGACCGAGGCAAAATTCCAGGATGATTTTTGACCTTAATGAACCTATGGGCACCAAATTAAGGATTGCTCAAATATTCTGTGCTTCCTCCACGAGATATATCCCGCCCAGCCGAAAACCTCTGTATCCGGACATTCCCACACAGGCATCCTGCAGGTTCTAACTGATGATCGCCTTATGGAACCAAAAAGTAAGGGGGAACTCGCCCCATCTTCTTAAACCCGCGTTTGGCTTTTCTCCGCATCACCAAACCTGGCCAGCGGAGCGAAACTCTTAAGGTGACTTGTGGTTATTGATCTTCGCAAATCGAACGAAGAGTGCCATGCACGAAAAGTTGTGGCTTCGGCCGCTTTAAGGTTCCCAAAGATCCATAGCACCTATACGATCCCACCCCTGGGAAAAAGATATTCTCTTGCTTTTGAACCGGCGAGCTTATGGCTTGTCAAAATGTTCATGGTGTTGCGAAATGCTTTGCAGGAACTGCCTCAAGGTTCTTCGACGACATCAGCCGGCACCAAAAGCTCGGCCGGATGTCGGGCAAGGACCGGAGGAATATCGTAAAACTCGAGCTCACACCGAAGACTATCCACATGGAGTGCAAGGATTTCTCCTTTGGAATACCCGGCCGACTTTTGGAGTTCCCCTTGGAAGCTGTCTGAGCGGGCATCGGCGGAGAATCTCTCGGATCCGGAGGCGTGATTTACAAGAAACACTGTAATCTGATCACCGGCGAGCATTCGAGCTTCTGCGAGTACGGTTCCGTCGGCCCGGGTGATCCGCAGCTGTGTATACGGATCCCCTCCCGACACCACCCCTACCACAAAATGTTGAACGGTATGGGGTACATAAAAGTACAGGGGTTGGGAACCTCGGGGCAACCAAAGCCGGAAAGACGGCCATTTGCCGGTGACGGGCCCCATAGGCCGACCGGCCCACAGCACCAAAGGCCGTGGCCCGAACGTTATTTCGGCAGCTCGCCAGTACCCTGTTCCCGGGTCGAAGGCGAATGTTCCTGCTTCAGGGATTTGCAAGAGCAAGTCCGCCGGGTTGCCTTTCTCCGCCTGAATATGGCCCGAGGCCAGTAAGGTCAGCTCATAGTTTTCCCCCATCTTGTACAACTGCCACCGACAATCGATAGTATGGCCTTTATCGAATGGCCGGTATGAAAGAGGGATCTTTTCCGGCCCTTTGGCTTGAAATAGGAATAGTCCAGATTCCACAAATACCGGTGATGGCGAAATCCCCTGCCACCTACCGATTGCCTCGGGAACGATGTCGACAGCGGGAACTAACTTGCCGGCAAAACTTCGCCCCAAAATTTCCGCCGCCAATTCCGAACTTAGAGCCCGAAGGTCGGCTTCAAAATCTTTTCGGACTTCTTCTGCGGTGGGAAGAGTGTGGTCCGCTCGCCAGTCTTTTGCCGTCTCCCAGTCGAAACCGGGTAGTTTCCCCAAAGCGGCCATGCGATGCCGAAACCATTCTGTGTAAATCGCGGGATATGCATGAACCAGTCCTGTGTCCATAATGCGACGGGTATAGCGAACAAACTCCCTTGCGTTGGCCAGGATTTCCTCGGGTTCAGCAGTGACCACCCGACCCCACTGGTTCCACCGGGCAGAGCGATCATAGTCCCGCCACAACCTTAGCCAATGAAGGTACATGGCCATCCTGTCAAGCCGCTCTAGTATTTCTTCGTCGGAGGTTAAGGTGTAGGCCTCTTGAAGATCTAAGAGGGCTAGCTTGAGATTTCGGCCGGAAAACCGTTCGCCTCGCCACCAACGTTCGTAAAGACGCCGCATCGGCTTAGCAGCCGATCCGAAGGCGTTTTCGCAAAAGTCCGTAATCAGGGATTCGACCGGTGAGGAGGGATCCCACATCAGTTGGGCCGCGATCCAATACCCCGGGCCATTCGGCCCCCAATTACAGGAGGACTCGGCATCATAGGTGGTGAGGCCCAGCTCGTGATAATGCCGAATTGCAGCCGCTAACTCGTAGACCCTGCCGGCTTTTGCTGCCCCGGGCATATCCCAGTCCCATGGGTAAACACTGAAATAGTCATACACCCCAACTTGAGCCCCTAATTCCCGAAAACGGGTGACTTGTTCTTCGAAACTCAGCTTCGTGTACCGAAAGCCCGTGGTGATCTGCACGTAGACATTCGGGGCTAGCGGAAAGCTTGGCGGGTCGCTATGGCCGGCATAGGCAAGTAAACCGACCCATTTTCCCGGAAAGTGCTCCGTTAATGCTTGGGCCACCCGGTTCGCGAGATAAAACGCCTGATCACTGGGGCTACCAATAGCCTTGCACCGCTCACATTCGCAATACCCGGAGCCATCGTTTGGTTCTACGGATGCCATATTCCGTTCCGGGTTCTTCCGGAACAATTCCAATACCCCGTTGATTACCCGTTCCTGAACTTCGGGGTTACTTACGCAAAGTTGTTGGGGTTTACGCTTGCCGCCGACCAGGGAAAACCATTCTGGGTGACGTTCGAATTCTGAGTGCGGAATATACCGCTCGTAGGCATGGCCGCAATCGATCCCAAAAGCTCCCAATTGCGTATTGTGCCGAAGCCAGGCTCGATAGTCTGTTGCCAATTTCTCTGTGCGAGGACCCCATCCGTACCAAATTCGACGGTAGCGAAATGCCGGGCTGGTGCGGATATTCAAGCGAACGGACAGGTCCGGCTTCTTTGGGATCACCGTCCAGACTGGATCCGGGAAAAACCACCGACATCCAACTTGATGCAGTAATCCATAAATCGCCTGCTGCAATCCCAGGAGATCATGACTGAGGATCCAGACCCGGCGGCCATCCGTCTGGAGCGAGTAACCCTCCGGGAAAGACGGAGGTGCCCACTCTTTGGGAAGAGTTTCCTCAACCTGATTCCAAAGCCCGAGAATAATTCCCTCTTCGGGATTGCCCCGCCGGATTTCAAAAGGTGCTCCGACCACCTGGTACAGCCATTGGGCAAGTTCCTCGGCTAGCTCCATTTGTGTTGGGTTTGCGACGTCCAGAACGGTGATCGCACAAAGCGGCTTACCTTGCCGAGCTAAGGGGGTCTCGCGAATTTCGGTATCCCAATGGAAGCCAACGGCCGTAACAACAAGCCACAAGATATTCCCCGTCATCTGTATGACTCCACTCCCGAATTACGCCTTACGGAAGGGCGGTGGCACTTTTTCCCCAAGTAGAGACCCTTCATTCTCTAGGAGCAGCATGGCTCCCGCAAACTCCAAACTATTGCACCAGAATGAAAACGCAAACCGAGTGCTCTTTCCGAATGCTGAGGCAGGAAATCTATTTTTCTGAGGGAAGAGAAGGACCGCAAATGAGCCCGCCACCGGTCGGTTGCTCATTGGAACGAAACAAAGGTTGGTAAAGGGAATAATTTGGCGACCATGGTGAGACTTTTGAAGAAGCGTTGGTTGGGCACCCTCACGGGTAACCCTTAATGGCTTTGGTAAGTTGCCATTGAAAAGTCGGCTTTGACACGAGCCTTTCAGCATGAGTAACCTTACGGGCGACTTACCCACTGGAAATCTTTTGGCGGCTCACCCAGTCAGAAGCAAAGCCGAAGATTTTCGAAATTGACCTCCAAATGAGTTTTGATTCACAAAAGTCCAAAGAGTTTAGGACGTGAGTCTCTAGCCCTGGCGAGATTAACCATCCCCTTCATCGTGATGGATGCAGTTGTGCAGCGAATTGGGTTTACCGTGGGAGGAAGTGGAGTTTAGTCCCCGGGGTGGCTTGTACCCGGGAAGCTCCAAATGTTTCCGGGGAAAACCCCAAGCACACTTTAACGGTCTATTGGTGGCTGAGGGGACCCGGGTTGGACAACGTAGGCAGGAAGATTTCAGGAAAATGCAGCGTGGTGTCCCTGGGCCTTGTTTACAAAGTTTGCGATTTTCCTTGTAGATTGGAAAGACACCCGGAGTTGGGAAGGTTTTGTTGAGATGTGCAGATAATCCACCTCAGGTTTAAGAGCGGTGATTCATACACCAAAAGAGGGGTGAAGAACAAGCTGGCAAACCGTCGGATCGGTGGGGCCCACCCCATTGGGGCATTGAACCAACAGAGTTTCCTCCTGACCTTACTGGAGTGAGTTTCCTACGTTTCAAAGGAAGTTTCCAGATCTTTGGAGACTGCCATCCCCTGCAATTTGCCGGAAATATGCCGTCCGTGTGGGCGAGCTAGTTCTTCGGTTTCCGTGGGAACGGGATCCCATCACCTAGGGGTGTCGGAGTTTGATCCAGGGGATGGCAACTATCGGTAACAAGGATTAAGCCAGATCTTTACGATGTTAGTCAAAGTTGGGAGCGAGGATGTTGGAGAGGCTTACTTCGGTTGGATCTTATTCATACGGTAAGTCGGGAGCCCAACGAACCGTCTTAACCCCGCGGTCTTTGGGGGTAACCTAGTAGCGTGTAGGAACTTCAACGCAACTCCTATGGGCGAATTTTTCTGGGCGAACACGCGTTGGCTTTCAGGCATTGAACCGACAGCAAGGTGGGCTTTTAAGGGGTTTCTCAAAGTTACGGAGGTATCCCAAACTTACGGGGATCGAAAACGGACTTTCTGACCCAAGCTGGCAAGGCTTCTTTTGCGGGCAGATTCCTTTATTCGGGCTGAGAGACCGAAGCCAGGGAGGGTCGAAGGCACGTGGCCCTTTTCAGCAAGGGATTGCGGATGCAAATCCTGGGACGAGTGGGCAGAGGCAGACGGAACCTCTAAACACAGTGCAGGGCCGTGCAGGATTCGGCTCAACCGACAAAGCCATGGAGGGCTAAAGATTGGTTGGTGAACTTAAAGTATTAATCGTTGATCCTTCTGAGGATACCTCGGAAGTTCTCAAACTAATCCTCGAACGCCATGGTTGCCGGACCGAAGTGGCTGCCAGTTTCCGCCAGAGCAGTCAACTTCTCCAGGCCTTTCGGCCTGATGTGATCATCCTTGATGAGGATGTAGACCGATCCTCGCCAAGTGCAAACGAGGACAGCTTTGTGAATTCGGCAATCGAAAGCGGTGCTAAAATCCTTATTTTGGGCCGACTTCGCTTTCCCGAGAGCCTCGGTTCGGGCACGGTAGCCCACCTTCCCAAGCCCTACCATTATCAGCAGTTACTCGGTAAGATTAATGAGATAATGGAGTTGGTTGTTGCCTAGCAAGGGTTCGTTTGAAGAGGTACCCTTATTTTGGGTGCTATGTAGGGTGTTGGTAAGGAAGGTGGAACCGTGCCCACCTTGTTTGTTATTCGCGGCGAGGACCAAGGCAGCCGGTTTGAATTAACCGGCGAGCGGGTTACCCTCGGTCGCGACCCTGCCAACACGATTCGCCTTCGGGATCCGGAAGTTTCTCGTCGGCACGCGGAAATTCGTCGAGATGGCGAAGATTATTGGCTGGTCGATCTTGGGAGTTCCAATGGTACTTTCGTAAATGGACGAAGAATCACCCAGCATCGGCTGGTTAACGGGGATCAGATCCAAATAGGCGGGTCTTTATTGCTATTCACCCAACCGATCGAGGAAACCCGAACCTACGGCCCTCAGAGGGTGAGCATCGCTGCGGCAGGGGAGGAAGAGCGGAAAAGTCGGATCGTTCGGTCCATTCGTCCCGAGGAAGGTAGCCAGATCTTTCGTTGGCCCACGGAGTCACCGGATCCCGCCACACTCCTTCGAGCTCACCGCAATCTCCAGATCATGTATCGAGCGGCCTTAGCCGCCAGTTTGACAACAGATATTGACCAGCTCCTCCAACGAATACTCGATTTGATTTTCGAGTCGGTCGAGGCAGATCGAGGCTGCATCTTGCTGGTGGATCCGGAGACTAAGCAACTGGAGCCGCGAGCCCGCCGGGTGCGTGGTACCGCGGCCGATGATCAAATGATCATTAGTCGAACTGTCTTAGATTATGTGCTTCAGCACAACGAGGGCGTGCTCACCACAGATGCCCGGCAAGATGAGCGGTGGGATCCAGGAGCAAGCATTGTCCAGGCCGGCATTCGCGAGGTCATCTGCGTCCCCATGCAGGGGCGGTATGGGATCGTGGGTGTGATCTATATCGACCGGTTCACTCCCCCACACCGGGCATTGGAGCAGGGTGGAACTCCAACCTTTACAGAGGATCACCTTAAGTTAATGGTGGCTTTGGCCCATCAGGCGGCCTTGGCAGTAGAGGATACCCGGTACTATTCAGCTTTGGTCCAGGCAGAACGATTAGCCGCTATCGGGCAGACCGTGGCGACGATCTCCCATCACATTAAGAACATTCTGCAGGGAATTCGGGGCGGGAGTTACCTCATCGAATTGGGTTTAGCCGAGCACAATGAAGAGCTAATTCAAAAGGGCTGGAAAATTGTGGAGAAAAATCAGCAGCGGATCTCGTCCTTGGTTATGGATATGCTCACGTTTAGCAAGGAGCGAGAACCAGAACTGGTCCCTGCTGATTTAAATCGGGTGGTAGAGGAAGTCATTGAGTTGATGCAGAGCCGGGCCGCCGAACTCGGGGTCACCCTTCATTGGGAACCTCAGCCGGATATCCCCCAGCTCGTGTTCGATCCGGAAGGGATACATCGGGCGGTATTGAACGTAGTTACGAACGGTATCGATGCTGCAGCTGAGCGGGGTGGGGAAGGCCAAGTCTGGGTGCGAACGGAACTCCGTGAAAAGGAAGGCAAGGTTGCCGTGATTGTCGAGGATAATGGGCCGGGCATCACCAGAGAGGAGATGCGAACTATCTTCAGTCCGTTTGTGTCCTCCAAAGGATCGCGAGGTACTGGGCTCGGACTTCCTGTAAGTCAAAAAATCCTTCAAGAGCATGACGGACGAATTCTTGTGGAAAGTGCCCCGGGTCAGGGAGCGAAATTTATCTTAGAGTGGCCTGTCAACTATCCGGCAACCTCTCAGGAGCCGGTAACTTCCTCCGGATGACTGCTCGGTTTAATCTTTGACAGGGCCACACCTGCAGTGGCTGGGTGGGAGATATCCAAAGTTCTGGCCGACGGTGGAGTGCATCCTTAAAGAATTGGGCAAGAAACACGGCTTGCCGGACGGAGCTGAGGATTGTCGGAAATAGGAGTGCGGAAGCGGGGAACTTTGCAGTCAGACCCCGACAGAGCTGGGTTCATGAATCCCGGGGATTGGGCAAGGCCCCTGCGGATCTTTTTTTGGCACGGGGTAGCTCCGTACACCAACCGGGTTGCGAAATAATTTCCCCGCTGAACTATTAGAAGACTTGGTCCGGGTGGGAAGTCAGGAGCCTGGATCAGGTTGGACCGAGAATGCAACGGGGAGTGTTTGTTCGGAAAACGGCGGCAATAGCGAGTTCACCAAATTGCTGTCAGAAGTGGGCTGGGTGGCCTCAGGGGAAATGCTCCGCGGAGTAAAGGCGGGCTAAATATTTGTCTGGTACATCTGTCGAGCCTCAAAGTTTAATCTATATTTGGAAGCAGGGATGAACTCTGGAAGCGGGGAAGGACACGGAGGCAGGATTAAGACACGCGGGGTGGGTCTTGGCTATGGGAGAGGCCTCACAACCCGCCGAGTACGCAGGCTTGCTTCGTCCGGTTAGGAAGTAAGCAAGAAAGCAACACTGGAAGGGAAAGTTTTTTGGGACGGCAAGCGGCAGGCCAAAACTTTTGGACTTTCCGGAAGGATGTGGATTTTCTGACGATCTAGACTTTCTGTTGGTTAGGACGGGCTTCGCCAACTGGTAGAGCGGCTGCCGCTCAAGTTGGTTAGGCATGGGAAGAACCCGTCCGGTTCGAGCCGGGATTGGGATTGTTCGAGTTCGGTGGTGTTTATCGAAATCCGATCGGGTTATCGGTAAAGCGTTGGTTACGTAAGGTAGGTGAAACGAAGATTTGGAGGACTGAAGCGTGGCGGAAGCATTTGAACGCGAAGATGCTCAACAGGGTGATGTGGCACGATCTGCAGAGAGTGCGGGGACTCAGCAGGGAGCTCAACGGGCTCAGGGTCCGCAGCCACCGCGAATCCAGGTGGACGATAGCAAGGCGATCGCTTCCTATGCAAACTTTTGCCGGGTAACGGGCACACCCGAAGAAGTGATCATCGACTTTGGTTTGAACCCTCAGCCCTTTGGGATCCCATCGGAGCCTATTCCGATTACCCAACGGATAGTGACGAACTTTTACACAGCCAAGCGGTTGCTTCATGCCTTGCAACTGACTATTCAGCGGCACGAAGCGATATTCGGTGTGCTAGAGATCGATGTGCAGAAGCGGGTTCGGCCCACGTTTTTCCAGGCAGCACCTCCGCCGAGTCCGCCTAACTCGCCGACTCCCCAACAGGGAACCTAAAAGGGGAAGATGCCTCAGGTCGGCACCTGGAAAGATGGGCCTTCCGGCAGCATAAATGGCTCTGGAACAGCTGTGCGGATCGCGGGGGCCCTCCGGGGCGGCTCCCGAGAGTGGAATTCCCAACACCAACACCGCCCCATGGGTGTCGACCACACCTGACTGTGGCGGAGCGGGCTGATTAAGTCCAAGCAGCAACGACCAGATTCAATTTGGGCTTGAAGCCGTCTGGCTCCACAAAAATTTGGGCTTCCCCCGCCTGATGCCTGGGATCGGGTCAATCCCGGTTTCAGGCTTTTTTGTTCTTCCCGATCCCACAGAGGTTTGATTCCACAGTACCTTGTGGATGAGCCTTACCTAAAGGAGTGACACGGTGGCCGGAAACTCGAAAATACCCTCGCCTAAACAATAACGGTGAGGTTCTGCCGCGGAAAAAGTTCGGCACGGGCAGCTTTAGGATTCCTACAATTTATCCGCTTCCCGTTGGCCATACCGGATAGATTGAACCTGTTAAAGAAGGTGAGGAACGGAATGCCATTAGCACGGAATGCCATCACCAAAAAATTGGGTTGTGTCTGCCCGATAAGACTTGCCCTATTCAAAACGAGAGACCACGGGGCGAAAAGTCCCCCTTCGGATCTCGGCTTTGCTTGATGATTAAGACCCCGGTACAAGCAAGGTAAACTCACCCCGCCCAGCCGAACCGATCTAGGGGCCCCAAAAGGCCTTCGGGGAAGTGGGATCCGGAAACCATCTTTCGGCTGGAAGGTGCTTTTCAGCCGGATCCCCTATGCCTCAACGATCGTGGTTTGAGGGTTTTTGAGCTCTCCGCCAAGCCTCGAACTGTGCTTTACGAGCCTCCATGAGGGCCATCTCGGCCCGGGCAAGCTGGCCGGCTTTTTGGCAGATTAGGCTAAGAGCCACGAAACTGAAAGGGTCCTCCGGCTCGAGCTCACATACCCGCTCTGCCGCTTGAATCGCTTCCTCATGTCGACCCAATCGGCTGTAAAACACCGCTAAAGCAGCATAGGCCAGGGCGTAGTCGGGAAAGTCACGAGCAAGACTTTCCAAATCACTAATCGCACCCTCCAAATCTCCTGCCTGCTGACGGGCGATAGCCTGATCATAACGTTCTTCTTTTGTGGCCAAAACTTATTCTCCTTATCTCTCTCGCAACTGTTTTTCTTAGGGGACCGCAGCACTGACTATCTCAGATTGGTCACATCAACTTCCCCTGTTTGTCCCGAATGCACTAACATTTGCCTACCCCGATTAAATGGCCCCTTGAACTCCGCTGAGTAGATCCTTTTCGGGATCATTCACTACATTTGCAAAACACAACAAATCGGAAAAATCTTAGGCCCTTGCTCTTTCCCAAGCAAGCTGGTGTTAACCGGTGAGGCTCAATAAAAACCAAAGACTCGCCTTCCCGATTTCAGGCCTAAGACACGCACGGGCCAAAACTCTTGATAAATTCGGCCATTCTTAGCTCCGGTATCCCGACCACCCCCACACGCGATTTGGAGCTTCAAAAGGCTATAGCGGAACGCGTTACCCTTTACTTTACCAGGGGGAAGAAAACCAGCAGGGTTTTTGCTTTGTTTCCACCCGGGCTAAACCCCCCAGAGGGCTTTCCTTTCCGAAGGGGGCAACTCCCCGAGCGGCCTGCGTGTTCAAAACTGGATGTTAATGGCTGTGAGGAGGTGGCGAGTAACTTGGAGTTCTAACTGAACAGCCGGCTGACATTTTCAGCGGGAAAAAACTGTGCGGGTGGCAAAGCATGCGGTGTGTGGCCGCCTTCGGCAAAGGCTGAGGCCCGACGGACTTCAAGCAAAAATGAAGCCACAGCCAGCTTGTGCAAAGTCCGAAGGGTGAGGACTTTCCGACTGCCAGTCCGGCGTTAGAGGTTTATTCTCGGTAAAGACAAGGCTTCAAAGGGCCTTTTAGGTTCGACAAGCTCGAAGTCCGGGGGCACGAGCGAGGTTCTTGGGCTATGCTCTCCATTGAATAATCGAGAGTTAATTGAGTGAGCGACAGTCTATCTTCCTTGAGTCCGGGGCAATCACTGAGGACCTCTTTCCCCCAGTTGCACAGTGAGTTGGATCTGCTGGCGGTCCCGCCAAACTAACATGGGGACGGATTCTCCCGGTGAAGTTATGCTTACCAAATAAATCAGGTGATCATCATCTTCTACCCAGGTATCTCGGAACTTCAGCACGACGTCCCCACTCCGAAGTCCGCCGGCAGACGCCGGACTCCCCGGAACTACTTGATTAATGAGGGCTCCACATGGGTGCGGAAGTCCCACGGCCGCGGCCTTTTCGGGGCTGAAATCGTCTTCCAAGTTGACCCCGAGATATCCCCACCGGACCCGTCCGTGCTCTGCCAATTGGGTTGCCACCCGAATCGCCAAATTAATGGGGATAGCAAATCCGATTCCTTCGTTTCCCCCGGAATTACTCGCGATTGCAGTATTTAGTCCGATTACTTGACCTTTTAGGTTGACCAGTGGACCGCCACTATTCCCAGGATTGATAGCGGCATCCGTCTGGAGGAAGTCTTGCACCCGCAATCCAGCATGCCCCAGTTGCAACCCCCGTCGCCGAACAGCACTCACAATGCCGAATGTCACCGTATGCCGCAGCCCGAAAGGACTGCCAACCGCTAAGACAAAATCCCCCACCTCCACTTCGTCACTGTTACCCAGCTCCGCTGGCGGTAAATCGACATTTGGCACGGCAAGGAGGGCCACGTCGCTGTCGGCATCGCTCCAAACCGCCGTAGGCCGAAGTACCTGACCATCGACCAAGCGAATTTTAATAGTGCTTGGGGTAGCTTTGTTCACCACATGACGGTTGGTCAGGACATACATCTTGTCCGATAGTCGAATGAGAATCCCGGCACCCGAGTCTTCCTGGCGTTGGCGGTTGTCGGCTACTCCACTCCGGCCTTGCACACCGGCGGCATCAATATGAACCACGCTAGGACCTACCAATTTCACTGCCGCCTTCATTGCCCGGGAGTAAGCCTGAAGGAAGGATTCGACCTCCCGCAGTTCTTGTTTCCAAACGTCCCGTTCTTCCAAAGATCTTTTGAAGGAGCTTGGCCAGACTGGGCCGAAGAGGTTCTCGTTTGCGAAACTTAACGAAGTGACGTCCCAAGGCCCAACTGCCAAAGTGAATAAAACGCTCGGGAGTAGTGTCCGGAACCATCGCGATCCCCACACTCCGCGATTTGGGAGCCACTTGCCGTGGCAGTAAGTTAAGGGGCTATCCTTCACGCTCATGGTACCCTTTAATGCCCACAAAACTTTCGCTGCAAGAGCCCAACAGGCTGTCTGATCCGGTTCCTAAGTTGTCCAGGCTATAGTCCGTCCCAAGCCTTTCAACTCGCCTTTTTGGGGAGCTGGAATCCCGTTTTTGCCTAGTGAGACAGCAAGCGGATTCGGCCTGGAAAGGCTGCCAAGGTCCTTTTTAGCCCATCCCGTCAATTCCCTCTGCCCCTCTCCGGTGTTCCCAAGGTTTTTCCCTACAGAGGCTGACAGTCGATCTGCTCCAGAAATCGTAGTTTATAGATTCAGGCAAATCTTCTACCGCCCCCAACGCACAGAGCTCTTCCATTTCCTC
>Ga0272449_1001925_pt1 | contig 20121 bp, 19 predicted proteins | sample YNPCB0241_FD_198679 | JGI IMG/M metagenome (GOLD analysis project Ga0272449, IMG submission 198679) | Hot spring sediment microbial communities from Yellowstone National Park, WY, United States - YNP-CB-024-1 | ecosystem: Environmental > Aquatic > Thermal springs > Hot (42-90C) > Sediment... | reverse complement strand
CCTAAATTTACCATTCCTTGTCCTTGGAACTTCTATACCTAACTTGCCTAATTTTGAGATTAGGTCTCTGGTATAATATCCATTCCCTTTATCTTTCTCCTCTTTCTCTAAATAAATTTCCCTCTCTCATACCATAAATTCGTTAAATAATTCCTCAAAAAATTCACACAATGCTTTCTTCTCTCCATTCGTTATATCTGAAAAAATCTGTCAACCGCCTTTGCTACTGCCTCTCTCTTACATCTCTCAAATTCTTCCTTACTTAACTTCCATTCTCCCATTTTTCCCTCCTCCTTTTACTTTATTTTAATTCTTTTATCCCTTAGACACAGTTTTTATTCTACTACCAGAAATTATTTGAGATTATGAGTAAGAAAAGAATGAAAGAAAAAAGAGGGGAAAAAATTGAAAGAGAAGAAATTTTGGTTTAGAATTTTAAATGAGGCAACGAATATAAATTCGTTTAGATTTTTATATGAGGCAACAGGTCAATTGCTCTTTTGGGTTGAGACAATGTATTTAATGTAGAAAAGAGTAATTATGGACCTTGATGAAAATAACTGAGTTTATAAAATTGTTGAATAGGAAAAAAACTCACTTCTTTTTTTCAGGAATTTATCTTTTTTTATAAAAACTTCTCCTCTAAATTTTATATCTTCTGAAGAACTCCCAATCATAACTTCGTATTCTCCCTTTTCTATTTTCAATCTCATGTTTTCATCTGTAAAAGCAAGTATTTCTGAAGGAACTTTAAAAATAATTTTTTTCTTATCCCCTGGTTTTAAATTTACTTTACAGAAACCTTTGAGCAATTTTGAAGGCAAAACACAAGAAGCAAATTTTTTTCTCATATATAACTGAACTACTTCTGCAGATTCCATATTCCCAATGTTTTCTATTAATAGAGAAACAGAAAATTCATCACCGGGATTTATTTTTTTAGGATTTATCTTAAAATTAGAAAACTCAAATTTTGAATAAGAAAGTCCATAACCAAAAGGAAATAAAGCCTGGGAATCAGAATAAATATATTTTCTTTTTGTGGAAACTGGTTTTCTATGATAATATACAGGTAATTGTCCAACAAATTTTGGAAATGAAATAGGTAATTTCCCAGAAGGACTGAATTTTCCAAACAACATATCAAATATTGCATTACCTGTTTCTTCTCCTGGAAACCAACATTCAACAATAGCATTTACTTTATCAATTATGTTCGTTAAAATATATGGCCTTCCAGTAATTAGAAGAAGAATTATAGGCTTTTTAGTATTTGATAATTCTAAAATTAATTCTTCTTGAACGCCGGGAAGTTTTAAATCATGACTATCTTTACCTTCTCCACATGTACAATCAGAAGCAAAACCAGACTTATCTCCCCCAACAAATATTATGACATCAACTTTTTTAGAAATATCTATTGCTTTATTGAAATTTTCTTTCTCAAAATCCGATATATTACATCCTTTTTCATAATAAATTTCTAAATTTTGTCCTTTTTCTTTAAATACTTGTAAAATTGTTTTACATTCAACAGATGGCTTTTCAAGATTAAGATGGGCTGTATAAGCATAATCACCAAAATAATTCCTTGGGTCGTCAACAGAAGGACCTATTAAAGCAATTGACTTTATATTTCTTAGAGGTAGAATCCCATCATTTTTAAGAAGAACGAAGGTCTCTTTCGCAATTTCATAAGATAAATTCCTATCCTCCTCTCTATCAAAATCAATAAAAAATTGTCTCTTTTCTTCAAAAAGGCCGAGTTTATATTTAATATTAAGAACCTTTTCCACTCTCTTATCTATCTCTTTTTCCTTAATAATTCCTCTTTTGACACATTCAATTAATAAAGGATAACAACTTTTATTTGGAAGTTCAATGTCAATTCCCGCCTCAAATGCCAAAATGGCACATTCTAGTTTATCTTTTCCTACAAAATGAGTAGTATTTAACATATCTATTGCTCCATAATCAGAAACTACAATTCCGTCAAACTTCCATTGATTTCTTAAAATATCTGTCAATAATTTTTTGGAGCAGGCACATGGAATACCATCAATATCATGATATGCATTCATTATAGACTTTAAACCGCCAATTTTTATACATGCTTCAAAAGGGAAAAGGAAAATATCTCTAAATTCTCTTTCACCTATATGAACAGGACAGAGATTTCTTCCGCCTTCTAAAAATCCATGGGCAGCAAAGTGTTTACCTGTAGCAATTATCCCTTCTTTCAAATTATCACTCTGAAGCCCTCTAACATAATTTACACCCATAATTCCACATAGATATGGGTCTTCTCCAAATGTTTCTTCTGTTCTACCCCATCTCGGATCATAGCAAACATCTAAAACAGGAGAAAGTCCTTGGTGAACACCTGCATTTCTCATCTGTCTTCTTATAACTTCTGCCATTTTTTTAACAATTTCAGGGTTAAAAGAACTTGCAATGCCTATAATTTGTGGAAATGAGGTTGCCTTATTTGTCAAAAATCCTGATAGACACTCTTCATGAATTATCGCTGGGATACCTAATCTTGTCTTTTCTCTTAAAAACTTCTGTATTTTCTCCATATACTCTTTTGCCTTTTGTGGTTCTATATTTTTAATTCCACCATAAACCCTTGTAACCTCTCCTATCCCATATTTTAATTCTTTTTCAACAAGTGCATCTATAATTTCTCCTTCTTTAACAATATCAGTGATATATATAGAGCAAAGTTGATGCACCTTTTCTTCAATTGTCATTTTTTTTAGGATTTCCTTTATTTTCATTCGCCCTCCTCTTTAAATAAAGTTTATATTTGAAGTATTCATATGTCAAATCTCAAAAATGCAACCTATTAAAAAATCATTTTTTAATAGTTTTAAAACTTGTATATTATAAGACCTGAAGGGACCTTAGGATAAAAATGTGTAGACTTTGGAGGCATAATTTTCCTCTTTAAACATACTTCCACAAATATCTCTTTTTCAACTGGATTTAAAAAAAATATCACTCCTTTCCCCTTATTTTTATACTCTTCTAAAAGATACTCTTTGGAACTATGATAAACAAATTCCACATTTTCACTCATTTTAACAAAATTTTTAATTATAAAATTGTCAAGAATGTATGTATCAATTCTTTTCAATATTGGGTCATCTTCCAAAAAATTCACAATATTTCTTATTTTAAGAAGATAAAAATCTCCCTCATAATACATCCCAATTCTCTTTTCTTTCCCATTATTTTTTAAATTGCATTCAATTTCCTTTAGATCTTTCACTTTAAATGTTTCAATAAAATTTTTATCAAAATTTATTTGTACTTCTGATGGAATATATCTATGAGTCGGCAAAATTAAAACACCCTCTGATAGTATATTTGCCATATAAACTAAAACAAATGAATTTTTTCCCTCCGGATTGTTTTTATAAAAATTTAATGAGGCTAAATATCTGTGGTGTCCATCTGCAATAAAAATAATTTTCTTCTTAAAAAAATCTTTAATTTTTTCTATATCTTGTTTTCTTTCAATCCTTCCAAATTCAAAATTTTCACTGTTTATATTCCCTTTATATAAAATTTCATATTTTTCAACCATCTCTTCAATCTCAAAATTTTTATCCTTATATAACATAAAGATCGGACAGAAATTTGCTTTACAGATTTCCAGAAGTTTATACCTATTATCTGAATATTTCTGGAAAATTTTCTCATGGGGTATTATATTACCTTTGTCAAAATCTTCTACTTTCAAAATTCCAAAAATCCCACTTCTTCTATATAGCGTCCCTTCATACTCAAAATTTCCCTTAAGAAAATAAAAATATTCTTTTTCTTCTTCAATCAAAACTTTTTCTTCTATCCAGTTATTAAAAATTTTATTAACCTCTTCAGGACAATTTTCTTTATAAATGAGTTTTACAATGTTAAAATCACTTAATGACAAGAGTTCCTTTTCAATTTTCTCATTTATCATATCCCAGGGCGGAGAAACCACATTACTTATATTTTTAACTTTTCCAATATTGTAAATAAAACCCTTAAAAGGATAAAACTCAACCATTATTTTTTCTCCAATTTTACATAAACAATAATCTTTGATTTCTTTTTCAAATTTTTATACCAATCTTCAAAATATTTTTCTCTTTTCTGCCATAAAAGCAATCTTCTTACATTTTCCTTATCAACATTTTTGTCCCCTAAATTTTTTGAATATTCTTCAATCTCTTGATCCTTAACTTCTATATTGGTTTCAGATAAAAGTTGGTCTTTTAATTTCTGTATCAATATTTCTTTTTTTATTTCATCTTCAATTTTCTTTAATTCTTCATCAGGATAACTTGCTATTATTTTCTTGTATTTTTCTTCATCAAATTGGCCCTTTTCATTTTTAAAAGATGGGTCTGATTTAAAAACTTCAACTATTTCATTCTTAAAAACTCTTATCCTCCTTCTTCTTGCTTCTTGTAATAGCAATTTTTCTTTTATGAGAGAATCCAAAACATTTTCTTCAACATTAAGTTTATCCTTTATTTGAGCATAATTTTCCCCAAAAATTTCTTTATATTTTTCCTCTATCTTCCATATCCGGTCATAAAATTCTCTCAAAGTAATTGGTTCTCTATTAATAACTGCTGCATATTGAGAAGTTCTTGCCCCTCCAATTTGAATTCCCCAAAAGAAAAACCCGGGAATAATTAGAATTGTAATAATCCATAATATAATTTTCACATTTTTTCTTTTTCTCAAAAATTTAAAAGCCATTTCTTCCCCCTTTTATAATTAAAACAAATTCTCCCTTTTTCTTCTCTTTTTTAAAAATCTCATATATATCCTTTATTTTACCTCTTATAATTTCTTCAAAAACTTTCGTCAATTCTCTGCAAATACATATTTCTTTATCTGGTAAAATTTCAAATAATAAATTTATCGTTTTTTCTATTCTATGAACTGATTCAAAAAATATTATTGTTTCTTCCATATGTTTCCATTTCTCAAAAATTTTCTTTTTTTCACTTTCTCTTTTTGGTAAAAAACCATAAAAATAGACTCTATCAATAGGGAAACCAGAAATGCTTAGAGATGCAGTAAGAGCTGATGGGCCAGGAATCGGAGTTATTTTTATATTATTTTTATAAACTTCTTTTACAAGTATATAAGCAGGGTCAGAAATACCTGGAGTACCTCTGTCACAAACAAGGGCAATCTCTTTTCCTTTTTTTAAGAGTTCAATTACTTTTTCAACTCTTTTTTTCTCAATTTCTCTATAATAACTTATAAGTGGTTTTTTTATTCCGTAAAAATTAAGAAGTTTCTTTGTTTCTCTTGTATCCTCACACAATATTAAATCAACATTTTTCAATGTCTCAATTGCTCTTAATGTTATATCCTTTATATTGCCGATAGGAGTTGCAACTATATATAACATTTAGAGAATTATACTCCAAAAATTTTTATTTTTCCAGAAAAATATGCTAAAATAATTCAAAACTAGGAGGGAAAATGGAAAAAATAGGAGTAATTTTTTATAATTTTTCGTTTAAAAAGTTGGAAGACCTTTTTATATGGTGTAATGAAAATGAAGTTGAATATGTTGAAATTCATAGTCCATATTTAGAAGAAGCAAAAGAACTGATAAAAAAATATAATATAAAAATCTCACAAGTTTCAGCTGGAAATGATTTTGTTAAAAAAACTAAAGAGGAACTTTTAGAGCAAGTAAAAATGATTGGTGAGTTATGTAAAAAGGTAAAAGATATTAATTGCAATCAATTAAGGTTAGATGGTGGTTCTCCAAAAGAAGGATTGGATAGTTCAAAATATAAAGAGTTAATTTTAGAAGGATTAGAAAGGTCTCTTGAATTTGCAGAAAAAGAAAGTGTATTTTTTGCACTTGATAATCACGGCCTCATCACAAATGATTACAATTTACAAATTGAAATTTTTGAAAAAATAAAATCAAAATATCTGGGAGCAAATCTTGATACAATGAATTATAGATGGTATGGCCATCCTACAGAAAAACTTATAGAAATTTATAAACTAATTGCTCCATATGCATTACATACTCATATAAAAGATGGAATAGGGATCAGAAAAGAATATGTTGGTAAAGTTCTTGGAGAAGGTGAAATTCCTGTTGTTGAGGCGATAAAGATTCTTAAGGAAAATAATTATAAAGGTGTATGGTGTACTGAATACGAAGGCCAGGATAAAGAAATAGGATACAAAAAATGTGTTGAATTTCTTAAAAAATTAAAAATATGAAAAGGGAAAGATGGGGAAGTAAATTAGGAGTAATACTTGCTGTCGCAGGAAGTGCAATAGGATTAGGTAATTTTTTGAGATTCCCTGTTCAAGCAGTAAAAAATGGGGGTGGGGCTTTTATTGTTCCATACCTTATTTCTCTTTTCTTACTCGGTATACCATTAATGTGGATTGAATGGACACTAGGAAGATTTGGTGGTGGTTTTGGACATGGAACTGCTCCTGGTATTTTCCATACATTGTGTAGGAAGAATAAATTTATAAAATATTTTGGTGTCATAGGGATTTTTGGTCCAGTTGTTATTTTCATTTATTATACTTACATAGAATCGTGGTTATTGGCTTATGTCTTTTTCCCTTTCAAAAGTGATTATTCTTTAATTTCAACGAAAGAACAGATGATCGCATTTTTACAGGGATATCAGGGAATTGTAAAAAATCAATATTTTTCTTCTATATTGCCTGCATATTTTTTCTTTTTAATAACTTTTTTTATTAACCTTATAATTGTATACTTTGGTATTAGAAGAGGAATTGAAATTGCATGCAAAATTGGAATGCCTTCTTTATTTTTTCTTGCTTTAATTTTACTTATTAGAGTCCTAACTTTAAAAAATCCAGTAAATCCTGATTGGACTCCTCTGAATGGATTTGGATTTTTATGGAATCCTGACTTTTCTTCTTTAAAAGATGCAAAAGTATGGCTTTCTGCAAGTGGTCAGATTTTTTTTACTTTAAGTGTTGGCATTGGAGTAATTTTGACATATGCAAGTTATTTAAGTAAAGATGATGATGTTTTACTTTCCGGCTTGACAAGTGCAAGTGCTAATGAATTTGCAGAAGTTATTCTTGGTGGAAGTATAATTATTCCTGCTGCGTACGTATTTTTGGGACCCATAGGAATAAAGGAAGTAGCAAACCAAGGAGCTTTTGACCTCGGTTTTATAACAATGCCTTTAATATTAAAGTCAATTCCATTTGGTAAAATTTTTGAAATTTTATGGTTTTTACTTTTATTTATTGCAGGATTAACCTCTTCAATTTCACTAATTCAACCATCAATTACCTTTCTTGAAGACGAATTCAACCTATCAAAGAAGAAAAGTGTTTTGATCTTTGGTATTATTTCTTTTTTGCTTTCAAATCTTTCAATTTTATTTTTATCAAAAGGTGTAGTTGATGAACTTGATTTCTGGGGTGGAACATTTTCTCTTGTGTTATTTGGAACAATAGAGACAATACTTTTTGCTTGGGTTTTTGGAATGGATAAAGCATGGGAAGAAATGCATTCTGGTTCAGATATAAGACTCCCAAGAATTTATAAGTTTATAATCAAATATATAACCCCATTATTCTTAATCACTATACTTATTTCCTGGACAATTCAACATGCAATTCCAACCTTACTTTTGAAAAATTTAAATAGAGAAAATTTGGTATATATTTTAATGACAAGGGTTATTTTACTTTCTCTATTTATTGGATTATGTATTCTTGTGAAAATTTCATGGAGTAAGAAAGGAGAAAAAATTGAAACTTAGTGGATGGATTATGCTTTCTACTTCCTGGGCAATAATAATATTTTTATTTTTTTATTCATTTTATAGGACAATAAGAAAGGATTAAAAAAGTTTTCCATCTTTAAATTTTTCTTCTTCAACCAACTTTTCCTCCATTCCATTTTTTTTTATTTCATCATTGCCAGAATTACCTTTTTGAAAATATACTTTTATTATATTCTCATCATTTATTATATCTCCAAGCCACTTACAATATTCACAATCTTGCCCACTACAAGGTATATTATTTGACTCAAGACAATCTATCGCATTATATATTACTCTTTTTATCTCATTTATATTTATTTTAACCTCCTTAACTTCAAAATTAAAATTTATTACATTTTTAATCTCATTAGCATCAAAATCGGTCAATTTCTTTTCAGGATAATAAAAAACAAGATAGGCAATATCAACTTCCTGCCCTTTATTGGTCTCTTTCAAAAGGAGAGAATAAATTCCAAGTTGAAATTTATATGCCTCGTGAGGTTCTCCTTTTAGAGAACTGGCCCGTGTTTTATGATCAAGAGGTATATAAAGATTATTAGGAAGTTTTATTGCTTCATCAAGATGTCCCCATAGATAATAATTAGGGAAATCTTCTATGTGATAGTAATATGTTTTTTTTAAATTTGTAATTAATTTACCATCAATCTTTTCTTTGAGAAATGGTGGCAATTCATCTTTTTGTCTATAATATTCAAAATATTCTTTAATCAAAGAATCAATACCAGTAGCAATTGAAGGCATTGGCCCTCTTGGTCTTTTAATATTATATCTAACCTGTAAATAAAAACATCTTTGGCATTCTCTAAAAATATTTAAACTGTGTGCAGAAAGACCTATCCCATTTTTTACCTTTTCTTTCATAACTCAAAATTTTATCAACGAAAAAACATCATATCCCTTCAATTTTTCTCTACCTTTAAGTGCCTCAAGTTCAACTAAAAATATTATTTTTTTAACTATTCCTCCACATTTTTCTATTAATTTACAAGCAGCAAAAGCAGTCCCTCCAGTTGCAAGTAAATCATCAACAAGAACAACCTTTTCTCCCTTTTCTATAGCATCTTCATGAATTTCTATAGTATCTGTTCCATATTCAAGATCGTACTCCATTTTCACTTTTTTCCATGGAAGTTTCCCTGACTTTCTAATTGGAACAAAACCAACCCCAATCAAATATGCAAGAGAAGATCCAAATATAAATCCCCTTGATTCAATACCGATAACTTTTGTAATCTCTTTCGGTGTGTTTTCTTTAAAAATTTTTATAACTTCTCTAAAGGCTTCTCCATTCTGAAGAACAGGTGTAATATCTCTAAATAAAATACCTTTTTTAGGGAAATCAGGAATTGTTCTAATTAAATTTTTAAGATCTACCATTTTTCATCTCCTTTTTCATTTTTTCCCATTCTTCTTTTAATTTTTCAAATGCTATCTTTTTTATTTGGTGAACTCTTTGCCTTGAGAGACCAAATTTTTTCGCAATCTCTTTATAACTATATTGTATACCATTTTCAATTCCATAGTGCAATTTCAAAATTTTAAACCATATCTCAACATTTGCTCTTTTTTCTCTCTCTTTTATTCTCTCAAAAATCTTATTTAATAAATCCTTATTTCTAAAAACTTCCCATAGAACCTCTGTTTTTTTATGATTTTTATCAATTATTTCAAAAAGGTCTATATTCTTATCTTCATCGCGAAGTTCAGATGGAATTATAGTTATTTTATCAGAATATTTTTTGAATTTTTTAATAATATTTTTGGGTATTTTCATTTCTTTTGCAATTTCTTCATCTGTCGCATCTCTTCCATATTTCAAGTTATAAAGATTATTAATTTCATCCAATCTTTCTTTAAATTCATAATATCTTTCAGGAATTTTTAAAATCTCAAATCCTTTAAGGAGAGCCCTTAAAATGTATCTCTTTATCCAAAAATAAGCATAGGTCCCAAATTTTACATTTTTTTTTAGGTTAAACTTTTCAATTGCCTTTAATAACCCAACATTCCCTTCAGTAATAAGATCTGATAACATTTCAGGAGTAAAAGCATATTTTTTGGCAATATGATAAATAAGACCTTGATTTTTTTTTACAAATTCTTCCTCTAATTTCTTGTCCCCTTTTCTTATCTTTTTTATTATTTCTTTTTCTTCTTCTAATTTTGTTTTGTTATTTAATGTTTTTCCCATCTCTATAAATTCTTTTTAATCTGTTCAACTATAAAGTCAAATCCAATATCCTTTTCTATAATTCCACTTACAAACCTATCATTCCCTCCACCCTTTATATATTCAGATATTTTTTTTATCGTTTTTATTGCAGAAAATTCATCTTTTAAACCATCTCCTATTTTAAAAACAAAAAATCTTTTCCCCTTAATCTCAGAATACAGAAAAATAATACTGTTTTTAAATTTATTGGCAATTACATCTGAAACTTTTGCTATATGTTCTCTCTCTTCAAAAGGGATTTTCCCCGAAAAAAAGAAAACTTTTTCCCCATCTTTCAATATTATTTCATATTTATCCATAATTTCCTTAGAAACTATCTCAATTTTAGTAGCAATATATTTTTCAATCAGTTTTTCTTTTTCATTTAATTCATCAATAATTTTTTCAAGTTTATTTAAAACTTTATCCTTATCCGATTTTAAAAGATTTGAAATTTGAGATAATCTATATATTGAATCAAAAAAATATTCAAGACATCCTCTATATGTTATTGCCTCCACTCTCTTAAGGTTTTTCCCAATTGTTGAGAAAGAAGTTATATGAAATAAAAAAATATCTGCTGTATTATTTAAATGTGTCCCTCCACAAACTTCTTTATGAAAATCACCTGTTGAAACGACCCTAACAGTCTCTCCATATTTTTCAGTAAACAAAGCAATGGCTCCTTTTTCAATAGCAGCATTTAAACTCATTTCCTCCACAAAAATAGGTACCTTTTCAAAAATCTTTTCCCAAATCAAATTTTCAACTTCTTTGATAAGAAATTCATCTATATCTTTAAAACAAACAAAATCAAATCTCAGTTTATCATCTCCAACATAAGAACCTGCCTGTTTAACTTCCTTACCAATTATCTCTCTTAAAGCATAATGGAGAAGATGTGTTGCTGAATGATTTATGGAAACCTTTTTCCTGAATTCTTCATCAACATTTAAATATAATTCATCTCCTATTTTCAATTCTTTTATTTCACCCACCAGAATTTCCCCGATATGATAAATCAGACCTTTTTCGTCAATCTGAGTATCATTGACTTTAAATTTAAATCTATCACTTAAAATTATTCCTCTATCTCCAATCTGACCGCCTTTTTCTGGATAAAAAGGTGTTTTATCAAATACAAGATAATACAAATTATCTCCAGAATAAACTGACATAAGTTTCGCTTTTTCAGATAATTTCTCATAACCAACAAATTGTGTCTCAATTATTTTTTCAGAGGAGAAAATTGGATTCAATTTAACTCCAATTTTTGATTTTACTCTTGACAATTCTCTTTGTTTTTCCATAAATATTTCAAACTGAACCCAGTCAATTTTCTTATTAAACTTTAAGGCAAGTTCTTCAATCAAATCTTTTGGAATTCCATATGTATCATAAAGTTTAAAAACTGTCTCACCATCAATTTCATCCCTCTCTTTTTTTACAATCTCACAAAATATTTTTCTTGAAGAAAAAATTAAATAAAGGAATCTTTCTTCTTCTTCATAAATTATTTTTTCCACAATCTTTTTATTTTCATTTAATTCACTATAAATATCTTTCATTAAATCTATTACTGTGTGCGAGAGTTTATAAAGAAATGGTTCTTTCAAATTCAAATCAAGACCAGAAAGGGATGCTCTTCTTATTATCCTTCTTAAAACATAACCTCTGCCCTCATTTGAAGGAATTACACCATCACTTATTGCAAAAACGATTCCTCTAATATGATCTGAAATTATCCTAAAATTCTTCTTATTTTCTCTGTAATTAAAACCACTTATTTCTTCTATTTTCATTATAATTGGAATAAAAAGATCTGTTTCATAATTTGTTTCAACTCTTTGTAAAATTCTTGTTATCCTTTCAAGACCCATACCTGTATCCACGCCTCTTCTTTTCAATGGTAAAAATTTTCCATCCTTTTGTTTATCATATTGAGGAAAAACAAGATTCCAGAACTCTATAAATCTCTCACAATCACATCCAGGTTTACAATCTTCCCTGCCGCAACCCTTTTCTTTCCCAAAATCAAAATATATTTCTGTACATGGACCACATGGACCAACATCACCTGCTGGACCCCAAAAATTATCTTCTTCTCCAAGAGGAACTATTTTTTCATGCGGAAGATATTTTTCCCATATATTTTTTGTCTCAATATCATCTTTATAATAGGAAACCCATAGATTTTCTTCAGGTATATTTAATTTCTCAACAACAAATTCATATGCCCATTCAATTGCTTCTTTTTTAAAATAATCACCAAATGAAAAATTACCAAGCATTTCAAAAAAAGTATGATGTTTTCCACTTTCTCCTATTTTTTCAAGATCGCTATCCTTCCCTCCTGCTCTTAAACATTTCTGACAACTTGTTGCTCGTGTATAAGGTAAAGGTATATCAGTAGCCCAAAATTTTTTAAACTGTACCATTCCTGCATTTGTAAAAAGTAAAGTCGGATCATCAATAGGGATTAAAGAACTACTCTTAACAATTTTATGCCCTTTACTTTCAAAAAATTTTAAATATTCTTCTCTAACTCTTCTACTTTTCATATCTTTCATTTTATCATTTTTGTATAAAAGTAAAAAGATATTAAAAATCTTACAAGAATGGATTTAAAAATAATGGATAACTTTCTCTATAACTTCATCAGAAAAACCTCTACTTTTTAAGTTCATTATTAAGGTTTGTATATTTTTTTTGTTCTTCAATTTTTCCAAAATTCTCCTACATCTCTCAACTTCTCCATCCATATCATATTCTTTTTTTATCCTCTCAATAATATTTTTATCTATTTTTCTTCTTTCAAGTTCATTTAAAATATAGAAAAAACCTTTCCCCTTTTCCTGTAGCGATTCAATAATTTTTTTTGATAATTTATAATCATCAATAAATTTTTCTCTTTTTAATTTCTCTAATAGTGAAAAAGAGATTGAGGGAAATTTTTCAATAATTTCTTTCTCTGAATAATCCCTTTTGCTTAATAATATCAAAATCTTTTCAAGTATCTCTTTATTTTTCACCTTTTAATATATAAAACTTATTAATTCCTTTATAAGTGACCAAAACTCTAACATTTGAATTTTGAGGTATATCCTTTATTGCTTTCCTATAATCTGTAATATTTGAAATTTTATAATTCCCTATCATTTTAATTACTCCACCTACTTTAATACCCGCCTCATCTGCAGAAGAGCCATTTTCAACTTCAACAACAACTACACCCTCTTTTTCCTCTATACCAAATTGAGATTTTATACTTTCTGTCAAAGATGAAACTTTCATTCCCCTCCATGATGATTTTTCTTCTTTTTCTACAATAGGTTCTTCGTCAGGCATTTCTCCAACAGTAACATATATTGTAATTTTTTTCTTATCTCTCCATATACCAATTGGAACTCTTTTCCCTACAGGTGTATTTGCAACTTTCATCTGTAAATCTTTAACATCTTCAACTTTACTTCCATCATATTCAATAATTACATCTCCTTCTTTAATTCCAGCTTTTTCTGCCGGACTATTTTCTATAACCTGGGATACAACTGCTCCTTTCATTTCTGCCAATTCAAAGGATTTTGCAAGTTCTTCATTAAGCGCTTGTAAATAAACACCAAGATATCCTCTTACAACTTTTCCCTTTTCTTTTAACTGAGTAAATACTTTCTTTGCTAAATTTATAGGGATGGCAAAACCTATTCCTTGAGCCATATATGGAGAAATTATAAATGTATTTATACCTATAACTTCTCCTTTTATATTAACAAGGGGCCCCCCTGAATTCCCTGGATTTATTGCAGCATCTGTTTGAATAAAATCTTCATATTGAGTTATGCCAAACCCACTTCTACCCTTTGCACTAACAACACCAACTGTAACTGTCTCCTCAAGACCATAAGGATTGCCTATTGCAATTACCCATTCTCCAACTTCAATTTTATCTGAATCGCCAAGTTTTACCACTGGAAGAGATCTTCTTACATCTATTTTTATCAAAGCAAGATCTGTTTTAGAATCTGTCCCAATAACTTTTGCTTCATATTTTTTCTCATCTCCAAGTAATTTAACAAGAATCTTATCAACTCCTTCAATTACATGATTATTTGTAAGGATATATCCATCTTCACTTACTATAAAACCAGAACCAAGGCCTTCCTGTTTTTTCTTAAATGTCTTCGGTTGTTGTTTTCTTCTCGGTAATCCAAAAAACTCATCTAAAGGCGATCTAAAAAATTCTTCCAAATCTCCAAATGGATCCCAATATCTATATGTAATTATTTTCTCTGTAGTAATTTGAACTACTGCAGGTTTAACGCTTCTTGCAACCTGAACAAATGCATTTTGTAAAACGACAGGTTCACTGACTGATACAGGGAAGATGCTTCCTGAAGGACTCTTTTTTTCTACTGACTTTTTTTCAATTGCACTATATCCAGTAAAAACAATACTTGAAAAAACCAATCCTAAAATAAAACCCATTAAAAAGATATTTTTTTTCATCTGCCCCTCCCTCTTTTTTATTTAGATGTAAATTTTTACATAATGGTTTATTTGTTAAAATTTGACTCTTTTTTAAGAAAATTTTACAATATTTTTATGAAAAAGTTAAATCTTTTAATATTTATTTCTGCCCTCTTATCTATTTCTCTTAAACCAACTGGCTATCTTAATGATTTTGCAGGAATACTCTCTGAACAACAAAAACAGGAAATAGAAGAAAGATTGAAAGAGATTGAAAATAAAACAACAAATGAAATAGCAGTCGTTATAATAAATTCTCTTGAAAATAAAAGTATTGAAGATTATGCAAATGAACTTTTTAATAGTTGGGGGATAGGAAAAAAGGGGAAAAATAATGGAGTTTTAATTCTTATAGCATTAAAAGAAAAAAAATTAAGAATTGAAGTTGGCTATGGGTTAGAACCCTATTTACCTGATAGTATATGTGGAAGAATAATAAGAGAAATAATAGTTCCATATTTCAAAAAAAATGATTTTTACACTGGAATAAAAAATGGAATTGAAAAAATATATGAAATTTTAGATAAAGGAGATAAAGTTTTACAAGAAGATAAAGAGATAACTCCTCCAAAGAGAAAAAAATTAGACCAATCTAATGATGAAATTTTACAAAAAAGGAAAATCACTATAGATATGTCCTTTTTATTGATAATAATAGTGTTGATAATGGTAAGTTTACGCATTTTCCCTGTGTTATTTGCTATCCCTCTTGCTATTGTTTTGTTGTGGTTTGTCTTACCATTTTGTGCCTCTCTGTCATCAGATATCCTTAGATTCTCTTTAGAATTTACACTGATAATTTTTATGATTGTGAGTATGATTTTGTATGTGAGATATATAAATAGGCTAAAGAGATATTATGGTAGACAATGGAGAAGATATTTACCATCATATTTAAGATTTGGTGGAGGTTTTTATAGTAGTGGAGGCGGAGGTTTTTCGGGTTCATTTGGAGGTTTTGGAGGAGGAATAAGTGGGGGAGGAGGAGCAAGTGGAAGTTGGTAAAATAAATTTTTTTATTGAAAAACTAAAAGAGATTTTCAAAAATCGTCTTAGAAGTTGTATATTATATGGGAGTTATGCAAAAGGAAATTATATTAAAGGAATTTCAGATATAAATTTAATTGTGATTGTTGATGATATTAACTTAAGTGATTTAGAAGAGATAAAAAACAAATTGTCTAAATATGCTTATAAAAATTTAATAAAACCATTTTTTTTCTCAGAATGGTTCCTTTTAAGTTCTTCTGATATTTTTCCAGTTGAATGGCTTGATATAAAAGAAAATCACATAGTTCTTTATGGAGATGATTTAACAGAAAAGATAAAGGTTAATGAGGAATTTTTAAGAGTTGAAATAGAAAGAAAAATAAAACAATTGTTTCTAAACCTTCAACATGCTCTTATTTTTGAAAAAAATGAATATCTTATATTGAAAGAAACAACTAAAAATCTGAAATTGCTAATACCATTAGTTGAAAAATTTATTAAAAAAAGAATTACATTACCAGAAACTTTAAACATTATTGAACAAAAGAAAAGATTAAAGAAAGGAGAAATTAGAAAAAATATAGAAGAAATGTTAAAATTCTTTTCAAAGGTTATTTATATGATTGATGAAGGATTTAAAAAGGAGCAAAAATGAAGAAAAGTTTTATTCTTATTGGATTAATTCTTGGATGTATTATTTTTCTTTCTATTATTTTTGCTGGTTCATACAATCGTCTTATATATCTTGACCAAAAAGTAAAATCTGCATGGGCTCAGGTGGAAAATGTTTATCAAAGGAGAAATGACCTTATACCAAATCTTGTTGAAGTTGTTAAAGGTTATGCAAAACACGAGAAAGAATTATTTATTTCTGTTACTGAAGCACGAACAAAATGGATGAATGCCAAAAGTATAATGGAAAAAGAAAAAGCAGCAAATGCAATTGAGAATGTTATATCTCGTCTTTTACTAATCGTTGAAAATTATCCAACTTTAAAAGCAAGTGAAAACTTTCTGTCATTACAAGATGAGCTTGCTGGAACTGAAAATAGGATATCAGTAGAAAGAAAAAGATATAATGAAGCTGTTGAAGCATATAATAGAGTAGCAAAAGCGTTCCCTGGTTTTATTTTTGTGAAAATTTTCGGATTTGATAAAGAAAAACCTTATTTTCAAGCAACTCCGGGAAGTTCAAAACCACCTCAAATAAAATTTTAAAATTTTTCAACAATTGATTTAAAAATGTATAGTTTCTTCCATTCTTTATAAAATTCTTCTGCAATTTTTCTATTATTTATAAAAAGAGTAAGTTCAATATTGTTCTTCGCACCTTTTGTAAGATTAAATGAACCAGTAATAACTTTCTCTCTGTCAAATATAAAAAACTTATCATGTAAAAATCCAGACATATTACTTTTTCTTAAATTGCCTCCATAACTTAAAAAAAGATAAAAAATGGAATATGGGTATATATTATAACTTTCAATAATTCCCCTCACATCAACCTTTTCCCATTTCTTCATAATCAATTTTTCAGCAATTTGTCTGTTTGTGAATGTATAAAAGGCGAATTCTATTGATTTACTTGCTTTTTCAATTTCTCTTTTTATTAACTCTTCACAGTCATTTTCAGGAGAAAACCATATCTCAATATTATCAGAAATAAACTTATCTCTGAACTCATCTCCATTCCAGAATGCATCAAACTTCTTTATAAGATATTTTGCTATTTCTTTATTTTCAATTATAACAAAATTGTTGTGATTTTTATAAAAATGTTCTTCTAATAAATTAGCAGAAGTAATTATTACAGTGTGCTCATCAACAATAATGAATTTTGGATGAAAAAGTCCTTTCCCTTCAAAATTTTTCAATTTAAAATTTTTAACATTCCCATAATTGCAAACTACTTTAACATCAATATTTTTATCTTCTAAAAACTTCAAAAAATAAGGACTTATTGAAAAGGTTGCTATGTATACTGATTTATTTGCTTTTTTTAAAAGTCTAACAAATTCAAAGTATGTTTTTTTTGAAGGAGTAAAATAAAGTGTAATTTGTCCAAAAAGTAAAATAGGTTGAAAGAAGAAAAACAAATTTTTAAAAAATTTAATATTCATTCAAAAGAGCCATCAGTTTTTTACCATACATTATATATGTCTTATAAGTAATTTCAGGGTCTCCAACCTTACCTTCATGCACTACACTTGCAATATGGGGTTCAATTGAAACAAATCCTTCATAGCCATTTTTTTTTAAATCTAACAATATCTCTTTTATTTTTGCTTCTCCTTCACCAGGAAATGTTGCTTTTTCTTCTCTGTTATAATCTTTTATATGTACATACTCTATATATGGTTTAACTTTCGTATAAAAATCCCATGGGTCAATTCCTTTATTATAATGAAGAACATTTCCTGTATCATACAATAATTTAAAATTTGGGGAATCTATTTCTTTAACCAGTGTGACCATATTTTCAGGACTTAAACCTCCCCATCCAGAACAATTCTCATGAACTATAATTATGCCTTCATCTTCTGCTATTTTTGTCAATTCTTTCATCCTTCTTATTACTTCCTCTGCCCATTTTTTCTCATCATAAGGGTTTTTAGGGTCATTTGGCCAAGACATAACTCTTATATACTTTGTATTAAACCTTTTCATCCTTGGAATTGCCCTTTTAAGTTCATCATAGTCCTTTTTAAAATCACCAGAAATCTTTGTTGCCCAATTTGCTATACAACTTGCAAAACACGATACTTTCATTTCAGATTCACTTATCTTTCTGTAAACGACTTCAAACTTTTCATCGCTCATCATTGTTAAGTTTTCCCCATCAACATTCCTTATCTCCATATATTCCCATCCAAGTTCTTTGTGCGCCTTTATCTGTATCTCAATTGCTTGTCCTGCTTCATCACTTATCCCTGAAAATTTCATATTACCCCTCCTTTTTTAGATAATTTTAATTCACCATTTTTTATAAGTCAATTTAAATTTGAAATAAATTAAAGTTTAATGTAAATTTCTCTAAATATGGAACCAAGAGAAAAATTTATAATGGCATTGGAAAGGAAACCAATAAAAGGGAAAGTCCCACATTTTGAACTGGCTTTTTATCTCACAATGGAAACATTTGGTAAAATTCATCCATCCCATAGAAATTATTTCCAATGGGAGCAGATGAGTGAAAAGGAAAGACAACTTCATAGAAAAGATATGGCTGAAATTTATATCAAAACTGCTGAAACATTCAATCACAGCGCAATATTTATCCATCCAAATCCTCCAACTATTGAAGAAACTATTCGTATGATTAACTTAATAAGAGAAATGGTAAATAACAAATACTTTTTAATGATAGATGGAGATGCAACTTTTGGAATTCCCTCTGGAGATAAAATGATGGAGTTTGTTCAAAGAATTGCTGATGAACCAGAAAAACTAAAAAAAGAAGCAGAAAATAGAGTAAATCAGGCATTAAAAAAAGCAGAAATTTTAAAAAAAGAAACACATCTTGATGGTTTTGCTTTATGTACTGATTATTGTTTTAACAGTGGTCCATTTTTAAGTCCATCAATGTTTTCAGAATTTGTGAGTCCATATCTTTCAAAATTAATAAAAGGTTATAGAGATATGGGATTTTATACAATAAAACATACAGATGGAAATATAATGCCAATAATTGACCAACTAATTCAAGCAAACCCTCATGCTTTGCATTCTTTAGATCCTCAAGCAGGTGTTGATATAAAAATAGTAAAAAAACTTTATGGAGATAAAATTTGTCTAATAGGAAATGTAAATTGTGCTTTACTTCAGACAGGCAAAGATGAAGAAGTAATTGAATCATGCCTCTATGCTTTAAAAAACGGAATGCCTAACTATGGATATATTTTTTCTACTTCAAATTGTATCTATACAGGTTTGCCTCTTGAAAGATATAAACTTATGTTAAGGATATGGGAAAAATATGGAAATTATGATTGAATTGATATGTCATATGTTAAGATAAGATCCAATTAAGTAAAAGGAAGAATTTTTAAGGATAATTTTATAAACTCGGTTATTTTTCATCAAGATCCATCATTGCTTTTTCCACTTTGGATCCCATCTGTTAAACTTGAAAGAGTATGGGACCTGTTGCCTCATATAAAAATCTAAACGAATTTATATTCGTTGCCTCATTTAAAATTCTAAACCAAAATTTCTTCTTTTTCAATTTTTTCCCCTCTTTTTTCTTTCATTCTTTTCTTACTCACAATCTCAAATAATTTCTCCTCTAATTCATTTATTCTCTTTTTTATCTCTATTATATTCAATCCCTCATATATCTTTTTTAATCTCTCTTTTGTTTCTATCTCTATTTTCTCACATTCAATTACTCTTTGGTAAGGTGTTTTTGCTTTGTCATATTTTTTCTTAACTTTACTCCCTATCCTTATTTTCTCTATACATTTAACCTCCGGTTGAAAATAATTAGTAAAAAGCCGTAAATATTTATATATCTGGTTTATTATTTCTACTTCTTGTTTTGTCTCATATCTCCAGTATCCAACC
>Ga0272449_1001922_pt1 | contig 20172 bp, 18 predicted proteins | sample YNPCB0241_FD_198679 | JGI IMG/M metagenome (GOLD analysis project Ga0272449, IMG submission 198679) | Hot spring sediment microbial communities from Yellowstone National Park, WY, United States - YNP-CB-024-1 | ecosystem: Environmental > Aquatic > Thermal springs > Hot (42-90C) > Sediment... | reverse complement strand
TGGGAAAGCAATAGCTATCTTTTTTGGTCCTACTCCAGCTTCAGTAGATGAAAATCCAGTTCCTGCAAGCGAAGTTAACATAATAGGTAGGCTTTTAGACGACCCATCTAAGCTTAAAGAGTTTAAGAAATTTAAGAAAATAAAAATAGTTTCTTTTAAAAATTAACCCTTAAAAACTAAAGCCAATAAAACACTATGGCTGCTTATGCAATTGCTGAGCATTTTTCGAAAAGTTCTCGAAGGAGCTGAGGCTTTTCAAAAATTTGTGCAAGCCCTCCTGCTGTCTGCTGTCGCCCCGAGCACCCTTTTTTGTCACCCCGAGGCGTCAGCCGAGGGGTCCCTCGGCGCTTACGCGCCTCGGGATGACATCCCGAAGGGCTGTCCCGAACGAAGTGAGGAGGGACGCCGGCCCGAGCGAAGCGAGGGATGCCTCGCTACTCTCGGCAGGACAGAGTAAGGGGCTTTTTTAAACAGCCCCAGTGATGCGTTAATATTTATAAGGACCAGTTGAAAGATTATAGTTTAAAGGAGTTTAAGGAGAGTGAATCGGGGAATTACCATGCTCTCTCTGAAAAATTTTTTAACACAATAAGAGAGACACTATGTAAATGAGCCCTTATGGTTTTATATATATACTGATTTAGGAAAGAATATGATTTTACTTTTTAAATTTTAAATTAAATTTTTTTAAATCAAGTTTAAAATCGAATAAAGATTTTAAGGTATCTATTTTGTATTTTCGTTCAGTATCTTGATTTGATTTCTCTATGTATTCTTTAAAAAAGGCAATGATAACAGACAAGAAAAAGGCTGATATGCCTGCAATTAGAACCATAAGGGCTCTTTTTGGTTTTTCCTTTTTTTCAGGTGGGGTTGCCTTATCAATAACTTGAATAATGGGGGCTTCTTTAGCTTCATCAAGCTTGGCTGCTTCATAGGCTTTTAGCATTAGCTCGTATAAAGTTTCATAAAATTTTAAGTTTCTAACTTTTCTTAAATACTCAATTCCTACTTCAGGAAGTTTCCCAGTGGGTATCAAGGCTTCTGGAGAATTTCCCTTTTTCCTTTCCAGATTAGCAAGCTCGGCTTTTAATGTTCTTAAAGCCTCTTCAGCCCTTTTAACTTCAGGGTTATCCGGAGTCATAAAAGATTTAAGCATTCTAAGCTCGGCTTCTTTGGCTGTTACCTGTGCTCGAAGCGTGGCAATAGCCATTATGGTTGTTTTAGCCTGTTCTTCTACTTGGATTGCCCCTGTTTTTGTCTGAAATTCACTAAGCTCATTTTCTGCTTTTAAAAGCCCCTCTTTAGCTTCCTTCAATTGTTCTTCAAAAAAGAGCCTTCTCTGAGAGGCTTCAGTTAAAGCCAAATTTTTGGTTAAATTTCTCAGTTCTTCAACAAAAGCGTTAGCCATGTCTGCTGCCCTTTTTGGGTCTTTATCGTAAACTGCAAGCTTTATAATCCCACTTTTTTTATCAACGGTGACTTGAAGATTATCAAGTAGCCTTTTTCGAGCTTCTATTCTGTATCTAACTTCATAAAGGTTCATTAAGTTAAACCTCTCTATTATTCTATCAAGCACAGTATTACTTTTTAAAAGTTCTGCATATAGGTCACCCGGAGTTTTTATCCCTAAGACCTCAGCACCAACTCCGGCTAACTGCCCTACCGTTTGAGTAAGCATTTGAAGGGCTGATGAACTTTGAGGCTGAGGGGGTAAAAATTTGGTTTCAGCCATGTATACTGGAGGTAGAATTAATGATATGATGGCTGTAATAAAGGCGACAAAAAAAGTAAATTTAAAAATAAAATTTTTATGCTTTCCTAAAACTAAAAGAAGGTCTAATAAATCTATCTCGTCTTCTTCTTTTGTCTGGGTAAGTGTAGGCATTTTGGTCTCTTCCATAAAAATGTCCTCCTAAGGGTTACAATCTTTTGGCTAACACAGCGGTTGAAATGGCTTGAAAGATTATCTGAACGACATCTCTAATTAGCGGTCTCCACATAGTAGGCACACGGACCTCTGTAGGAACGACGATCGTATCACCCTCGGAAACCTTATAAGATGCAATGCTTGGACCAAATAAGTAGGATAGGCCGTAGCTTCTTGACGATACTACTCTACCGTTTGCTTTAATTATATACAATTCTTTAATGTTGGCACTCTTTGTAGGACCACCGACCATGTCTAAATAATCTTTCAATCTGTAATCTTTTATATAAGGTAAGGAAATTTGATTATAAACATCTCCCATTACTAATACATAGTTAGGTTTTGAGGGAATTATAATCGTATCCCCATCCTCAAGAGGTATATTTTGATTTGAATTTTTAAGGTCCTCTAAAAGAGGGGGAACATCTAAGGCTATCCTTCCAAGACCTAATTCTGCTTTTTTCTTTAATATCTCTATCTGCCTTAAAGTGTCTTGTATAGCGAGCATCCCGGCTTTTAATTCCACCTCTTCAGCAAAAGCAATCTTAGATTTTTCTTTTAGCACCTCTTCTTCTAAAACGGCAAGCACCGTATTTAATCGTTCCATTTGTAACTTTTTAACCGATTCTCTCAAAAAGATTAATCCCTGAGGATAGGCATTATCCCTGTAACCACCAGCAAGTTTGAGCACATCATATAAAGTGGTCTTACCAGGAATGATTTCATACTTTCCTGGTTTTACAACCTCACCCAGAATGATTACAGATGGAGTTTTTTCAAATTGCTCCCTTCTTTCGATAAGAACTGTGGCTCCGGGTTTTAATTTTATATTGCCAACTCCTTTAATTAGAAGATCATAAAGATAAACTATATATTTTTTTTCTTCTAATAATTTTGAGTAATATACTATAGCTTTTAAATTTTCTATTTTCTCTTTAAATTTTATATCTCTAACAACATCTAATAATGTTATGTCCGGATAAAATTGAATAGTTTTAGATTGTATCACTTCTCCTGTTATATATACTGGCTCTTCTAAAAATTTGTTTAAAACAACTACTTCTTCGCTTCCCGTAAAGTTATAATTTTTATTTCCGTTTATAACTTCATCTAAAATAAAATAAAACTGTTCCTTCTTAACATTAGTTACTACAATACTCTTAGCATTAACTAAGGGTTTAGCTTTGATTAAAAGAGATTTTAAATCTTGAGTTTCATTGATGGAATAAAACCCCGGATAGTATACTTCACCAGATAGCCGAACAGCGTTTTCCATAATACCAGGATTTCTACCAATATAAATCAAATCTCCATTTTCTAATTTATTTTGCAAAAATTCTTTATCGCTTAAAATTCCTTCCTTGGTTATTATCCCATCTTTTGAGTATCTAAATAACCTAACAAAAACTTCACTTGCTGAAGGGATTGTCCCCCCTGCAAAATCGATGATTTCTTTTAAAGCCTCTTCATTTTTTAACTCATATATAGCTGGTCTTTTAACTTCTCCTACAATTCCTACTAACCTTCCTTTAGGTGGGACATAAATTACATCACCATCTTTTAACCTTATATCAATCGGTTTGCCTTTTAATAAAAGATCGTATAAATCAACTTTTATAACCTCTTCAGATGAATTGTTTAGTTTTCTTCTTATTTCTATATTTCTTAAAGAACCTTCTTTTGATACCCCCTCAGCGATAATTAAAGCGTCTACTAAGGTGTCAAGGGCGTCAACTGTTTTCATTCCTGGTGAGTTTACAAAACCAGTTACATATATATTAAATTTTCGTAATTTTTCTACAACTACATCAACTTTTAGGTTTAAAAATTTACCTGAAAGTTTATTCTTTAATAGTGTTTTTAAATCTTTTACTGTGATGCCAGATACAGGAAAAATTCCCACATAAGGAAAGTAAATGGTTCCATCTAAACTAACGGTTACGATGTATTCCGTGGGCACAGCTTTTAAATCTACAGGGTCTCCCCATAGATAAACTCTAAGGGTGTCCCCAGGTCCAAGCACATAATCATCTCCAACAGGGGCAATAGTTTTAACAGATTTTTTAAAAAATTCATAGCCAAATTGTTTTATAACCTCTGGGCGGATTAACTCCTTAAACATTTTATTGAGATTTTCTTCAAACTTTGAAAGCCTTTCTTCTTGAGGTTTCTCTTTTTTCACTGGTTCTTTAGTAATTTCTTCTTCCAACTTTTTCTCAATAGCTTCCTCGGATGTCTGTTCTAATTTGGGCTTTAGTTTTTCGATTGCTTCTCGTTGATTTCCAATTTCTTCAACCCCCTTTTTAACCTCACCTTGGATGGGTTCTAATTTCTTAAACCCCTCAATGGTTTGAGTTGCCGGGGCTGAAGCATCCTGGGCAAAAGCAATTGAAAATCCAATTCCAGCTAACCAAATAGAAATTATAAGACCAACGATAAACACTAACCCCCTCATATTACTATCCTCCTATGAAAATCTTTATTCCTTTTCATCAACTTTATCCTTAAGATAAAAGGGCAGTTTTGCTTTTAATAAATTATAGAGGTCGATTGCTCTACCTGCAAGTTGTCCCACATCTCTTGTCCAAGGTGATAGGCTATAGTTTACAACCTGTTTAGTCTCTTTGGTATAAAATACTCGTAGAGGGAGAGTGAAAAAGACCCCCTTATCTTTGTAGCCTCTGTTTGCCCCTTGGAATTGAGGTTTATTAGTGTTTGAGTAGGTATACCAAAATCCGAATTCAAAACCATTAATGCTTCTTGAAACTTGAAATCTAACCCCTTCATCCCCTGCAAGAAACCTTCCTGCCTTTATATTTATCGTAATTTCAGGGTGCTTAAAAACATAATAAAGGTTCAAATAATAATCGTAGAAATCATCTTTTTTAAGCTTAAAAACATTTTTTGGGTCTCTTTTGTAAACATAATCTCCTCCAAATCCAATGGCTAAACGACCATCCTGAAAAAATTTTAAAAAATCCCCTCCTACTCCGGCAAACATCATTTCATTATACCCTACAGAAAATGCTACAAAGCTTTCAGGTAGAATTTTTATACCATCTACATAGTTTAGAGATAAATTGTATATCTGCGGATTCTTCTGTTTTAAAAACTCAGCTATGTCTGACCTTACAGGGTGCTTCATCAATGGTTTGTTAATGGAATATATATTATTGTAGACCGGAAGAGAAAGGTATAGAGACCAAAATACTTTATCACTGAAGCTTTGCATAACTCCCACATCATAGGCTAATTGATACTTGAATGCTCCGGAAGGGTCATTAAGAAAGGTTCTTATCTTAACACTCCCTGTTATGTCAGGTCTTTTGAAGGCAATTTTATACCTCGGTTGATAGTCAGGAGATATTGTCATATTAGCCTTATTAAGTAAGTAATCAAAGTCAACCTTCCCACGAAGATAGGCATTTATGAGGTATCCTGGGATTTCAACAGATGTAACGGGTAGATTTCGGTCTTTAACAATGATTTTTACTCTTTGAACTCCAGGGAAATAGGTTACCTTTAATACATCTAAAGCCTTTCTTAAGGCAATACTTTCAAAAAGGTAGCCCTCATTACTATACTCAATGTACAAGACTTCCCCATCCTGCCAAACTTTCGCCCTCTTTAAATCCAACCTTTCTAAGGCTTTGGCATAAAAACTTTCTTGTTTGCCTTCTCTTATATCTTTTACATCCTCTTCAGATAGGATGAAATGTTTAGGGGTCTTAGGGAGCCCTTCTCCAAACGGGGGAGTTAGAGCCAAGGTAAATCCAAAATGCTCCTTCTGCCAAAGAAAGGTGTTGATGTGCATCCAACTATAAGGACGAAAGCTAAGACCAAGGTTTATTTTTTCTGATTTGGATAAGGCTTGACCAAAATAGCCCATCATCTCTTCAGTCTTATAAGGAGCATATTCTAAGAGAAAAGAAAATTTAGGATGAAGAAGGACCTCTGTCCCAAAAAAGGGACCGCTAAGCTTTCCAAATCCGTAACCTATGGTTAGGTTTTGGGGGACAATGAAATCGATATATTTCGTAGCAACAATGTATTTGCTTTCAAAAAGTTTTGTTCCGTGAAAATCATCGTATCCAACAGAAATAGCTGGAAGGTCCTTAGTTTCGGAAAGAAGTTGGTATTTAACAAAAAAAGCTTTGTCTTTATACTTTCCATAACCTTTCCAGCCCGGGGTCTTTTCTAAGGAAATATTTTCAATCTGAGTGATAACTCCTCCCATTTCTAATTTAGGTAAAAAGCTTACAACTCCTAAGGCACGAGTGTAAGGATAACTGTAGGAAAATCCGAGACCAAAATATCCATCTCTAAGAGTATAGGCGATAGGGAGAGATATTAAACCTGTTCTACCAAAGTTTGAAAGAAGATTTTCTGAACTCACCTCAGCAAAATAATCTTCTGAGGCTTGAGTTAGAATAGGAAATATAAGAAGGATAAGGATTAAAAACAATTTTTTTTTATATTTTTACTCATTCAGTTTCATCGAATAGATTAACCATTAATAAACTGTAGTGACCAATCTAAAAATAAACCTTAAGGTAAACCGCGTTGGCTCATTCAAAAAATCGTGGTGACGCTCAGCTTGGCACCTAATGTATTTAAAGGACGACCCGTCTTCCGCTCCTGTATATATTCAAAAATTTACCCTACCCAAGGAGGTTCCTTTTAAAATGTTAAATAATTGTAATTAGTGGCTGGGTGTAGGTGCGTGGGTTGGAGTTACTCCACCGCCACCTCCTCCGCCAGCACCAGCAATTGCTGCCGCTACCACACCAGCTGCAACTAAAGCCGCTGGAATAACAACTGAGGCAGGAACTCCAGCACCTACCGCAGCGCCTGCAGCAGCTTCACCTGCCCCTACTCCAGCAGCTGCTTCACCTTCAGCCGCTCCAGCTGTTCCAGACTGAGCTGCCCCTTGAGCTGTTGTAGGTTCTTGAGCATAAATTAAAGAATTGGAAACTCCAAAAAACAAAATTGTTGCTAAAGTAAGCAACCTTTTTACAGACATAACTCACCTCCTATGAAGATCTATAAAAAATTATACCAACAACTTTGAACCAGTCAAGTGCTTTTTTTTGTCACCCATGCCTCCTTTTCCGCCATCCAGAATGTCAGCGAGGGATTTCCCTGGGGACGCCGTCCCGAACGAAGTGAGGGATACCTCGCTATTGCTCGGCAGGACAGGGTAGGATATGTCACCCCGAGCCCCATTTCTTTGTCACCCCGAGCCGTCAGGCGAGGGGTCTCCTTCCTCAATAAGGTCCTACCATCCTTTCTCCAATAAAGCTTTTACGCAATAAAAAACACACTATGCCAAGTTTAATAAAACAGGAGGAAGACAGGTTAGATTAGGAAACTCATTTAATATGCATTAGGGTCACGTTTTATCATTTTAAAAATAGTCATCAGGATGATTTTTAAATCAAGCCAAAACGACCAGTTTTCTATATACCAAATATCATGTTCTACACGCTTTCGCATCAGTTCAGGGTCATCAGTCGCTCCCCTATATCCGTTTACCTGTGCCCAACCTGTTAATCCGGGTTTAGCAAAAAAACGCAAATTATACTCATTTATGAGTTTTGAATACATCTCATCGTGTTCTATCATGTGAGGTCTCGGACCAACTACGCTCATTTCACCCTTTAACACATTTATAAATTGTGGAAATTCATCTAAATTATGTCTTCGTAAAAAATCACCAAATCTGAATTTTCGTGGATCATTAGGTTTTGCTTGTATAACTTCAAGTGATTTTTCCATAACATGCATTGTTCTAAATTTATAACAAACAAATGGTTTCCCTTTATATCCCTTGCGTTTCTGCTTAAAAAATATCGGACCGGGTGAACTTAACTTAATTCCAATTGAAGCAAATAAAAACAAAAAAGGAAAAATCGTAAGCAAAACTAAGAGTGAAAAAACGATGTCAAATAACCTTTTGATTATCCTGTTGTGAAGGTTGGACAATTTTACTCTTTCAAAAGTTAAAACCGGTAGATTATTAATTTGATCGACGATAATTTTCCTTGATAAAAACAAAGTATGATGCAAAAGTATAAATTTAACATTTACGAAATTTTTTTTAGCAAATTCAATCACATTTTTGATCAATTTATCATTATCAAGTGGAAGGACTATAATAATTTCATCAAGTGTAATTTCTCGCAAAGAGAGTAAATTTTCAAGTTCACTTACTCTACCAAGATATTTTACATTTGAAAATCTTGTTTTTTCAGAATCATCAGACATAAAACCAATTATTTCATAAAGAGGGATTTTTTTTAGTTTCTCATACGCAATTTGAACAAGCCCACCAGCACCAAGCAAAAGCACACGCCTTTTAAAGCTTTTATGTTTTGATAAATGTGGGAACAATACTAAACTTGAGAATAAGTCTGCTAAAAGGAGAAGGAAAAAGCTTATTGAAAGAAAATAAAGGTGAAAAAGTCTTGAATAATTATAGCCCTTAGTAGCAACTATAAATAATAAATAAAAGAAAACAAAATAGCTATAGAGCTTTAAAATTTTCCAAGTTTTAGTTTTAGAATAGTCAAGAACTGTTTCTAAATTATACATTCCTACTAAAAAGGCGCTTACAATGTATATAAGATTTGATACTATTTGGAGTAGGAAATATTGGTTCAAATTTGAGTAATTTGGAAATTGACTAAATTTTAGATAATATGCAATAAAAAAAGCACAATTAAAAAGTAAAATGTCAGTTCCAACACGAAAATAGGAAAATATCTTATTCTCTTGTTTCATTCATTTAAATTTTTCTACCCTTAAATTTTTCAAAATCTCCTTTCCAAAATGATAAATAAATCTCGGATTGTTATAAAGATACCTTTTCCATAACCTTTTAGGTTCAGTTAACAATCTAAAAAGCCATTCAAGCCCCATATTTTGCATCCATTTTGGAGCCCGATGTTTAACTCCTGCAATGAAATCAAAAGCAGCGCCAACCCCTATCATAACCGCTTTTATTTTATCCTTATGCTCAGCCATCCACCTTTCTTGTTTTGGGCAACCAAGTCCAACAAATAAAATTTTAGCTCCGGAATTGTTTATATCTTCCACAACCTTTTTATCCTCCTCTTCTGTTAAAGGTCTAAAAGGTGGACTAAATGCGTAGGCAACATTTAACTCTGGAAATTTTGATCTCAAATTTTTAATCATTTTTTCCAAAACTTCTTTTGTACCACCGTAAAATCCCACAGGGATACCCAATTTACTCGCCCTTTCACATACATAAGGAGTTAAAGTAGGACCGTCAACCCTTTGTGCCTCTTTTATTCCAAGAAGTTTCAATCCCCACACAAGTGGCATCCCATCTGGGGTAACAAGGTCTGCTGAATTGACTATTTCCCTAAATTCAGGGTCATCAAATGATTCCATAACCATATGAACTGTCCCAATGCAGACATAACCGCCAGACCCATTAAACGCAAGCTGAATTATTTTCTCCGTTGCTAATTCAAAAGTCGTATAATCAACCCTCATCCCGAGTATGTATCGTGATTTATCCACTTTTAGCCCTCTCAATCGCAAGTTGATATATTTCCATTAGCATTTTATAGTTTTTCTCGGCTGTATACTTTTCTTCAAATTCCTTTCTTGCTTCCTTTCCCATTCTTTTCATTTCTTCAGGATGGGTCCATGCCCATTCCACTTTTTCTGCTAAATCATCAGGGTTCTCAGGTTCAAAAAGTAATCCCGTCCGCCCATCCTCTACAAGCTCAGCCATCGCTCCCAGCCGGGAAGCCAGCACGGGAAGCCCGCAGGCAAAAGCCTCAGCAATCGTCATACCAAACGTTTCATACCACTCGGACGGAAAGAGCAGAAACGAAGCCTGTCGCATCAGGGGAAAAACCTCCTCCCGAGGGCGTCTACCCAGCACCTCTATCCCAAGCCGCTCCCGTTCAATCTGTGCTTTCACCTCCGCCATCAGCGGACCATTTCCCACAACCTTCAGGGGAACATTTTTAAGGAATCTCCAGGCTGAAAGCATTGTGCGAATTCCCTTCTCTGCCGAGAGCCGTCCTACAAAGAGAGCGAAATTTCCCTTGTGCTCGCCGTCGCCAGGATCAGGATGGACAAAATTGGGTTTTACCACTATCTTCTCTTCAGGAAGTCCACCTTGAACAAACTTTTTTCGGGCAAACTCTGTAAGAGCAATATATACATCTACCCGATTTTCCCAGGTCTTCAACATATTATGAAAAGTGAGCATTGCTGTCACGACAGTCGTGCCACTTCGGGAATTTCGCCAACAACCATGCACCACTCCGGGCCACGGAACAATCTTTCTCAGACAATCCTCGCACACCTTTCCCTCCCGCATGAGAAGCGAACCGGGACAGATAAGGCGGTAATTGTGAAGCGTCTGCACTACCGGAAGTCCCAAATCTTTAACAGCATAGTATGCTGAAGGAGAAATGCGCAAAAAAGTGTTGTGAAAGTGAACAACATCTGGTCTTGTTTGCTCAATCAATTTGCGAATATTCCTCTGCGCTTCCCTTGACCAGATTGCGTTTACAGCCACCTTTAGCGGATTAACTCCTTCCAGGCGAGCATTGTCCTCCACGAAGGTAACGACTTCGTGCCCATGGCGTTCCAGCAATGCTTTCTCTGCTTCAAACACAGTGTCTTCACCGCCAGGCTGGCGGTAACGGTTGTGAATGAGCAAAACTTTCATTGGTTTAATTGAGCTCATAGAAATACTGCCAATCCAGCAACAGAATCTTTGTCCTTTTCCTGAAAAGTCCACCATTTGGACGGCCTCGCCTTTAACACCCACTCTTGAAAGGCATGATTATTCTGAATGTCATCGGCTACCACTATAGCAGGGCGTGAAAGATAAGGTGTAACTAATTGCAACTCACGCCTGATGTTCCAGTAGGTATGGAGACTATCGTGGACGAAGATATCCACCTTTTTGAGTTGTGGAAGAAGCTCGGGGAACACACGTTTGCTCACACCACGATGCAAAACCCACCGATCTTTCAGCTCCTCAGGCACTAAATAGCCCACAAACTGATCAGCATTTTTTCCGAGCGGGGGGTAAGTCAACACTGTGCAGATTGCCCTTACCATTACTCTCTAATGCCTTGAGTATGAAAGCAGTGGTAACCTCGTATGCTACCCCTGTTTCGACAACAATGTCGGGTCTGAGGAGGCGACAGACGATATAGCATAGCCTTGCCAAGCTAAAATCTGCATGATGAGCCGTTGTGAAAGGAGCTATTCCTTCAAGGAGCTGCATCCGCTTCGCCACCTCAGATTCCAACTTTTCTAACTCCTCTAAGTTTACCTTACCTTGGAACAATTCAGTGAGTTTAGCAACAGTTTCACTTGCGCTAATAATAGGATACGGGAACTGCTTTCTAAGCCACTTTTCCCATCTTGATGTAACAATCATCTCAAGGCGATCCAGAAATTCAGGCGGGTTACGAAACATTATCTGTGCAAGCAGTAGTAATTTTATAATTTTTCCCATGTTCTCAACCTCCTTGTTTTCACCGCCGGGCTAGCGGTAACGGATGTGAACATAGTGTCCCTTTTATTGTATAAAAGCTTTTTTGGGAAGAGCATGGTAGTTCCCCAATTCAATCTTCTTAAACTCCCTTAACCTCCTTAAGTTTAACCTCTCTGCCATCTCTTTCAAGATCAAACATAATAAATGTTTCCATCCTTTATCCGGAAATACCTGTTTCTCTTTCTTCAAGCATAAGCACTTCTAATAGTGTTTTAATTAATCCCTTGACTAACTGATGGAAGGAGCCTAAAATTTCCAGTTGGAGTTGGGAGTTTAATTTGTTTGGTTGTTTCATGGTAGCTACCCCTTCTTTTTGGTGATTTTGGATCGATTTTTCTTGAAGAAGCTACCACGCCCTTACTGTCCTCTCAAGTCTTTACACAATTAATGAGTCACTACCGACCTCCTCCTTTAGTTTTAAATTACACAATAACTGAAATAAGCCCACAACTATCTAAAAAATACCATATCACACCATGAAATCTTTCCTTTAATAATAACTTTATCAACCTGATAAAACCTTTTAAACCCATGGTCATGCAAATATCGCATAATTTCAATATAACTTGCCTGACCAACATAGAACCTGTCAAAATTTATCTCAAGCATTATCCCTTGAAGTTTGTCTAATTCCTCTCCCATCCCCTTTAGAACTTCAAGTTCATAACCCTGAACATCCAACTTAGCAAAATTTACACTGTTTGCATCAAGATTAAAAACATTATCAAACCTTTTCTTCGTAACAATTATTTTTTTCATAAGACGCTTTCTTACCAAACAAATCAAACAACCCCTCATCAGGTTCAAGGATTGAACTTGAGTCAGTATATTCCATCTGGAAAAAATTGGCATAACCTTCCACGGAGGCAAGCGCAAAATTGTAAACCTCTCCGGAGATTTTATGCCTCTCGTAAATTTTCTTTAGAATATCAACTTTTTCAGGCAACGGCTCAAAAGCAAAAATGTTTGCTTCAGGGAAGACAAAATGCGCAGCAAGTACAAAATTCCCCGTTGCAGCACCGATATCAAAAATGTTATTTATATAGGGGTAAAATTTTTTGATCTCAAACAAGATTCTAACAAATTCCATTGGATATTTCTTGACACTTGCCGCTATCAACGCCGGGTTCTCAATATAATCAAGTAGCGAACGCACCTTTCTAACTAACCTAAGCCTAAATACACCGCTTAACATATTATACCTTTTTGCTTACATACCTTCTTCAAAACTTCAAGATAACTAAGCGCGTGATTTCTCCAAGAAAATAGATTTACTATTTTGCTTTGATTTTTTACAATATCTCTCTTTAGTTCTTTGTAATTCATCATAGCTCTAATTACAGCACTAGATATACTCTTGGGAGTTACTTCGTCAAGCTTAATGACAGGAATGCCAAGTTTTTCAAGTTCCGGAATAGCCCCAGCTTCTTTGTAGCCAATAATTGGAAGACCTGAAGATACTGCCTCAACGAAAACTAAACCAAATGACTCCCTAACAGATGGTAGGACAAACAAATCCGCATTTAGCATTTCGTTCTTTACTTGCATCGGAGCAAGTGCGCCTTTGAAAATGACCTCCTTCTGTATTCCCAAGTCGAAACTTAACTCTTCAAGGGATTTCTTAAGGCGTCCATCACCCACAACAACAAGTTTTGTTTTAGGATTAACTTTCTTTATTTCTGGGAACGAACGCAATAAATGGTCAATTCTTTTACAAGGGTCGGACAAGTGCGAAACCGCGAGGATTACAAAAATATCTTTTTCATCTTTCACTTGTTCATTATTAGTGTTTAAAAAAATCTCATTAATCCCAAGATAGACTTTGAATATCTTTTCTGAATTTATGCCTAATTTTACCAGCTTATTTTTATTGACCTCGCTGTGCACCACAATAGCATCTGCTAACTTTAATGCCTTAAGCCAAATCTGATGTAAATATGGAAAATTCAACTTTATATTATCTGGATCCTCATGAACATTAATCACAACCGGTATCCCAATCTGATTGCCAATGTTTATAGCTAATAGGGCTAATGGCGAAACCCAGTGGGTCACTATTACTTGTGGTCTAAATTGAATCGCTGTTTTATAAATCGCTTTTGAATAAAAAAGCTTCATAAATTTCATATTTACAAATTCAAAAATGGGTCTTGGAAGTGAGATATATGGGATAAATACAATTTCATAATCACTTTCCTTTTTTCGCCTCTCCCCTATTCTTGAAAGAATGTGAAGTGTCCATTTCCTAATTTCCTTAAAATTCATTAGGATTCTTTTGGGTGGTATAAGACGGACAAAAACACATAATAATAATTCAGAAATTTTAGATAAATGATCTGTATGTTCTTTAATAAACAATCCGGTTGTAGTTTGAATCTCACTTGGAAATGGTTCGGTTAACTCCAATATTCTCAACCTTTAAGCTCCCTTTTTAAGTTTTTCAATATTGATAAGGGGCATACCCAAAATACTTTTTACAATGGCCTTAGCAAGCGCTTTCGCCCTTTTAAAATTTAAAGGAGAAAACAAAGGAGCACCGTATTTACGACTGACTTTATATGCCTCTATCACAGATTTTGTAGCGCTGAAATTAAATGTTTTACTTCTACAGTGCAAACGAAATTTGGCAAGAGGCAGGGGTATGTAAACCGATTTGGATATTTTCAGTAATTTTATAAACAAATCATAATCCATGACAAAGTTTAGATGTTTATCCAATCCCCCAACCATTTCAACAAATCTTTTTCTGTAAAATGATCCAGGCTGAGGTACAGACTGTTCAACTTTCAATAATCTGTCTAAAGTTATTTCTCCTGGTTTATACTCTTTAACAAAATTGCCAGTTTCATCAATAATTAAAATATTTCCATATACTAATCCAACTTTTTCATCGCTAAAAGCTTCTACAATTTTTTCTACAGTATATGGCATAAGAAGATCATCACTATTTATCCATCCAATAATTTCCCCCTTTGCCATTCTAAAACCTTTATTGATTGCATCAGATTGACCTTCGTCTCTTTCGCTTACCCATTTTACTCCTTTATCCTCATAAGATTTGAGTATATCTACTGTCTCATCAGTGGAACCGCCATCTATCACTATGTATTCAATATTTTTAAATGTTTGATTAAAAACACTCTCAATGGTTTCAGCTATAAATTTTCCCTGATTATATGAAGGAGTTACTATTGTGACTAATGGTCCCTTTGACATTTCTCCCTCCTAAAAAGGTTTATATAGAATATGCTGAATGAAAAAACTGTAATTATAAAAGGAAATAAGTTATCAATGTTGAATAAGAAATTCCCACTTGTGAAGGACATAGAAAAAACAGCAAACAAACTCACTAAAATCAAAGATAAAGCCTGCTTATCTTGTATAGAAATAATGCGGTAGATTTTCAAGAGTTCTAAGGTCAGTTTTGCAAGCAAATAAAAAACGACAAATCCACCTATTAGACCGAAAGTATAAAATATATAACCAATGGAGTTATGATAAATAAGCCACAGCGTCATCGCTAAAGAAAATGTTTCCTCTCCTGTTGGAGAAAGTATCCCAAAACCTCTGCCCAACGGATAGTTTAATCCAGTGCTTATTCCTAAATAAATTGACGATAAACGGACAATCATATTTTCTATATCTCCTCTCCCAGCATATTCCGAAGAAAAAACTGAAACGAATCTGTAAAAAGCAGCACTTACATCAGGAACGAAAAGCATACTTAAGTAAAAAATACCAAATATCACGATAACCACCGCAAAAGAACTCGCAACCGACTTTATTAAAGAGGTTGAATGTCTTAAAATATTTAAATAAATCAATAAAATCACACCAACAATTATTCCTAACATAAAACCTCGTGTAACTGTTAGCATATTTGCTATCAGGTTGATTAAAGCAACTATAAATAAAGTTATTCTAACAAAAAAATTTTTAGAGCCGAAAATGAAAACAAGACACGCTAAAAAAGCTATGACTTGATAATGAAAGGTTGAAACCCATCCGTAATCTCTTATAATCCTGCCAATAGGTGTATAAGCGTAAGTAACTGTCCCTTCAATTCCGCCCGCATATGCACTTACAGTATATATATCAAACATTCTGCAATACAAATCATATAAACTGCCTATCGTGGTCAACACTATCAGAAAAGCAAAGTATCTAAAAATAACCCGTCGATCTTGAATGAAAAAAGAAACAAATACAGGTATTAAACCATAATACAATACCATCTTGGTTTCACGAAAAACACTTTTCCAATAGTTTCCTTGAAATAGCCCTATAACTGTAGCCAAAAGTATTAATGCAATGATTACAATATGCAAGCTATTCACTATAGATTTAGGCTTGTCGGCATGTGAAAAGCTAAATTTCTTAAAACGACCAAAAACATGATTGATAAAAAAAGAAAAATAAATTAAAATTACCATCAAATCCGTTGGTAGAATTAAAATACCAAACAATCTAAACTTATACTCATACAATGGCGTATAAAATACCCCAAAGACTAAAAACACATAAATTGAAAGTTTCGGCTTTAATATTATCAATAAAAAGAAAATAAAAAAAAGAGTAAGGACGACTACAAAACCATTCCCAAATTTATACATCATCCCTATGAGTCCTAATAGAATTATCAGTATGATGATTATTCCATAATACCTATCTAATCTCATGCTCTTCTGAAACTTTGTCGAGGTTTCTCCATAACAAACCTAACATCAGATTTTTTAGCCCCCTTTCCTCCCTAAAAATCTCTATCATAAGAAAACCAATAAAAGCTACCAATACCATGAAAAGCATTACATATCCATTAACGCTTTTATGAATTGTTTTTTCTAAATTATATATTGTTACTAAAATGCCCAGAGATATTGTAATAATAATAAATCGTAAAGATGGAAAAGAACCAAAGAGTAGTTCCATAATATTCCATCTAAAAATTTTAGCCACCCCACCAATAATGACTACAAATCCAATAACTGCCCCTAATAAATAAGAGATACCTACAGACATCCAATTTAGCTGAGGGATCTGCAAATGTATAGTTATAAGAGAAGTCGTGAGCGAAACAATTGCAAACAGGAGTTGAGTAAAAGCTATATATTTAGATTTGCCCGACCCCAGAATGAACATATAGGCAGGTGTAGATAGACTTGTAAATATAAGTCCAGCGCAATGCATCTGAAATGTAAATACTAAAAATGGTGATGTTTGCCCAAGCCAAAGTTTTAAAATTTCGCCAGAAAACAATACAAATATCAAAAAGACTCCGAAGGCAAAAAACCAGGCATATTTTGTTGTTTTTTTATAAAGACCTTTAATTTCTAAAGTGTTACCTTTTGCTATATGAAATGCCGAAGCAGGAAATAATGGAGACATCCCAGATGACATAATACCATGTAGCATTTGTTGAGCTCTCCAGGCTATTTGAAAATAACCGACACTTTCTAACCCAAAAATTCTTGTTATAAAAATTTTATAAAAAAATTCCAATCCCATACCTGCGATGCTACTTAGCTGTAAGTTAAAACCATAAATCAGATTTTTTATCACCAATTCTTTTAACCTTTGTTTTGTCTGAAAATAAGATGTTGTTCCTTGATTTTTCAACTTTTTTGATATTTTGCGTGAGAAAGCGAAAAATAATATAAAATTTTCCACAAGGGAAGCAGTATAGAAGCTCCAAACCCCTATGCCGACAAATATAAGGAAAATAGATAAAGCAAAGTTTATCAACCTCCCAAATAGTGAAAGCATACTGGAATAATGAATCTCTTGAAAGCCCTCAACAACCGCCCGTCTTGACATTGCGGACATGTAAACTACAGTCAACGGAACCATAGCCCCTATAAGATAAGCGAGAGTAGTTCCTTGTTGGATATCTTTTATACCAAAAATATGCTGAACAACGCAACTTCCAAAACTAAGGATAATTGGAAGAGTTATAATCCCAGCCAAGATATAAAAGAGATCATAACATTTAATTAAGAATTTTATTATACCGTAATTTTTATTTCCACCATCAATATGAGCTGTTTCTTTAGTTAAAGCATTAATGAACCCAAAATTTATTAAATTAGATGTACTTATAACTAAACTTGCTAAACCCCACAAGCCATAGACCTCAATCCCAAGATATTTGACCACAAAGCGAATGTAAAGTATAGTTGTGATGAGCGTTATTCCATAAGTTAACAATCTAAAAACTGAATTCCTTGCTACCACTCTGGGTGTATTGAATGTTTCCATAGTTATTTTTCAGCATAAAGATTTATTGAAGCCAAAAAATTTTGATTTTGGAGCAACTTATTTGATAATTTTAAAAAAATATCCTTTGTAAGCAATTGAAGTGAACCATTTTTTAATACTTGAAATATATTAAATTCAAACTCACTTAGTAAATTGAAAATCTCTTCTGGTTCATCACCAACATTTTTTATACCGCGTGGCCAAAATTCGAAATACAATTTTAACTTAGGAGATTTAAGAACTTCAACTGCTCCTTTTAAAACTTTGAATTCAAAACCCTGAACATCAATTTTTATAAAATTTGGGAAAATTTTATTTTCGCTGACAAATAAATCTAATGTTGTAAACTTGATCTTTAATATCTTTTGCTTTGGTTTTAATACATTATATAATGAAACTGAGGCTAAACCATAATTTTCAACATCCATATAGATGATACCTTCGCCAGGCTTATCACTAAGAGCTATTTCAATAGGAAATATATTTAAAAAATTGTTTACATTTGCGGAAAATTTTAACATTTCTAAAAATTCAGGTATAGGTTCAAAAGATACAACTTTCCCCGCGTTACCAACTAATTTTGATGCTAGCATTGTAAAATAACCGATATTTGCACCGATATCAAAAACTTTATCACCTGGTTTAACATGCTTTTGGAAAATTTTTACAGTTTCCGGCTCAAATTCATGCCCGATCCACAAAGGGAAACCAACGCCTCTATCACGAGGAATTATAAGCAACTTAAATCCATGTTGAGTGTTTATTACCCTAGGTCTTTTCGGTGCAAATAGCCAGAGAATTTTATATAATGTAGTTCTAAACAAAGGAAATTTGTTAAAGATTTTCTTTATTCCAAAAAGATTACTTAATTCTTTTATTCTATTTATCACCATATATTATTAAAATAATTTTGGATTCCATTAATAATTTTATCCGTCACCTTCTCCCAAGTAAACTGACTTAAAACCCTTTTTCTTGCATTTTCCCCTAATTTCCACCGCAGGGTATTGTTCTTAAGCAACAATTTGACTTTTTCAGCATAGTCCTCTGGATTAAAGGATGAAATAACAAAACCTGTCTCTCCGTCTTTCACCATCTCTGGTATACCACAAACATTAGAAGTTACTACAGGTGTTTTCAAATACATCGCCTCAAGAATTACATTAGGCATGGTATCATATAAAGAGGGAAGTAGAAATACAGAAGCCATTTTATAATAGGAAATAAGTTTTTGCAAATTTTCTGGTTGATCCTTTTTCAAAAAATCAACAAACTTAACTTTATCCCCAAGAACTTTTTTATAAGTTTCAGGAACATTACCAATTAAAACTAATTCTAAATTTTGAAATTCGTTTTTCAATATCTGATAAACTTTAATTATTATCTCTCCTCCTTTACGATAAAAGTCAGTTACCACACTTAAAATTATTGGCTTTACAAAATCTCGCTTTATAAAGTCATCTATAAATGGTAAATTCACCCCATATCCTACAACAATAATCTTCTTTGGATTTAAATCATAATCATTTATCAGAGAATTGCGGACCCACTCTGAAAACACAAATATACCTGTATAGCTATTCAATATCTCTTTCTCCAATTGATTTACTTTTTCAAATTCTTTATTTGGTAGAAGATTAAACTTTTTGTAGTTTTGATTTAAGTGATAAGCCTGATATAATGTAGCATCAAGATAAACAAAAACTGGAAAATTAAACTTTCTTGTGTCTATTAAAGTGGTTGTGCTCAAAATCGCCGTATTTTTCATACCGTAGGGAAAATTAATCAGCTTCTCTATCCTTTGTCGTGCTGCAAGTCCCAAGACATAACGACTTAAAGCGCTTCTTTGTGTGATTTCTCCTAATCTTTTTGCACGTTTAAGATATATACCGTAAAGTACTTTCAATGATAGGTCAAGTCCTTTTGGCGAAGTGACACCTACAGCATTTAAAAGACAACCCTTTGATTTTAATGTCTTAAAAAGATGGTAAGGGATACCACTCCAATTCTTAATATCATATGGTTCACCAATTGTTAATCCGATTATGTTGACATTCATGTCATTTTGATTTTATATTTTTCCCTATGTAAAAGTGCAACTTCTATGAATTGCTCCGCTATTTTTCTCCAGCAAAACCTTTCACGCATATATTTCACTCCTTTTTCGCCCATTTCCTTTCTAAGTGCGACATTTTCTATAAGTTGCCCAAGCGCAATTTTTTGTTCTTCTATTGTAGCACAAGCAAATCCATTATCACCAGCTACTCTTTCTTTTGCAATATCAGAATTTCTTAGTATTAATGGCAAACCACAGGCAGATGCTTCTAATGCACTCATTGTTCTTGGTAAGTGCAAATAGTGGAATGAATTGAGCAACTACCTTTTTAAATTTATAGGGCAAAATTTTAGAAGCTATTCTTTTCCAAAATGG